>JAEIGA010019084.1_pt1 | contig 10455 bp, 19 predicted proteins | sample 9270691 | NCBI WGS metagenome assembly JAEIGA01 (sample SAMN17057246, study PRJNA624740) | gut metagenome | biome: biome; isolation source: fecal sample | host: Bos grunniens | place: China: Xizang | collected 2019
TACTATATCTTGGAAACTGAATACAATGCAAACCAGAGGTATCGTGATAAGATCGCTAAAACTGCGAACATTATCAATCAGGCTACTTCGCAGATCTATGAAGAAGATTATGACAGATCCGAAACAGCAAAAGCGATCAACGATATAGCCCAGCAGAACAAAAAGCGTGACTATAATGCAGTTTATGATGATGTTCAGTATATCGTAGATAATATTGATTCTTCAAAAAAGAATATCTTCGCTAACAGAGATCTCAAAGAATATAACGATCTTGTATCAGGTGGGGATAGTGTGTTAAGAGAAAAGTTCTATGATTTGGTAGAACAACCAATAAGGCAATCTCAGGCCGAAGAGTTAAAGATTCTCGAAGAATACACAAAACAGTATAGAGATCTCCAGAAGGAAACCGGGATCAAAATGTACTCCAAAGAAGATGAAGCGATCGGTTGGATCATCGAAGGCAAAAAGCAGGATGGATCAGGCTATGAATTGAGCGATCTGAAAAAGGATTTCCCAAAGAAATGGCAAGACATTATGAAAGTCGTAGAATTCTATAAGCCTTTAATGGAGAAATTCTATGGAGAAGAAATTGATCTTAAGGAACAGATCTACGGAGATGTAGAATACCAGAATCAATTAAAAACAGCGAAACTTGAGAACGAATTGGAGAGCGCTAAATCAATCCTTCTGAGAAGACAAGGCGACTTGAAACGCAATCCTAATCCAAAAACTCAGGCTGGGTATGCAAAGGCTCAAAAGGCTTATGAAACAGCCGAGAAAAAACTGAATGCTCAGTTGAAAAAGAACCTTGAGCACGCAGATTCACGCAGGCAGTACACACCACACAGAGAAAACTACTTCCACCATACAAACGAAGTCCATTTTGGAAAGAACGCAGAAGCATTCTTCAAGATGGTTAAAGAAGGTATGGGAAGGAAGAACAGGATCCCGACAGAACTTGCAGGTAGAACGGATATCACAAAACCAAGAACTACCATACAGTCCTATATGTGGAAACAGAGCCAGCAGAATTATTCATCAAGCGGTTTTGCGAGTTTGGAACATCGTTTGTTAGAACACGCTAATGCTATGGCGTTTGATAAGACGGTTTCTTATTTGAGAAATGTCGAAAACGTAATGCAGGAATTGGATTCCGAAAACAAGATGTCTAACTACATGACATGGTTCAGAAGATACGTTAATAACTTGGCGGGCAAAACAAATGACTTAGACAGAGTCATAAGGGATGTCTCGCCAGAAGGAACAATGGCTTATCTGCAGGCACTTAACAGCAGAGCCAGGAAAAACGCTGTCTATGGAAATATCAGTTCGGCATTAGTTCAAAGTGGCAACCTTCCAGTAGGGTTGGCGTTGCTAACAAAGAACGGAAAAAATGGTGCGATCCAAGATCTTGTAAAAGGAACAGCGTTCTACCTTAACAGCCTTAAAGAAAAAAGAAGTATTAAGGATTCAAGCACGTTCTTGAATTTAAGATACTTCGATACAGATTTAAGCGATGCCAGGTTGAGCGCAAAATTTGACAAAGCCGGGGATTTCATGATGACATTCTTCGACAAGACTACAGCAGAGCATATGTGGTTCATGTTCTATTCACAAGGTGAAAGACTAGGGAAAGCTGATCCGATCGCCTATGCGGATGAGATGGCCGACAGGGCTGTGCAGTCACGCAGGCCAGAAGATATGCCACTTTCCCAGCAGAGCCAAATAATTGGCCTCCTGGCGCCATTCCAGGTTGAAGTGAACAACCAATGGCAGGTAATGAAAGACCTCGCTAAAGGCTCCGTAAAGGGCGACAACAAGATCGCAAATCTCGCTGGAATTGCAGTATTGATGCTGGCATCCGCTGTAATGAATGTTGGATTCGATAAGATACTTGGAAGAAAACCTTTATTTGATCCGATCGATGCTATCATAGATGTATTAGGTGGCGAAGAATCAATGGAAGAAAAAGAGCAGGCTCTTACTGGAAGATTGGTAGGAGAAACTCTTGGTGCCATTCCAGGTGGCCAATACATTCCTTATTTATTCGGCTTGGATGAAAAGAGAGCGCAGAACCTATTCGGAGAATCTGATCCTTCAAGGTACGGAATAGGCAATATCGGTTTATCAGCATTAGGTAAATTATTATCGGCTACAACCGAAGAAGAACGGATCAAGGCGACCGAAGAACTGTTGTTTACTTACGGATTCCCGGGTTATGGCAAGCAGGCTCAGAGGTTCTACAGATCAGGCCAGGAATTCGGATATGTTCCTAAGTTTGTAAACGGAGAATGGAGAAGAGATCCGATTCATTACACATCAAGCGGGGGTGTTGCGTTTGCGAATGATCCTAAAGACTTTTTTGATTATTTCAGAGGTGTCATAGGTGGAGCGTATAACACTAAAGCAGGAAAGGATTACCTGGAATCAAACTTCACTAAAATGGGTGTCGAATCATTAAAAGATCCTAATGGTAACACCGTAACCAATTCTAAAGCACTTCAAGTAAGAAAGAAGTTAGAGGAATATGGCACATACGAAAGTGTTGTCAAACAAATCGCTGAAGGGAAGATGACTCTCCAGCAGGCAGGACTTTCAAAAGGTGTTATCAATATGAGCCAGGATCAATTCGAGTCAGAGTATAAAAAGATGCTTGTAGAAGCTGAAGGGGTTTTCACCGGGATTGCACAACAGTACAACCTGGATGAAAAACAGCAGGAAGCACTACAAAGCGCACTAGACATCGAAGCCGACTACAAAGACGGTCGGAAAGTAACCGATTCTGAAGCATTGAAAACAAGAAAAGCATTAGAAGAGTCTGGCCTATATGAAACAGTTCTTGATTACATCGAAGAAAACGGTCTGGATTATACCGACTTCGGTTTAGGAAAGAGAGTAGTAGGTTACGATCAGGACGATTTCTTGAAAGCATATGCTAAGAAATTCGGAGAATAAGGGGGAGAGAACAATCTCCCTCTTTTTTTATGTTATAAGTAATATGTTCCAATACTTCTCGATTTAGAGATAAAAAAGGCATCCATATCATGCCTTTTTTTATTTTCGCTACAAATTGCTACAGATTTGCTACAATGAGCGCCCAAAATTGGGAAAAATTCTCCAAAATTTGGAAGTTTCCAAAACCCCATGAAATAAGGCAAAAATAGAAGAAAAGCCCCATTTTTAGGGCTTTTCTACGGACTTTTATGGTCCCCAGAGTCGGGTATAAACACCCGATAAACAGGGCATTATTTGAACATTCGCTACAGATTCGCTACAAAAAGTTGATTCTAGTACAACTAGTACCCAAGATAGTCCCCGGGTTAGTCCCCAAGAAAATCAGGTATTTTCATGACCGCTTTTTTCATCTTTTCCTTATTGGAATGGATGTAAACATCGGTTGAATTTTTAGGTGTATGGCCCATAAGAGCATATATTGTTGGTCGATCAACACCTTCATACTCAAGAGTTGTCGCAAACAGATGGCGCAACTTATACAGACTTAAATTGTAAGGCCTAAATAAAGGCGCTGTGCGAGCATTAAAGGTGTTGGAAGAGAAGTGATCACCCCCGACATTTGGAAACAGCACAGAGCCTTTGTAGGCCTCTAGGATAGGTTCTAAAAAAGGGGAGATCGGGATCATCCTGGTAGAGTAATTATTTTTAGTAGTTGTTACTACACCTTCCTCTTCCTTGTCGGATCCGATCTGCTTATTAACATAGATATAACCATTCTTTATATCCTTCTTTCCAAGAGCATAAATCTCAGCAGGCCTCATGCCAGTATAGTAGGCCACAGCAATGATGCCTTTAATAGATTTATCTGCGCAGTTTTCATATACAGTTTTAACTGTGTCTTTATCGGTAATGCGTGCCTCTTTGATCTCGATTATTTTATGGGATCGTGGTGCTTTGAAACCAATGCACCGAGGAACAGCGTAATAATGCTTTAAGATTGCTGTCTCGTCCATTCTTTTAAATAGGTGGAACACCCGGGAGATAGTATCGTCCGATAAAGAATAAGATATATCGTTCAGTTTTTTAATCATGAATTCAGAAGTGAAATCATCCAGTTTAATGTCACCAATATAGCGGTTGAATAGAGTGAGGTGGTTTCTTTTTGTTTTAGCGTTTATATTTGACAGATCTTCTGATTCTTCAAACAACTGAGATAACATTATTGAAGTCTTTGGAAAATACTTTTTTTCACTAAGATCCGCAAGAGTTTTATTTCTAAAATTCAAAGCGCAATCAAAGGCCAGGCGGGCAGATCCATATTCAGTTTCACTAAAAGACTCGGTTATGGTATGCCCGTCTTTTCTTATGATTACCTGGAAAGTCCAGCCATGTTTTGTCTGGCGCTGATTGATATAGCGTTCCTTCTTGTATTTCAAGATCTGCGAACCTCGTCTAAAAAGTCATAGAAGTCAACACCATAAACACCGCACAATTTCTCAAGAGTTACAACATCGATGCTGATCCTGGCGGTTTCATAGTAATAAATGGTGGATTTATTCTTATTCATAATGGAACCAACCTGCGATAAACTATACCCTTTAGCCAACCGTTTTTCTTTTAATAACATACCTATCTTCTTTCCTGTGTCCATAAAATTGGCCTCCTTAGTCTCCATAAAAATATTAACATAAATTTAAAAAATAAAGTTGATTTTGAGTCAACATTTTAGTATAGTTAAATTAGCGTTGAATCTAATACAACGCAGAAAGGAGATCCATGACTGAATTAAAAGATATTAGGGAAGCATTAGGCCTCTCCCAAGAGAAGATGGGAAACAAACTAGGCATTACAGGGGCATCCTGGCATTCAAAGGAAACTTACAAAAGAGCTTTAAAGGCCACAGAACTCTTAGACATCATGAAGTTGTTGGAAGAGAAATTCCCAGAAGGTCTCGTTGACATCAGATCCATTAGACTGAAGTAAAAATTTTACTTAAAACGTTGTATTAAAATCAACATCCTGCTTCCTGGCGTGGAGCCGACTTATTCTCCTTGTTATGCAAGTCTTTAAGAACGCCAAACGCCAATAAAGCTAATTCTTTCAAAAACAACCCTTTCGTGAACATAAAAGCCTCAAATGTCGGCTTCACACCAGGGGGCAGGATAGAAAGGAGAGGTAAAACGGAACTTTTAAATGAAGATCAAGTAGCGAAGATGCTCTGCTCGAATAAAAGATTCGTCCAGGATCTACGAAGAGCGCAGAAACTACACCCAGCCAAAATTGGCAAGCATTGGCTCTACAAAAAAGAAGATGTAGAAGCCTATATCGAAAAAATGTTCGATCTTTGCAACAAAAAATGACTGCCTTCAACAGTCATTCAGTAGATAATCCCCATTCAAAAATTATCTACTTCAACTTTATCACAAAAAGGAGAAGAAATGAATCACAAACATTTAAAGAAAAAAGTAACAGCGATTTTAGTTAGAAACACTTCTGCCAGAAACAACGATAATGTTCTGATCGCAAAAGTTTTGAAAGACATGTATGGCACAACCGACATGGAACAGATCGCAAAAGTTGAAACAACAAGTATCACAGAATCCATAACAAGAGTCAGACGTTTAGTCCAGAGAGCGAACCCGTTCTTAGGGCCAACAAAGAATGTCAGCAAGAGAAGAAGAATGAAAGAACTTGAGATCAAGGAAGAAATGAGAGGTCAGATTTAATGGCTGAAATTCAAAGACAGACAACAATCCATGAAGCATTACAGAAAGTAAGATACGAACTTTCCAAAACCGAATTGAAGAAGTCTGGCTACAATGCCTACGCAAAATTCAATTACTTTGAATTGAAAGACTTCCTGCCGACCGCAACAAAACTGTTTTACGAAAATGGAATCTGCCCGGTCTTCCAGATCGCAGTAGGATCCAACGGTACAGAATATGCAATCCTGACACTCATCAAGGATTCGGAAACGGTAGAGTTTAAAGTTCCGACAGCAGAGCCAAACAACTCAAACAATCCGATCCAGAACCAGGGATCTAAAATAACTTATATGCGCAGATATGTCTACAGTATGGCACTCGACCTTGTAGAAAACGATGTGATCGATGCGGTAGCAGGAAAAGAAGATAAACCAGCGATCAACCTGGCAACAAAATTCCAGATTGACAAGATCTCGCAGAACAAGGAAATGCTGATCGACAAGTTCAAGGAAATGAACATCAAGACAATGAATGATATCAAAGCCTTAACGGTAGAGCAGGCGAGTGAATTATTGAAGATCCTGGAAGAAAGGCTGATGAATGCAGATTGACTACATTGATGCCACCCACCAATACATGGTGGACGGGATCCTTGTACCTTCAGTTTCGCAACTAGTAGCGTATGCGACCGGGGATATCTACAAAAATATCCCCGAGTCCATACTCGAACAGGCCAGAGTTCATGGAACCGCAGTACACGATGCGATCGAAAACTATGAAAGAAGCGGAAACACAATCGAAGAATACGCAAAAGAAATCGAAGCATATATCGGTTTGAAGGAAAAATACATTCTTAATGTAAAAGACATGGAACAGATCGTCCATTATAAAAACCATTTCTGCGGGAGATATGACATCCTCGACCAAGAAGGAACCCTGTGGGATATTAAAACAACATCAAAATACCATGAGGAAAACTTAGCCTGGCAGTTAGGACTTTACTACCTCGGGATCGGAAAGGAAAAGGATATCGGGTATTGCATCCACATACCGAAAAGGGGAAAGGCAAAGGTGCATCTTGTAAAGCCAAAAACCAACAAGGAATGCATCGATCTAATTAATACATATGAACAAGCGAACAAAAGCGCTGAAGATACCGCAGAGAGTTAAAAACATCGTCTGGATGCGCCAGGGCGGTAGATCAATATATAGCGGGAAGCCGATCACAGTCAGCGAATGCTGTTGTCACTACGTTTCCAGAGCCAGGTCTGGTTTGGGAATTGAGGAAAACATCATAGGTCTGACTCATGAAGAACACCGCATATTCGATTTAAACGAGCCAGGCAATCACAGAAAAGAATGGGAAGCAATGAGAAAGAAAGCGAGGGAACATCTTGAAAAATTCTATCCAGGTTGGAACGAAGAAGATCTCAAATACAAAAAGTGGTACGAATAAATACCATGCGAAAAAGGAGATCGTAGACGGAATTAGATTCGATTCCAGAAAAGAAGCATCGAGATACCGCCAACTGAAACTGATGGAAAAGGCAAAAGCCATCCAGGACTTGCAGGTTCATGTTAAATATCCGCTTTTCAAGAAGAATGAATACGGTTCTGAAGTTCGATATATTGCAGACTTCGTATATTACGAAAATGGGCATCTGGTTGTAGAAGATGTAAAAGGCTTCAAAACAGGCGTTTACAAATTAAAGAAGAGGATCCTTGCAGAACAGCGGGGGATCGTCATAAGAGAAACATAAGGAGAAAAAAATGATTATAGATGGACAGGAGGTTTATTTATTCAACCCCTGGCAGATTAAAAGATGGACGGAAGAAGAAATCCAGATCCAGGTTATTAAATTAATTGAAAAGTACGATCCACATGGAGATACGATGTACCAGATGTCGCTGAACATAGAAGTAATGGCAAACATTAAATACTTATTCGGTGAGATGATCGCTCGCCTCACAAGAGAGTACGGAAAGATGAAGCTCGATTGTGACAACAAGGAAAATAAAGCGATCACGATCGAAAGAAGAAAATGGGTAAAAGAAAACCCGGGAGAAAAGGTTCCTGCAATGAGTTTCTTTGAAGCTAAAGCAAGCGAATCGGTAGAAGAAGAGCGTGACAGAGTGCAGGAAAAATACGGAGATTTGATCCGATTTAAGGAAGCCAGCGAGAATTACAGCGATATTATGAACGCTATCAAAAAGAAAATGGAAGCGGTCAAGTTTGAGGAATTTAATCAATGAGTTACATAAAACTCGATAGAAGAATGCTGAATTGGGAATGGAAAGATGAACCCAACATGGTCGCTTTATGGATTGAGATTCTGCTCCAGGCCAATTGGGAAGAACGATGCTGGCATGGTGAAACATTCCCGATCGGATCATTCCCTACATCGATTTCAAAACTCGCAAAAGGATCTGGATTATCAATACAGTCTGTGAGAACTTGCTTAAAGAGATTGGAAAATACGCAAGAAATAACAATCGAATCAACAAGCCATGGAACTAAGATAAGTGTCGTAAAATGGGCGCAATATCAAGGTAACGAGGACTTATCTAACACAGTTTCTAACAAACAAGTAACAAACGATCAACAAGCGCCTAACAAACGATCAACAACTCTTAAAGAAATAAAAGAAATAAAAGAAAGAAAGAATAATAAATCTAAAGAGTTTAATGAAGCGTTCGATGCATTCGCAGATATGCGTAAGAAGATCAAAAAACCATTAACCGAGAAAGCAGAAAAGATGGTTCTAAAGAAACTTGATGAGATGTCTTCTGATGAACAGACTCAAATAAGGATCCTGGATCAAAGTACGATCAATTGCTGGCAGGGGGTCTATCCGATCAAAGAAGAAGATAGACTCCCGGTCTATAACGATTCCAATAACAAATACATGAGCCAATCGGAAGAAGAAGAACTATTAAAACTAATGGGGAGAGCATAAATGAAACTATACCGAGTCGAATTCACACAAGCCGAATACATCAACGCAGAGAGTGAAGAAGATGCTATCGAAAAGGTTTGTAAGTACCACAGAATAGAACCAGATAGTGTAACGGAGGTTGAAAGTGACGATTAACCAAATGGACGTATTAGCAGGAATCATGACCGAACATTTCTACAGTCACATCCAAGACAAGACAATCGGTGCATGGGTAGACGAGTACGAAGAGATAAGAGAAGAAATTTCAAAATATTGTGAGGAGAGAGCCAATGCTGTTCAAGAAGAAAACTGAAGTAGAAATCGAATTATCAGAGGATGATGTTAAGACCCTTCGTAGACTTGAAATGTTGCGACTGAGGTATGAAAGTTTAAAGAGTGACCACAACTTAGAAAAGGTAGACGATGTTCGTTACAAGGAAGAAGAGCAAATCATTAACGATGAAATCGATGAAGTCGCCAATAGATTCGATGAAATGATGGGACACCCACTTGATTATTTAGATGATATTTTCCATAAGGCGGTGAGCGATTGTGAAGGCAAAGATTGAAATTGATGTTCCAGAGTATGGGTTTGAACTTAGCAAATTAAAAGCGAACGTTGTTGTTATACAGAAAACCTTTGAGGGATATGTGAAGGTTGCGGATATGTTCAATTTAAAAATCGTGGAGGATAAAAAGCGTGAAAGCCATTCCAGTGATTGATATGCCGAACGGTTGTGATAATTGTCCTTGTGAGTATGATTTGCATTTTAACTCTAAAGAATTCTTTAAACGATTAGCCAAGGAGATGGATATGGATTTAGCCAATGCTATTGCCGAAGAAGTTAACAAAAAAGTAGGGGTTAAATGGGGGCTATTTCTTGACGGAGAAACTGTCTATAACATGATGAAATTCTATGCGGAGAACAAGAATGGAAAGTGATAAAGTCTTGGGAGAAACAGAATGATAGACAAAGGAAAATTGTTCATCGGTTTAACTGAAATGGCAAGGCTGAGATATGACTATGCAAAAAGTCTATTGACAAACACAGACGAAAAAGAGGTCACATACACAAAGCAACTGATCGATGGGCTAGGTTACACAATCGAATTTGTTGAAAAACGTATGGGAGAAACAGAATGACCAAACGTGAAGCCTATAAACGAGTATTCGGCAAAGAAATCATTCATATTGAAGGCATAGATTGGGATGGCGAAGTAGATGACACGTTTGAGATGGAACTTGAAGTCATCAAACAGATGGTAGAGAGGATGCAGAATGAAAGCAATATTAGTGATTGATATGCCTGAAACTTGCGAAGCTTGTCCGTTAACTGAATGGGCAGGTAGTTATTGCAGATTAGTAGGTATGTTTTGTGCCGAAGATGAAAGACCATCATGGTGTCCGTTAAGAGAATTACCCGAAAAGTATTCCCAAGACCATCTATCCTCATTCGGTGGTGATTATTACACAGGCTACAACCATTGCTTGGAAGACATATTAGGAGAGGAAAATGAAAGCACTAATAATCGTTGAACATATTCCAGACGGAATGGATATTGAACATTCAATCGCTAACTATATCGTGCAAGATGAAAAAAATAAAAAAGAATCTCATGGATATTGGCTAAGCTGTGTAAGACCAATACCAAAAAAAATGAGTAGGTTCTCTTCAAATGCTGATTACGTCGAGGGTTGGAATGATTGTCGGAGAGAAATATTAGGAGAAGAATGAACATATCAAAAAACGATTTAATAGGGGCACTTCAATCTGTGGTTTGGTATAACGGTCTGGAATACGACTTGATAAAGTGGCTAGATATTGAACCGATAAATGGGGAAATATTATTCGATCGAA
>JAEIGA010019085.1_pt1 | contig 10455 bp, 12 predicted proteins | sample 9270691 | NCBI WGS metagenome assembly JAEIGA01 (sample SAMN17057246, study PRJNA624740) | gut metagenome | biome: biome; isolation source: fecal sample | host: Bos grunniens | place: China: Xizang | collected 2019
AGCAGGGTTACGAGCGTTACATTTTAAGCAGATTTTTACATTGAACATTCTGTTTTCTGCTTCTTCGAATCTTGCCATTAATAACTCCTCCTATAATCATGAAAATTAATAATAATAAAATGTTATGCTATACATAACTATTAATTAATTATTTTAACTTAATAGTATTTAAAGGTTTAGTAAAATGGCCCAAATTAATGGATATCCCATCTTTTTATAAATAATAAAAATTAGCCATCGTCTGCATTAATTCCATTTTCGGCAAGGAAATCATTCTGTATTTTGACGACTTCTGCGCTGGTGTCGGCTTCACTGTAAGCTTCAAGCAATTCGTGATTCAATTCCAGAAATGTGTGGCCCCATTTAAAGCCGTTCATCAAATCACGTGCCTCATCTTTAAATCTGGTGATGTACAGCGTAGCTGCTATTGCCTCTACAGTCGACAGGATACAGGCCTTTCCATAGTTTACGGGATTTGTTGCAATCAAAAAGGGAAGGGATCTGTGATATTTGGATAGGGAAAAGAATTTTTTGGATTTGGACACATCATTCCATGAACAGTCCAAACCTACAATTCCTCTCCTATGCACATATCTATAGTCTTCATAGGATACAGCCTTTTCAGCATATGGATTAAGGACAATAGCGCCTCCCGGAATCTTGTTTAAGTCATAGACCAATCTGCATTTGCCTAACTTTTCCATTTTAATGGAAGTGCATTTTTTTCTGTCGCATTCATCTGCATGAAAAACTGTAATCTTCATTTATTGGGCTCCATCCAATACGGAGGTATTTCCCGCCTTTAACTGCTGGACCATTTCCATCTGCTGAGCAAATTGATCCTCACTCATGCCGAATTCCTCATTGATTTTTGGAACGTTTTTGCTTTCCTTCAAGGTAATGCTTTCAAGCAAAGGTTTGGCGAAATCGGTATATGCCTGACCGAATTCATTTCCTGTTGAGTTGACGTCTGACTTGGCGTCAATAATCATGTAAATCAGATATCCCTGCTTTTTGCCCTGAGATTGGCAAATGATAATGTTCATTGTATTGTTGTCCTTTGCAGAAGAGTCATTGCCTGGAATGGCTTCTGTGAAATAGATGTTCCAATCGTTGCCGTTGAATGACCTTTCTTCAGGATTGGTTACGCCTTGAACTGAATATATGTCCATTAAAGCGGTTGAATTGTCGACAGTGGAAATATTATAGGTTATCTTATGCTCTTTATCTCGATAAGAGTGCATGAATTTTTCCTTTCCGTTTTTAAGAGTCACATTTCCGACAAAGGCACCATCCATAAATTCTGTTTCGAATGGTGTTGTTGCGGTCTCTTTATTTCCATCAAAGATTCCGGAAAGAAATATGCCTCCCACTATTGCAACAATAGCTATAATTGCAACTATTATCATAATTAAATTTTTATTCTCCATTAAGAAAACTCCTTAATTTTAATAATATAATATAAGTAAAAAGTCTTTAATATAAGTTTAGTTAGATATTTAATTATTAAAAAGTTTAAATAAGGTCAATCTATGAATAAAAAAATACAATATCAGATATTGCTTGCGGTTCTAATAGTAATTGTATTATTTAATTTAGCCATTATCCTAAGTTCCATCATGGACACTCCGGATAATATCTACAACGTTACAACTGTTGGAAAGAATGCAAATGGTACTGTCTATAAAATTGAAGCCGGAAACATGTCTTCAAATGACACTGTAGGGCTTATTTTGGGAGTCCATCCGAGAGAGCATGAAATCCATGAAGCAATAAATAAAACAGTACATAATATCACAAGTGAAAACGGAACACAGAACCTTACAAAAAAATATGCGATTTATTATATCCAAACTGAAGACAATCTGACTTCACGTGATGATACAAGGCCTGCCGGCGAGGAGCTGGCAAACAAATATGTCGTTCCGAATATAGTTAAGGACGATCCTTTTATTGTTGTTGATGTTCACGAAATAAATCCTGATTATGAATATTCAAATTTCATATTCACATTATCAAATAAAAGCGACAAGGTCGATTCATACATTTCAAAGTTGTGCAGTGGCGTGAATCTTGTTGATTTTGAATTTCATGAAGGAACCAGTCCTGAAAAGGTTACAATACCTATAGCTGAAAAAGGAATTAATACATTTCTTATGGAAACTTCAATAACCAATTCATTAAATCAAAAGCAGAAAACCGCCGATGATTTAATAAGATGTTTAGATAGTTTAGATGCCTGAGTGATTAAAATGGAAAAAGTTCGCGGAATATTGATTGGGAGAATGCAGCCTGTCCATAACGGACATATGCAGGTTATAGATAAGATTTTAGATGAAGTTGATGAAATCATAATTGGTATAGGCAGTGCTCAGTTAAGCCACGAGCTTAAAGACCCCTTCACTGCCGGAGAGCGTGTTGTCATGATTAACCAGGCTTTAGCAGAAAGCGGCGTTGATTCATCCAGATACTACATAATACCAATGCAGGACATTAACTTCAATGCCGTCTGGGTTTCACATGTTAAGATGTTGACACCTCCATTTTCAGTTGTTTACTCTGGAAATTCCTTGGTAAAGCAATTGTTTTCGGAGGAAGGATTTAAAGTTGAGCAGCCACCTCTCTATGACAGATTGCATCTGTCCGGAACGGAGGTCAGACGCAGAATGCTTGAAAACCTTAATTGGGAAGAATTGGTCCCGAAAGCAGCTGCGGAATTCATCAATGAAATCAACGGCGTTGAAAGATTGAAAAATTTATCCATAAGGGAACTTAGTGAAATATAACAATAGTTATATATTAGAAAATATAATATTTATTTTGGAGTTGAAACAATGGTTGTAAAAGTCATTGAAGCAAAAGAAGATAAAATTACAATAGCAGATTTAATAGAAGATTTGAAAAAGAGTACAAAAATCGATTATTCAGGGGCAATCTTCACTTTCGAAGGAATTGTTCGCGGAAAAGAAGAAAATATGAATTTGGAAAAATTGATATTAACCACTCCAGATAAGGAAAAAACCCAAAGTGAAATCGAAAAGATTGTCGAAAACGCTAAAATAAAATACAACGTTCACGAAATATCAGTTGTCCACTATATCGGTGAGTTCTACACAGGAGACATGCTATTCCTGGTTGCGGTTTTAGGCGCTCACAGAGGAGAAACCCTTGATGCATTAAAAGAAGTAATTGAAACCGTAAAATACGATGTCGAATTTAAAAAAGAAGAAATTTCTAAAGAAGGTACAAAAACCATCCTTGCAGGAGGTTAAAATTTGGTAACCTTCTTTTTTATCCTAAGATTAATACTACTATTTCTAATAATTTACGCAATAATCAAAAACCTAAAAACACTATTAAAAGCAGGTATAGTAATATTTATAATTTTGATTTTATTAGGATTGATGGGATATTGATCCCATAATATTCCTAAACTTATTTTCCGATGATTACTTCAGTTGATTTGATAATGGCAGTAACATCGTCACCTTCAGTTAATCCTAAATTTTCAGCAGATTCTTTAGTAATGACTGCAGTGATAGTATCAGGTTCAGTTACTTCGATTTTAATGTTTGCCATTACAGCACCAATGTCTACACCAGTTATTTTACCTTTTAATTGATTTCTAGCACTAATTTTCATAATATCACATTTTTTTATTTTGTAATAATAACTTTATATCGAATTGCATATAAATGTTTCGTTTTTTAGTGAATAAAGAATTTTAAAATCGATTACCGAATTTAGTTCATATCGTAAATAAGTTACATAATCATAAATAGTGATAATAATAAAAAGGACATCTATCATTTAAATAAAAGATAATTAGTAGTTAAAAATCCAAATATGGAAGTTATAATTATATTTTTACTAATAAAAAGTTTATAATTTTATATTAACCAAATATATCGAAATTCAAAGATTAAATAATAATATAACGATAGTTACTTCAAAATTAAGAAAAAAAATGAAAAAGTATTTCTGAAAACAAACGAAAGATAATAAACATGAATATCGAATTAGAATCTATTGGCACCATACATACAGAATTCAGAGAAATTGAAGGGATGCCCATTCAGCCAACCGGAGCGAAAGGAATAAAAGGAACATTAGAAATCAAAGACAAATATGTTGACGGCCTTAAAGACCTTGACGGATTTTCACACATTCATCTAATTTATTTGCTTCACAAAGTAGAGGGATACATGCTTGAAGTCAAACCCTTTATGGACAATGATACCCATGGGGTTTTTGCAACAAGATCTCCAAAAAGACCAAACCGCATTGGAATGAGCGTCGTTAAGGTGGATAGAGTTGAAGGCAATACTGTCTATGTTGAAAATGTGGATATCCTGGACGGAACACCCCTTCTGGACATCAAGCCATACGTTCCTCAATTATACGAAGATACAATTGACGAATTAAGAATTGGCTGGTTTGAAACCAAGCATCAAAAAGCAAAATCACAAAAATCAGATGACAGATTCAAATAATCTTCATCACTATTTTTTTTAAAAAAAAGAAATTTAAAGCTATAATTTATTTATAGCTTCGGTAATTAATTGAATGGTTGATTCAACATCATCCATACTGCATACACTTACAGGAGTGTGGATATAACGGGTAGGAACAGACAAAACACCTGTAGGAATTCCTTCACGGGTCAAGTGGATTGCAGTACCGTCGGTTGTTCCACCATCACTCACTTCTAACTGGTAAGGAATTTCGTTTTCATCACCGGCTTCAATGAGCATGTCCTTTATGGATTGCTGGGTCAATATGCCTCTTCCGCTTGCATCAGCCAAGATGATTGCAGGACCTTTGCCCATAACAACAGGTGCCTCTTCAGGCTTGATACCGGGATGGTCACCTGATAAGGTCACATCAAGCGCAATAGCTATATCAGGATTTAACTTAAATGATGAAGTCTTAGCTCCTTTAAGGCCAACCTCTTCCTGCACGGTACCGACTCCATAGACGGTAGCTCTTGTGTTGACTCTTTTTAAAACTTCAACCATTACATAACATCCTACACGGTTGTCCAATGCCTTACCCATGATTAAATTGTTAGGATATTCAACAAATAAGGAGTTAAAGGTCATCTTATCTCCAATTCTGACCATTTTTTCTGCTTCTTCCTTATCCTTTGCACAGATGTCAATAAACATGTCAGTGGCTTTGACAACTTTGTTTTTTTCTTCTGCAGTTGTTACGTGAGGTGGTTTTGAACCTATTACTCCCACTACCGCTTCGCCAACGGAAGAGTGAATAGTTACAGTCTGGTTCATAAGCATCTGATCATTAATTCCACCAATAGTTGAGAATTTAATAAAACCATTATCATCAATGTATCTTACCATCAAACCGATTTCATCCATATGCGCTGCCAACATTACAGTAGGAGCCTTCTTTTCACCTTTTTTGGTTGCAATCAAGTTTCCCATACTGTCAGTTTCAATTTTATCAGCTGCATCTTTTAATTCACGTGTAATAATTTTAGCTATTTCCTCTTCGCTGCCGGATACTCCCGGCGCTAAAGATAGCTCTCTCATTAATTCCATCGTATCACCAATAAATTTTATAAAGTTAATTATATTAAACAGTTTCTATTAGCTGAAATTAATCTATTAAAAAAAATAAGAAAAAGGTTTTTAAGCTATTTGTTTAAAGCTTTAAAACCAATCGGTGTAGTACTGTATTTTGTTCCGGCGGCCATAATTACATCTTGGACTGAGGAGGTGAGCTTTGATTCCGGTCTCCAAGGTGCGTCTTTATCCTGACCGACGATTGATACTTCATTAACAATTCCATTTTCAAGCAGGTATACCAATATAGCTGAAACTACACCACCGTCCTGACCTATGATGGAATTTGCCTTTACTGAATAAATTTCAAGATAGTTTCCAAGCGGTTTTTCATCAATGTCTGAAGGATAAATCTTATCGCTTACAAATGTTCTTGGACAGGCAAAATAGCATGCATGACAGTCCTCATCGCAATTTCCCTTAATTACCGGTTTTCTGCGATTAATATGGATTACATCCTTTGGGCAGACATATTCACAGGCGCCGCACAATACGCAGGATCCGACACTTATCACATCATTCTGCAGGTTTTCGAACTGACAGAGACTTGATTCCTCTATGAATTCATCTTCAGTTATTGACCTTTTTGACAATACCGGTCTTGCAACGGCTTCTCTTTTCTTATAGTTCTTTGTGTTTCTTGAAATTTTTTGATTGGCTATTCTTTCCAACAGATTCAATCCCTTATCTGAAATGCTTTCTGTTGTGATGTAACCCTTATCGATTGCATCGGCGATTATTTCCTGGCCTTTCCTAGACCTGACGATTACTGTTGAGTAACCTTGTGGAGAACCGACTGACCCCACTGAAATGTCAGAGACATCTGAAGTATAATCAGTACATACGTGACAATTCTTACGGGTAAAAGGTTCTGTTTCTGCAATTGGGATTGAAAATACGCTACCATCAATCAAATAGGCTGTGAATCTACCTTTATCTATTCTGAATTCCTTTACTTCATAGAGTTCTATACCTTGCTGCTTCAAATATTTCTCAAGATATGAATATGAAAAGTTTTCCATGCAGAACAGCCCTATTTTCACATCAATAGGGGATCCGCCAGTCTGTTCACTGTACCTATTAATCTTTGTAGCCGCCAATATCTGACAGGGAGTTCCTACCATTGCGGTTTTAATATCGCTCACTTTTTCACCTCATTCAATAGACCGGAAGATTACTTCCACCAAACATTATTTTTGGCATTAGGTATATTTAAAGTTTTTTAAAAGATTGAACAAAATTTGCAAAATGGATTTTTTAAACACATTTAGTTTAAAAGAATGAAATAACGAAATTTAAAAACTAAACGAACATTATGGGATTTAATATAAAACTGAAAATGGATATTCGAAATTATTAAGTTACTGTAAATCTAATATCAAAATAGGTGAGAGTATGTCCAAAGTGATAAATATTTTTTTCAGCCCGTCAGGGACAACAAAAAAGGTAATCGGAAAAATAGCCGGCAACTTTAAACAGGAAAAGGAATCATGCGATTTGCTGCATTTTAATGATAACAGAACATTTGATGAAAAGGATATCGCCATTGTTGGAATGCCCGTTTTTGCAGGAAGAATTCCCAAAAGTGCACGCGAAAGACTATCCAAATTAACCGGAAACAATACAAAGGCAATAGCTGTCGTGAATTATGGAAATGCACAGGTAAAGGATGCATTGCTTGAATTGGTTGAACTGCTTAAAGAAAATAACTTTGATGTCATCGCAGCGGCATCCACAATCAGCCACCATTCAATATTCGATGGGGTTGCTGTTGGAAGGCCTGATAGTGATGATGTTGAAAAAATCAACGAATTTGCACAAAAGTGCATTGAAAAAATAGAATCCGGCGAGTCACTGCAATCAGAGATTCCGGGCAACAGGCCATATGTGGACTATAAACAACTGCCGTTCGTGATAAGCTGTGATGAAAGCACCTGCGCATTTTGCTATGACTGCGTTTCAATTTGTCCCGAAAAGGCCATTCCCGATGCCGACCCGGTAGATACTGACCTTGACTTATGCTCAAGATGTACAGCATGCATCCATATTTGTCAGGAAGATGCCAGAAGCTTTGCTGGAGAAGCGTTTGAAAATACAAAACCAGTATTTGAAGAAGCGAACAGCGAAAGAAAAGAGCCTGAGTTCTATCTATAGGCTCATCCTCTTTTTAGCTACGTTTCTTACATATTCATTTTCATCATTGTTTGAAACTTCTTTTAGAACTTTTTTACTTATTATCTTTTTGGCGGCAGCTTCACGAACCCTCCATGAGGAATCGTTTTTGACAACATCCGCCAAATAATTTTGATTTTTGATTAGAGAAACAGCCCTTACTGAAATGTTTTCTGAGATTCCCTGCTCATATATCTTCATTAAGCACTTTTCAACCTTGATTTTATTCAATGCCTTTAAAGAAAACTCTTCATCCTCATTTGCAAGAACGATTCTTATCAAGGTTTCCAAATCGCTTACATTATCCAGAGTGGATTTTCTAATCGAGTCGATTTTGGCATTCTTTAATATGTCAATGAATGACTCTTCACTTTCAATGTGCTTTAGGGCCTCATTGGCAATGTCTTCATGAGTGGAATTGATGGCAATGTAGGCAAAGTCCTTTTCATCTACAATAGCTGGATTTGAAATTGCATGATTTCGCACGAATTGATCTTCATCTTCCAAAGCGATTTTAATCAGCTCCTGAGGATCGGATAAATTATTCACTGCAATTTGGCGGACAAATCTGTCCTTTTCTTTGGAAATGATCTTGAGAAGTGATTCTTCATCGGTAATCTTCTTAACGGCTTCGCTTCTGACTATCTTATCGCTGTCTTCCAGGGCAATCTGGACTAGAAACGCCTCATCATCAATATTATTTACTAAATCAGATCTGACATCTGACTTTTGAGAATTTAAAACAATCTCCTTTAATATTTCGGGATTGTCAATTTTTTCAAATATCAATGACCTGACTTTTGCATTTTCTTCACTTTCAGCGATTTCGGCCAGGATTTCCTCATTTTCAATTTTTCCGATTGCCGCTCTTTTGACCTGTTCGTCCTTATCTTCAATAGCCACTTTCTTAAGCATTTCCTCATCCTCAAAGGAATCCTTTAAAACGCATGCTCTTCTAATGGACTTATCGCCAGATTTGAAAACCAAATCGTATAATATCTCAGGACTGTTAATCTTTTCGACTGATGAGTTCCTATACCTTTTATCTATGGCTTCAATTGCAATCCATTCAAGGGTTTCCTCATCGACAATCTTATTAAATATCTTATCAACAGCAGGATGCTTCTTAGTGTTGATTACGATTTCTGCAATGGATTTGTTATTTTCACCAAGCCTTTCCCAGGCAAAGCTCCTTACATCAAAAAACTGAGAGTTTTCAGCGGCATCTCGCAGCAAATTCTCATCCTGCACCTTATTGATTGCAATCAATCTTATTGCCCTGTCCTTAACGTTTTTAGACATGTCAAGCGCTACGAATTGATTGGTGATTTTATCTGCTGCTTCAGCTCTTTTAATCCTGTCCTTATCCGTAGTTGCTATCTTTTTTAAAGCCAGCTGATCCTCATCAATCTCGACTTTGTCGGGAATCTTTACCTTCTTTTCAGCCTTGTCGTTTTTCTTAAATCTATCGAATAGTCCCATTTTAATTTACGTCCTCATACATTTTCTTCAGAAAGCTTGCAAGCGAAACAATATCTTGACAGTTATGTTCTATTATTGGTACAACCGGACCGATATTATTTTCTATAATATAAGTATCATAATAACCTGGAATATACTGGCCGGGAACATCACCCTCACGTTCAATTCCAAACATTTCCCGTTCAATGGTTTGAAGCTGGCAGTTTGTAAGATTGTCCCTCCAGAGATTTTTTGCAAAATACATCAAATCCAAATGAGGCAGGTCCAAATCGGCATCAATGCCATTATAGATGCATCTGTTTTTGATAAAGGGCACATCAAAGCTTTTCCCGTTGAATGTCACATGCACGGAATCCTCATCCAAGTGATTCAGATAGGCCTCAATGATATTTGGCTCTTCAGCGTAATTCCTTAAAAAATATTGGGAGGATATGATCCTGCTTCCCCTTATTTCGGCAACGCCGATCAGGATGATTGGAACATTTGAAAGGCCTTTTGTCTCAATATCCATAAATTTGAAGTTTTCAGGTTCAGTAAGGCTTATGCATTTAATCAAATTGTCCCTGCATCTTTTAGAGTATCTGTTGTTGTCCAATAGCTCAACAATTTCTGCAAATGACATGTCATCGATTTCATCCAGAAATTTTGAAGCTGCATCGCAATATTTGTCATGACCCCTAAGAGATTCGATTGTTGAATAACCTTTATTTTTAAGATTTTCCTCAGTTTTAAGCCCGACTCGCGGAAGCAGCTTAAGATTATGGTTAATCTGACTTCTAAATTTATTATCGGCAAGGTCAAAATCTATTTTTTCCTTATTTGTTATCTTCAATACATCGCCGAATGATGTGGAGCAGACCCTGCAATTCATTACATCCATCAATGATTTGTTGTCGTATTCAATCAGGAGCTTTTCCTTTAAATCATGAAAATATGTGCTTGATAATCTTTTTTTCTCTTGTTTTTCATTTTTTGGAAGATTTAAGTGGTCCAATATCGAATTTCTTATATCTTCCTCATGCTTCCAGTATTCAGTCATTCAATTAAACTTTATTAATTTATTAATATATAACCTTTTAATTAAAGTATACTTGACTTTTTATAAATTATAATAACATTTATATATTGCTTTCATCAAATAATAAAATTGGCTACAAAGTAGCCAGAGAGATAGATTAAACAGCCAAATTTTAAAATTCATTTCTCTAAAAGCTTG
>JAEIGA010019087.1_pt1 | contig 10455 bp, 14 predicted proteins | sample 9270691 | NCBI WGS metagenome assembly JAEIGA01 (sample SAMN17057246, study PRJNA624740) | gut metagenome | biome: biome; isolation source: fecal sample | host: Bos grunniens | place: China: Xizang | collected 2019
GAACGCGCCGGTGGCTTTGCCTCCGAAGCAGGAAGAGACGAAACAGGAATAATGAGCAAAGCAAACCAGGCTCCCGCAGGGGAGCCTGTTTTTTTGCCTGTATTACAATCCTTTTTTGATCTGTTCCAATATGCTCGCGTCCGCCGGGCAGAAGGCGTATTGGGGGATCTCCTCCGGGGCGATGAAACGGATGTCCGCGTGCTCCAGCTTCTGGGGCCGGCCGGCGGCGATCCGGGCCCGAAACAGGGTCAGGTGGATGGTGATGTCCGGGTACACATGGTCCACCTCCATGAACACGTCCCCGGGGACCACCGTGACGCCCAGCTCCTCCCGGCACTCCCGGACGAGGGCCTGCGCCTTGGTCTCCCCCGGCTCCACCTTCCCGCCCACGAACTCCCACAGGAGCCCACGGGCCTTGTTTTGGGGCCGCTGGCAGATCATGAACTTTCCGTTCTCCACCACCAGGGCCGCCACCACGTCCACCGCCATCTTACAGCTTCGGGATCACGTCCCGGATCAGGGCGGCCAGGGCGTCGTCGTTGTGGGAGGGGAGGATATGGGCGCAGACCGCCTTCACCTCGGGGATGGCGTTCTCGGGGCAGCAGGGTATGTCCGCCGCGGCGAGGAGCTCCATATCGTTCCAGTAGTCCCCCACGGCGATGAGGGTCCGGCCTTCGTAGACGGGGAGCTTTCGCAGCAGGTCCACGCCGGTGCCCTTGTTCACGTCCTGGGGCAGCAGCTCCTGATACTTGCCGATCTTCACCACGTCCGTGGTCCCCTCCACCAGGGACAGGCGCTCGTCGTACCCCTTTTCCTTCAGATACCCCCGCATGAGGGCCAGGGCGTCCACGACCCGCTCCAGAAAGACGGTCTTGATCCAGGTCTTTTGAAGGAGCTGGTCCATGGGCAAACAGGTGGTGGGCTGGTGGATGCGCAGGAATTCCGGGTCCGCCGTCTCAAGGGGCGAGGCGTAGTAGATGCCGTCGGTGGTGTAGACCTGCAGATCGAGCGGCCAGTCCATTTCCAAACAATGGAGCAGCACGTCCCGTGCGGCATCCATGTCCATGGGGATGGCGCTGATGTATTTGCGGTGGACGAAATCGTAGACCGCCGCGCCGTTGAGGCACACGGAGGGGCCGTTGAGGGGTACGTCAGGCAGGTGCCGCCGGGCGTTCCGGGGCTCCCGGCCCGTGGCCACGGCGAAGAGGCCGCCCCCGGCGATGAATTCCCGGATGGCGGCGCGGGTGGTTTTAGAGACGTTCCCCCGGCTGTCGAACAGCGTCCCGTCCAGATCCGTCAAAATGGCAGCCCGATCATATCGCATGGCGCGCACCTCGCTTCAAACTTCCTTATTCTTCCTCGATCCGGGTGATGCTGGCGCCCAGAGCGTTGAACTTGTGCTCCAGGTGCTCGTAGCCCCGGTCGATGTACTCGATGCCCCGGACCTTGGTCTCGCCCTGTGCGGCGAGGCCCGCCACGATGAGGGCGGCCCCGGCCCTCAGGTCAGTGGCCTTGATGTCCGCGCCACGCAGGTTCTCCACGCTGCGGACGCGGGCCGTGCGCTTGCTGACGCTGATGGACGCGCCCATCTTGCGGAGCTCCTTCACGTGGTTGAACCGGTTTTCAAAGATGTTCTCCACCACCACGGAGTTGGAGGAGGCGGTGGCCAGATACGCCATCATGGGCTGCTGCAGGTCCGTGGGGAAGCCGGGGTACACGGCGGTCTTGATGTTCACGCCCCGGGGCCGCTGGTCCATCTTCACCCGAAGGTAGAATTCGCGGCCGTCGTCGCCCTCGATGATCTGGGCGCCGCTTTCGAGGAGCTTCGCCGTGATGGCCTCCATATGGGTGGGGATCACGTTCTTGATGATCACGTCGCCCCTTGTGGCCGCGGCGGCGATCATGTAGGTGCCGGTCTCGATCTGGTCCGGGATCACGGCGTAGCTGCAGCCGTGGAGCTTCTTGCGGCCCTGGATGCGGATCACGTCGGTGCCCGCGCCCTTGATGGAGGCGCCCATCATGTTGAGGAAGTTGGCCACGTCCACCACGTGGGGCTCCTTGGCCACGTTCTGCAGGATGGTCTGGCCCTCGGCACGGCAGGCGGCCAGCATCAGGTTGATGGTGGCGCCTACGGACACGAGGTCGAAGAAGATCTCCGCGCCCTTCAGCTTCTTGGCCTGGGCCCGGACCACGTTCCGGCTCTCGTCGATGTACACGTTGGCGCCCAGGGCCCGGAGGCCCTTGATGTGCTGGTCGATGGGCCTGGGGCCGATGACGCAGCCGCCGGGGAGCGCCAGCTCCACCTCGCCGTAAGCGCCCAGCATGGCGCCCAGCAGGTAGTAGGAGGCCCGCATGGCGCCGATCTCGGGGAAGGTGGCGTCCACGGTGGTGATGGGTTTGGGGTCCACCCGCATGCAGTCGCCTCGGGTGAAGTCCACCTGGGCGCCCATGCGGGAGAGGATGTGCTTCAGGGTCTGCACGTCCTGGATGGCGGGCAGATTCTCCAAGATACAGCATTCCCCGGCCAGGATCGCCGCCGGAATGATGGCCACCGCCGCGTTCTTCGCGCCGCTGATGGTCACCGTGCCCTCCAGCCGCCGTCCGCCCTGGATGCTGTAATACTGATTCATACAAAAACCTCCGCACTAAAGGAGTGAGTCGCTATCCTTAAATATATCGAATTTTCTCGTTCCCGTCAATCTTTTCCCGGTCAGGCCAGGTCGTACAGGAGGTCGTAGGCCTCGTACCAGCGGCGGAGGGTCCCGTCGTTGGCCCATTCGATGAGCTGGCTGTCGATGAGGGAGATGAGGTCCTTCTCCTCGCTGGTGCCGATCACGTGGTAGTCCACGGTGCCCAGGGCGTAGTTCGACAGGACCATGGCCTTTTCCCGGTGGGTGAGGGCCACGGACCGGGGCATGCACACCCCGTCCACGGACCCGGCCCGAAGGGCCACCAGCATGTCGTAGTACGCCGCGTAGGTGACGATGATGAGGGCGTTCTCCTCGTCCTGCTGGTACTTGCTGAGCACGTCGCAGGCGGCGGTGTCGTGGAGGACCGCGATCCGCTTTTCGCCCAGATCCTCCCGGGCGGGGATGGCGTAGCCCATGATCACGCAGGGGTCCCGGTAGAAGGGGGTCTCGGTGGCGATATAGCTCTTGCCGCTGAGCTTTTCAAGGCTCATGATGGCGATGTCGATGTTCCCTTCGCTCATCTGCCAGGTCACCGTGTGCCGGGTGACGGTCTGGTTTTCGCACCCGTCGGCGCTGCTGAAGATGACCTCAGAAAGGGCGGCCGACAGGGCCGGCTCGAGACCCGCGCCGTTCTGGTTCAGGCCGTAGATGTTCTCGTCGATGCCCACTCGCAGCGTGCCTTTTTTGCGGAGCACGTCGATCTCCGCGTTGTTCAAATAGCTGTCCGCCGGCTGGTTCACCAATATGGCCACCAAAATCACCGCCAGCATCCCCAGGCCGAACAGCAGCGGGCGCAGGGGCAGCTTCTCCTGCCAGTTGCCCGGCAGGAGGCGCCGGCGATGCTTTTGGACGGTTTTGTTGAATTTGGTTTCCACGGGGGGGTTGTTCCTTTTCTTTTCGTGAGAAAAGAAAAGGAACCGAAAAGAAAAGCAAACCTATTATTTAGAAGGGGGAGTCAGTAAAGCTACTCCGGTGGGGAAGGGCTCAACGAGCTTATCCAGCCGATGGACAGGCATATCCTTGTCCAGAGCCGCCAGGAAGGGCGCTTCGTCCGAGATCACCGCGAAGCTGTGACCGGGGCAACGGTAGTGCATGGGCACGGCCAGTTTCGGCTGCAGAGTCTTCACCGCCGCGGCCGCTTCCTCGCCGGTCAGGGTGTAGGTGCCGCCCACGGGGATGAAGATCACGTCCGCCCCAGCGCAGGCCGCGATGAGGGCGGGGGTGGGCGCTTCACCCAGATCCCCCAGGTGGACGATCTTTTTGCCGTCCGCCTCGAAGACGTAGGCCCGGTTGTGGCCCCGCTTCTGGCCCTGGACCTCGTCGTGCCAGCAGGGGACGCAGGTGATCTTCACGTCCAGGAAGGTCACGGCCTTCTCCGAGTTCACGATCACATAGTCGCCCTTCACCTGAGAAAAGTCGCAGTGGTCCCCGTGCTCGTGGGACGAGGTGACCACGTCCGCCTTCTCCACGGGATGGGGCAGGATGTCCTGGGCGTAGGGGTCGGTGACGATCCGGGTGCCCGCAGCGGTCTCCAGCAGGAAGCTGGCGTGGCCCAAATAGGTGATCTTCATGGTCTTTCTCCTTTAAGTTTATATATGGCCGCCGCCGCGCCGCCGCAGCGGTTTTCCAGCGCGATCCGGTCCATGCCGGTAAGTTCGTGGGTCATGGTGAGGACCGCCCGCTCGTCCGCCTCCCGCCAGAACCCCCGGCGGTACGCCATGAACGCGGTCCACAGGGCCCGGCGCACGGGCTCCGCGTCCGGGCAGGGGGCGTCCCCCTTGCGCATGAGGATGCCCATCCGGTTCTCCACATAGCTGCCCCCGGGCCGGGTGTCGAGAGCCCAGGCCCAGGCCATGAGCTCATCGAACCAGGCGTTCGACAGCCAGAACAACAGCCAGCCGTTTTTCTCCCGGACTTCCCGCACCTGGGGACAGGCGGGCAGATCTTCTGTCAGTTTCGCTGCTGCCTCCTTCGCGCCGCCCTGCACGAACGCGCCCAGGGACAGCTGTCCCTCATCCCGGGGCAGGCGAAAGTCCGACGCCTGTACGGCGGTCCCCGCGGCGGCGCTGACCCAGGCGGCCAGGGCCTCCGTCAGGGCAGAATACATATCTTCCATGGATAGAGCATACCCAAAAACGCCCTTTCCGTCAAGGACGGGTTTGGGCCCGCCCGGCTCCGGCTATACTGTGCCTATGAAACGAACGGTGCTTATATTGCTTTCCATTTGCCTGCTTCTGGTCCTGACACCGGGGAAAGCCCTGCCCGCCGGGGCCACGGAAAGGGGCGTGCTGCGGCTCCATATCCTGGCCAACAGCGACAACCGATTGGACCAGGCGGTGAAGCTCCGGGTCCGGGACGCCCTGGTGCCCCTCTTTGAGGCGGCGGCCAGCTATGAGGACGCCCGGGCCTTCGTCCTCGATCACGGGGCGGAGCTGCTGACAACCTGTCAAACCACCTTAGCCGCCGCGGGCGCGCCCTACGGGGCACAGCTGCTGCTGGGCGAGAGCGATTTCCCGGACCGGGTCTACAGGGGCGTCCCCTTCCCCGCCGGGACCTACGACGCCCTCCAGGTGGTCCTGGGCGACGGCGCGGGCCACAACTGGTGGTGCGTCCTGTTCCCGCCCCTCTGTGTGGTGACCCGAGACGGCGCGGCCCCGGACCCCGACGAAGGCATCACCTTCGAGAGCGACATCCTGGCCTTCCTGCGCCGGTTCTTCGGCGGCAGAACATAAGAGAACGTCCTGCTTCTGTTGAAAGCTTCTTCTATCTACCTTTGGCAGAGATCGTCCATCTCCCGCTGCAGCAGGCGGAACACGTTGGCGACAAGGTACCCGTCCGCCACGGCGTGGTTCATGCGCACGGTGACGGGCATGAGGAGCCGCCCGTTCTCCTCCCGGTACTTCCCCCAGTTGATGATGGGCGCCAGATACAGATACCCGTCCGGCAGCTCAAGATGCAGCGCGTCGTAGGAGACCCAGGGGATATAGGAGGCGTCGAACCAGTTGGGATGGCCGGCCGAATCGAGGCCGTACTCCCTGGTCCCCTTCGCCCGCTCCAGATCGGCGGCGGCGTTCTGATAGAAGGTATCGTAGTCCTCGCAATAGGTGGAATACACCGGCGTGCAGGTCTCCGTGTCCTCATGGAACACGTACTGGGCGGGATGGATCGCGTCGTAGCAGATGAGCTCATCCGTCTGCCACAGATACCCCATCCGGTAATCCTCCCGGGAGTTCATCACCTTCGCAAGGACATACAGGAAGTTGATGTAAAACTTGCTGCCTGTCCGCCTGGACCAGGCCACGAGATCCGTCACGTCCACCCGGGCCGTCATGGAGAGGGAGCATTTGCAGTCCTCCGAGAAGTGGCGGAACACCCCTTTGCGGTAATAGCTGCTTCTATCGATCACCTTGTAGCTCATGGTCGCCTCCTGTTTACCTGCGTTTTCGAATATCGGTCAGGGAATTGGAGAGCATGTTCAAAGCGAACTTCTGCACCTCCTTGTCCCGGCCCAGGGAACGGACCAGATCGAGGGCGCTCCTGAGCCGCATCTCCGTGAGGTCCGTCAGGGTGAACGCGCCGGTGGAGGTCATGATATCGAACAGGTCCTCGATGAACGCTTCCCGCTCCTGCTGGCTCATGTGGGCCACGGTCTCGTCCATGGCCCGGTTGAACAGGACGCTGCTGGAGCTCAGCCCCCTGGCTCGCACGAAGCCGGTGCCCAGCACCTTCCAGGTGAAGCCGTCGTGGGCCTTGGCCCCGAAGCTGTCGCAGGCCGCCACCTCCGGCTCCTTCCCAGTGGAGAGGAGCATGCCCACGATGGAGTTCTCCGGGACGATGGAATGGAGCCGGGGCAGGATGCGCCGGTACCCCTCCTGTTTCAAAAAAGCGTCCTGAAAGCCGGGGCCGTCGAAATCGTACACGGCGATGATCCGATCCTGCATCTTTTGGGGCAGCAGGGACGCGGCGTAGACAGCCAGGTTCCCGCCCTTCGAGTGGCCGCACACGATGAAGCTGCCCTCATAGGCGGCCATGGCCCACAGGAGATATCGGAGGGCGTCCGCCTGGGCCGGGACGGTGTCCATGACGGCCATGTGAAAGTTCTCCTTCCAGGCGTGGAGGGTGTCGTCGGTGCCGCGAAAGGTGACGCACCGGGGCCCATCCGGGATACGGACGGTCAGGGCGGAGAACTGCTCCGTGTTCTCGTGGTCATCGATCCGCCAATAGCCGGAGAGGGTCAGCGACCGAAAGCGGGGCACCGTGGGGAGCCGGTAGAAGCTCTCCATGACCAGCGGGGACGTAGCCACGCCCAGGGGCACGGCGCTCCTGCGCGCATGGGCCCGATATCCGTCCACCACCTCCTTTAAGGCGACCTCCCGCCCATCGGCGGGCACCAGGCCCGTCAGGTCCGGGCAGCCGATCTTGGAGATGAGATACAGATCCGCCTCGTTGACGGGGTCCAGAGAAAAGCTCAGATCCCCCCGCCAATCGAGATAATCCGACAGAACTGCCATACGAAAAACCTCCCTCCCCTCGGGGTCACTGCCCGGCCCAGGGCTTCTTCCCGTCCAGCCAGCCTTTTTCCTTCCAGTAGGCGGTCTCCACGGGCGAGGAGTTCCAGCCCTTCTTCTGGAGCATGCCCATCATCCGAAACAGGAACCGGGTCCGGATGCCCACGGCCGGCGCTTTGTCGGTGGAAAGCTGCTTTGCGATGCGGGCGGCGTCCCTTTCGATCTTCGCCTTCTTTTTGCGGTCGACCCCTTCCCAGTTCATGGCCTGGACCGCCAGGCCGTAATTGACGATCTTCGGCACGCCCATATAGACCAGGGCGTCCTGCACGTCCTTCATGGCCGAGCCCGTGCCCGTGCCCGCCGCGGTGGAGACGATGAGGGCCCGCTTGGTGAACATGGACGCCATGGGCCGGTGGGACATCCAGAGATCGAAGGTGAGGTCGATGAAGGCCTTCAGCGGCGCGGACACGTGCATGCAGTAGGTGGGCGTGGTGACCACCAGCAGGTCGGCCCCGTCCATGGCGTCCAGGATCACCTTCTTTTCCTCGTAAAAGGGGCAGGCGGCCGCGTCCTCGATGCACCGGTAGCAGCCCAGGCAGAAGTGATCGAGGTCCTTCGGAAAGAAGAACTCCGTGACCTCCTTGTTCCCCTCGATCCTGTCGATGACGGCGCGCCCGATGTGGTAGCTGCTGCCCCTGTGGTTCTGCCCGTTCAGCATGACGATCTTCATGTTCGTTCCCTCTCTTCGCCCCGATGATCTACCAGCGCCGCATGTTCGTCTCGAACTTGCTGACGTAGGCTTTTTTCAGCTCCGCCGAGGAGACGCCGTAGCAGAGGAGCACGTCGGTATAGTACATGAGCACGTCCGCCAGTTCCTCTACCAGATGCGCCCGCAGCGCCTCGTCCCGGCTGGCGGCTTCCCCGCCGTGCTTCTTGACGATATCCACCACCTCGCCGATCTCCCCGATCATCCAAAGGAGCTGCTCCTTTCCCCGGTCCGGGCAGACGGGCGGCCAGATGTCTCTGTATCTCTCCTGCAGCGCGCGCTGCATGTCCTGCATCTCCCGGACGCTGAGATCCTCCATCCCGATCCTCCTCCCGGCAGTCCCTGCCCATGTTTTCCCCCATTATACCCCCTTCGGTCCCATTAGACAACAAGGGAAACGCCTGCGATCCGATATAGAAAGCGCGCACCGCAATGGCACGCGCTTAGTTTTTTTCCGCTTTACTGAATCACTTACGGCCTGGAGGGCTTCACGTTCTTGTCGGGGCTGATCTCCCCGTCAATGGGGCCGTTCTCGCTCTCGAATGCCTTGATCGCGTTGCGGACGAGCACCAGTATATGGCTGTTGACCGAACGCCCCTCGTATTCGGCGATGTAAGCGATCTTTTTCAGCATCTCCTCTTCGATGCGGATCGACACACTCTTGACGGCCATGGCGTTTCTCCTTTCGTATGGCTGTATGGTGTGTTTATTTTATGTCCGCTATGTGATATAATGGCCGAAATGGATATACTATATATCTACAGAATGTGAGGGAGAGCCTATGATCGTTACCTTTTGCGGGCACCGGGAGGTGCCGGAGCCGGAGACCGTAAGCGCATGGCTGCATGAGACCGTCGAAGGGCTGATCAACGAAGGCGCAGACCGTTTCTACCTCGGCGGCTGCGGACGTTTCGACGCACTGGCGGCGGCAGTGGTCAGGGAACAAAAAGAGCGGCATCCCGAGATCCGCTCCGTGTTGGTGCTTCCCTATCTTGACCGGGAATATGACGCCGATCGGTACGACGAAACGCTCTATCCGCCGCTGGAGTCCACCCCAAGGCGGTTTGCCATCTCGAAGCGAAACGAATACATGATCGACGGGGCCGATTGCGTGATCGCGTATGTGGTCCACGACTTCGGCGGGGCATACAATTCCCTGTGCTATGCCCAAAGAAAGCACAAGCGGATCGTCCGCTATCCGCGTTGAGAATGGGCCCTTATTTGCTTGCTTTCAGGGTATACGTGTGTCCCCAGTTTTTCAAAACGGTGACCGAAACGAAGCCCGCCGCCTGCAGGGCCTCGGTCTCATGGGCCACGGTCAGGGGCGTGTCGTAGTGGTAGAAGACGTTCTCCGGCAGGTTTTGCTCCCGTTTCAGGCGCAGGAGCTCCGCCCGGCGGGTCTGCTCCTCTTCCTCGGTGGCGGCGAAATAGTCCGTCAGGATGAAATAGCCGCCGGGCCTCAGGGCCCTGCGCAGCCTGGCGTATAGGGGCATCTTCTCCGCCTGGGTGAAGTGGTGGAGGGACTCCACGGACACCGCGGCGTCGAAAGCCTCCTCCCCCAGGGGCACGTCGAAATAGGACCCCAGGATCAGGTCCAGGGACTTGTCGGGGAACTTGCGGCCCAGCGCATCCAGCATCCCGGGGGCTAGGTCCACGCCGGTGACGCGGGCGGTGGGCGCGAGCTCAAAGTAGTACCCCAGCTCCAGACCCGTCCCGCAGCCCAAATCGAGGACGCGGGCACCGGCTTCCCGGGGCAGGCATCCGGCGGTGAAGGGATAGAACTCCGCCGCGTCGTCGATGGTGGTCAGCTGGTGCGCCTCGTACCCGTCCAGGCGGGCGTCGAAGAATTCCCCCATCTTTTCCAGCACGTTCCGATCCGTCATCTGTACGCCCCCCTGATCTCGCCCCCGTCGAAAAGCCACATGCGCCCCAACGCCCGTTTGCCGTCCTCATTTATAAAGATGGCGCTCTCGTCCTCCATGGCGACGATGGGATGGGCCCGGGACAGCTCCTTGAGCAGCGGGACGAACCAGTCGCCCTCGGTGTAGTGGGACTTGATCGTGATGTCAGCGAGGCCCAGCCCCTCATAGAAGGCTTTCGAATCCCATATCTCGGCCACCTGCCGGCCCATGTTCATGGCCCCCGCGCTGACGCCCAGGATCACGGTGCGGCTCTCCCGCAGCGGGGAAACGAGCCCCAGGTCCCGGATCAGCGCCATCTGCAGCACGGGATCGCCCCCCATCAAAAAGACGCAGCCCGCAGCCCGCACCAGCTCCGCCGCTTCCGTCGGGCTTGTTCTTCTGTCTATCACGAAATGCGATGCAAACCCCATGCCCCGCTCGGCGAACATCTGATGCATCCCGTCGCTGTCCTCGTCGTTCCGGGCGTGGTCCTCGGGCCAGGCGCTGATAAAGACCAGCTTTTCCCGCACGGGCAGGTTTTCGCGGAGCACCTGGTTGATCTCGTCCGTGAAATGATGGGCGGGGAACCC
>JAEIGA010019088.1_pt1 | contig 10454 bp, 5 predicted proteins | sample 9270691 | NCBI WGS metagenome assembly JAEIGA01 (sample SAMN17057246, study PRJNA624740) | gut metagenome | biome: biome; isolation source: fecal sample | host: Bos grunniens | place: China: Xizang | collected 2019
GCCGCACCTGACCGAGGATGAGGTGAAGGCCGCGTTCATCCGGCTGGTGAACAAGCTGAGCACGGACCGGGAGTTTTACATCACGGAGCTCACGGCCATCAAGAATCGGCTGGGCGACACCACGGCGATGGAGAAAGAGCGCCGGATTCTGGACGAGCAGCTGGGCATCGATGCCAAGGCGGTCAACGACCTAATTGCACAGAACGCACGGGTGGCTCAAAACCAGACCGAGTACAATGAGCGCTACGACGCACTGGTCAGCCGGTACGAAGAAACCGAGCGCAGGCGTGATGAGGTGGCGGACCGGATTAACCAGATCATGGTCCGGCGCCGGAAGCTGGAGCGGTTCATCGAAACTGTCGAGGCCCTGCCGGAGCTCTACACCGAATTCGACGCAGGCCAGTGGGCTGCGCTGGTTGACAGCATGACGGTCCACGCCAAGGACCAGATCACCTTCACCCTGACCTGCGGGATGGAGATCGATACATAAAGAGGAAGCGCCCCTGTCAGAGGTTAAAGATTCTGGCAGGGGCTTTTTTGCTTGAAAAAGAAGGACAAGGTGGATAAAAAACAGTGAACTCCCGTGCATTAATCCAGATCCAAGTAATATTTGATTCCACATCCTGAAAAAAAGTGAAAAGCTGATTGCTTTCTTTTGAAGAATATAGTATCCTATGAACAAGGAATAGAGATAATTTGGAAAATTTGTTTTTGCTATTCTTTTTTATTCCCGAAATATCCGTGATTTCAGGCAAAGCAAGGTAGCGGCGTTCACACCTTCGGAGTTCCTTGCAAGGATTTGACCGGGTAACGAAAAACTGCTTCCACCGCGCTTGCATAAGAAGAACGCTCCTTTCCAAGAACAGACTGTTACCAGTCTATTCCGGAAAGGAGCGTTGTTTGCTTTACATCTCGTACTTTACCCAGTGGAGGACATCGCCGAAAGCACCGGCACCGGTATTTCTGCCAGCTTATTATAACAGGAACTGATCGAAGCCGGTGACCTCCAATATCTCCTTCACGTCGTTATTGACATTCAGCAGCTTGAACCGGGTCTTGTCCTCCAGGGATTTGTACATCATCAGGAGAACCCGCAGACCTGCGGAGGATACATACGCCATGCTCGCAACGTCGATCTCGATGGCATCCGCCTTGCCGGGAAGCTCCTGGAACCGCCGCAGCAGCTCGGGTGCGGTGATGGTGTCCATGCGCCCCTGGATCGCCGCGCGGAACGTTCCGTTTTCAAACGTGGATGCAACGGCAAAGGGAAGCGATGTGTCCGCGGTCGGCTTTGCCGCCTTCTCTACCCGCATGGTCAGAACCTCCATGACGCTGTAGGCCTCGCGCAACGCGTCCATAAGCGCCTTGTCCACGTCCGGCAGATCGGGAACAAAGCGCTTCACGCTCTCGGAAGCCACAGAAAAGCCCTGGGATTTCAGGAACGCCTTTGCCCCGTCGCTGCCGTTCAGGAACAGACTGTTCTTGTAAAATTCCACGTCGGCCATGGTCTGCGCGGTATTCTTCGCAAACGCCATCAGCGCCTCCTCATTGCCCTGGAACACGGTCTTGAAGGTCAGCGGATAGATTTGCAGGAGCGACACATCCGCCGTGATCCAGCAGCCGCCGTATTCGGACAGCAGGCGGTGGATGCCCTGGCAGACGCTGACAAGCTCGGATTCGCTGAAATAGCCCAGCAGTCCCTCCGTGATGATGCAAAGCTCACCCTTGACGTCGCCCAGCGCTTTTTTCATGGAATCGTAGTTGGTGGCGTCCACCGGGGCATACACGGCCAGAGCGCGCTGCTCCGGCGTCATCGTCTTTTCTGCCGCCGGCTTCATCGTGTCAATGACGGAGGGCAGATCAAAGCCGAAGTAACGCTTTCCGGCTGCGGCGGTGCGGAAGCCGCGGGGCGCGTAGCCGCAGGGAAGGTCAACCACATTCGGCGCGTCGTTTTCCAGCGTGACGTTGTTCAGCAATTCAAAGCGCGCCTGCTGCCCGATCCGGAAGCAGTTGGCAATCTCAGCCGGAAAGCCTGCAGGCTGCTTGTTTAGATCAATGCCGACGTGAGGGATCAAGGCGATCGCGTCCTTGTCGCCCGCGCCCGCCAGCACGAGCAGCGTCCCCTGCGCGGTGGTATAAACGGGATTTACGAGCTTCTGAAGCTCTCTTGTGTCCATCATTTTCAAAACTCCTTTTTCTTTTATGGCTGCAGCATCGCCGCGCCCTGTTCAAAACCAGCATATCTTACACTAACAAAATGGAAAATGCAAGAAAAAGTGATATAATCATGGCATAAATTTTCCAGAAGAAGCCAAAGGCCGATTGTGTGGTATTGCCCGAATAAACATCGGAACATATCCCACGGTGTTAGGACCATCCCATATATAATATCCCGTACCATCCGGAACACAAGCCGCGACATTGGATGCGTAGCGCCGGGGGCGTCATCCCCTGCAGCGCGACAGGCGGATTTTTCCCATTGTGTGAACAGACTGCGAATAATTTTCCCGGAACGCAGGCAATATTTGCACCTTCCGGCAGACTGTGATATAATGCCGACATTCATCAATTGACCAGAATTATTCATGCAGGCCAAAGCAAAAGCAACAGCATGAAACGAAAGGCCGAACAGCAGCAAGGCACATCCTATAAGAAGTTTTCCACATAAAAAGGGCGCAGTACCCCCTTGGTCGCGTGTGATGGCTTTGAAGCTGTCAAGGTGCAGGGATAAGAGCTATTCCAAACCAACTACATTTTGTATTGAATAACTGATATTATCGATCCCAGCCATAAGATTTTTCTCTACTCCAAACAGAAGATCGGCGTTTGCTACTCTCCTATTATCAAAGAGCGTCTCCTCCAGATGACGGAAGAGGCGCTCTTTTTCATACGCGCACACGATGCACCCGCTATCAATTAAAAGTGCACCCTGAAGGGTGCAAAATCGGCCTTTCAGGGTGCAAAATGTGATTGTATCAAAAAGCCTCTCAATGGGGAATTGCTGCTGACGCTCCTCTCATGGTTGGCACAAAAAGCAAGCAATCGAGGTCAATCTCTGAAAAATGCATACTGTCATATTGAGAAGAGAGGCAGAATATGCTATAATATTGGCCATCCTTCCGATGTCCGGTAAGCCAAACAAAAGCGCGAAACACCAATAAAAACCAATCCACCGCAAGCGACTGAACCTTTGCGCAAAACTCCGATTTTCGCGCATTTGATTTCCGTATTTAAGTTGAACGGGCGTGCTTTATCTATTCTTGGGCTTTTTCGGGATCGCCAGAAAGCCCGTAAACTGGTGCCTTTACGGCCCTTGCCTCTCCAAATTATCATGGAAAGTACAGATTATTTTACCCCAGTTTTATGTAAAAGTTCTCGTAAGTCTGTAATTTTACCCCGGGGTAAAAATTTGCACTTCTTGCAAAAGGGGTGGGGTAAAACGGTTGACATAATATTGCGGTAAGCTCGGTTGCTTGATCAGGGGATCAGGTTACCGGGCTTGCCGTTTTTTTGTTGTGCCTATCCTCTTTCTGTGGTAGAATGCTCTCAATCCTGACAGATATCGATACAAAAGGAGAAAACTATGAAGAAACTGCTTGCGATTATGCTTTGCTTGGTGATGCTGTCTTCGCTCACCGCCGTAGCCTTTGCCCAGGAAGAAGTGAGCTTTGACACGGAGGCAGCCGGTTTCCGGTTCCGTCTTCCCGGCGAGTTCGGGAACGCCAAAGGCATCTTTGCCCTCGCTGGCTGCAATGAAGTCGGCGGCCTTTACCCGGATGTCTATTTGACGGAATTCTTTTACGTGGGCTTGCCGGAGGATACGTTCAGAGAATTGGACAAGCAGGCATATGCTGAGGATATCACAGACGAAGAGCTGGAAGCGCTGTATGAAGAAATGGATCAGTACATGCTCTACCCTCTCACGGTGGCGACAGCCGGCACCAGGGAACTGGAGGAAGCGTTTTATAATAACTGCATGATTTCCGAAGACGTGGAGCCCAAGCGTGTCCTCATTGCGGAAAAGGACGGCTATGTGTACTATCTGTACGACTACAGCGATATAAACGAGGCAAAGCTCAGCAACTTGCAGCCCGAGTTTGTCGAGGAATACCGCGCTTTGGAAGCCGCAATCCAGGAGGCTCTGGCCAAGGCAGAGTTTTTCGTCCCACCGGTGAGCGATGCCACGGCCAACAAGGGCGTAAAGCTTTCCTTTGAGACCACGGATCTGGACGGAAACCCCGTGAAGAGCGAGGAGCTCTTTCAGCAGAACGAAATCACCATGCTGAACATCTGGGCAACCTGGTGCGGTCCCTGCATTGCGGAACTTGAGTTCCTGGGCGAACTCGACGGCCGCCTGAAGGATCTGAACAGCAGCGTTGTCGGCATTCTGTACGACGGAGACGATGAGGGGGCCGTTGATGCGGGCAAAGCCCTGCTTGCGGAAAGACACGCGGAGTATCTCAACCTGATGCCGCCGAAGGGCCTCGATGAAATGGTGAGGATCGGCGGCGTTCCGACCAGCCTGTTGGTCGACCAGAGCGGGACCGTCCTGGTCTGCATCGTCGGCGCCAACACCGACGCGTATGAGCCTGTGATTCAGAATCTGCTGCCGAGGAAGACAGCGTCCGGTTCTCCGTCCTGATCCGGTTTCAAAAGTATTTCTCCCTTTGGGAATGAAATAAGAAAGTGGTCTAAACCAATTCCGGCAAACTCATATACAGACGAGGGGGATCGAATCTGATAGATGTAAACAAAAGATTTGTGTGCTTTCTTGCTTTTCAAAAAGTCAGAGAATCAGGAGAATAATCAAACCCCGGCTGCAAAGCGGCGAAGTGTAACAGCTTCACTGCGATGCAGCCGGGGTTTTACACTTTAAAACATATATATGGCACTGCGAACGGAAGAGGTAAAACCGAAAAGAAATAAAAAGACTAAATATCATTAGAAGAAAACTGATTTTTGCCACCTTGAAAACATCAGTAATTACTGGGTGTTTGATACATCTGGTAAAGACTAACAATCAGGCGTGCTTTATCTATTCTTGGGCTTTTTCGGGATCGCCAGAAAGCCCGTAAACTGGGGCTTCTTGGGCACTCGGCAACCGATTTGTACATGAAAATTGGGCCTCGATCGACCCAAGTTTTGTGTAAAGATTCAAGCCAAGACTGTATTTTTACCCCGGGGTAATAATCCCGGACTCATGCATGTTGTTGCACGAGGGTGTGGGGTAAAATTGGTTGACATAATATCACGGCAGGTTGAGTGAAGCTAGATACTGTTGGCTTATTTTTACAACACCATACAACATGTTTTTTGTTGCCTTTTAAATAATAGCAGTGTTCCTGACATAGTGATACTCCCTCCATGATCCACAGTGTTTTTCTTTTTCACTGTCTCTCATAAAGGGAGCATATCAATTCAGGTTACCCGGTCTGCCGTTTTTTTTTGCTGCGTTCATATATATCTGGATAGAAAATGCACGATGATGATCAGAGGAGAACGGAATCGCACAAAAGGCCGCAGCCTGCCTGCTGATGCAAGCAAGGCAAACTGGCAGATAATAAAACCGATTGCGTTCAGACCATGCTCCAATCCTGAATTAAAAAACACTCAGGGTTTCTCCCTCATAATGTCTTCCGCTATTCCGCTTCCTCCAGCCGGATTTCAGCAATTGCTCCGTTTGAAAGCCTGATATAAGCCGTATAACCGTTATCCTTTTCGTGATTGTACAAACACAATACGTTGTCTTTTTCCAGAAGCTTCCAGGCGGCCGTCTGAAGTTCTCCTGCCGGAACCCTCATGTCTGCCGATAACACGTCAACGACTTTTCCGTAGTCTCCGCCATTGTTTTCATTTGCTTTCTTATGGATTGCATTGACATCCGTCAAATCTGAATGTTCTGACATCTCCGCCTTAAATTCTTCCCCGAGCGACGCTGCCCATCGGTGAAACTCTGACTCTGCCTCCGAATAAATGGCGACCAGATCATCAAAGGTTTTCACTTCTTTATGATAAGGCCGATCTGCCACTGTTACCGGAACATTTTTTACTCTCAGTTCCTTTAAGGCAGAATGCGATTTGTTTCCGTCAATGACACTGTAGGTTCCGTCGCCGCGCTCTACGATCGAAAAAGGTTCTCGTTTCTTCATCTCACCTTTCTTGGTTTTTTCAATATATCCCAACGTATGACGGATGTCTTTCGGGGTGACCTCTTCTGTTATTCTTAAAATAACCATAGGCATGACCACAGAATCGTCCGTCTCATAAACATCATCTGCTGCAAGCGGGTCAAGAATGATCTTCGTTGTTTTTCCGATTCTCCCGTTATGATTCATCATTTTTCATGCTGTATGATGCATCCGCAACTGAACGCACCACTTTTCCTTTCTTTTTATTTTTCGTACGGAATCCTGTTTGATTTGCGGTATTTCGCTTGTTATTTCCATACAATTCGCTGCAAAAAACGAAGTATTTGAAAAGCTCCTCAATGCTTAAGGAACAAAACGGATTATATCAGGCCTTTTTCAGAAAGTCTACCTTCTGACGTGAAGTCTGTCTTGCATGTCTGCTGCCTTTTTTTGTTGTTTTCCATCGCGAATCATGATAGAATCAAAAACAAGATACCTATGCCCGTTCATGAAATAATAACCACGACAGATCGGGCTTTGCGAAGGAAAACACTGCATTTCTTTACAGGAAAAGGTTTTCTGAGCTGACAAAAGGAGGGAAGAAGAAATGAGACGAGACAGAGTTCTTCATCAGTTTTTGAGCTCTTTGATTGTGCTGACGATGTTTTTCAGCATCCTTCTGCAGGGGAGTGTCTTCGCGGAGAACCGGCAGCCAGACAGTGAGAAAGCTGCTGAAAACGGGGAAAAGACCCTCTTAACCGGGATTACGATCACCGGTCTGCAAGCACCTGAGATCGGAAAGCCCCTGCCTGATCATGCCGATGTCGAATCCGCCGAGGGCGTGCGTTGGGAGATTCCGGTATTCTGGATGGATGAAGACGGTAACGAACTGAGTGGAACCGCCGAGACGGAGGACTGTTTCCCGATTCTGGCCTTTTATCTTCCTCCGGAATATACGATGGCGGAGGATGACGTTGTTGCTATATCTGACGAGGTCCTCGCGCTTTTCCGGGGGAAGACCTTCTATACGGTCTATGACGCGGGAACCGGGATGATTTATATCCTCGTAAGCGTGACAAGACCGGGATTGCTCGTGACGGGTCTGGGACAGGAAGAACCGCTGGAGATGATCCCTGCTCCCGAGAGTGCCTTGATTCCGGAAAACGGTGAAGAGACTGTACCGACAGAAGAACCGGAACCCGGGCAGGAACAGGAACCCGGGGAGGAACAGGAATCAGAAAAGGAACAGGAGCCCGGGGAGGAACAGAAACCCGAAAAGGAACAGGAACCTGAAAAGGAACAGGAATCTGGGAAGGAACAGGAACCCGGGCAGGAACAGGAGCCTGGGGAGGAACAGGAACCTGAGAAAGAGTCGGGAACGGATGAAGGTTCCGAACGGCCGGAAGCGGCTGAGCCCGAACCGGAAGAAGAGGCAGAGCCTTTGCGGGTTGATCTGGTTCCGGTGCACTGTGCCAAAACGGCGCAGGATGCCCTTTCGCAGGAGGATCTTGCCAGACTCATTGACCTTGTACGCAACAAGATCCAGCCTCAGACGGTGAATTATCTGATCGACCGGATTCCGGCTTTCCGGGAAGCCTTCGACCAGAACGGGATCGGGCAGAATATCGGCTTCTATGTCTATGCCGGGTCCGCAGATCCCGGTGATAAGACGCCCGGCCATTCAGGGTTGACGACAGCAAACGCCTATATTTCCGGCTACCATTTGTACGACCAGCAGGCAAAGGAGTATATCTACGCCTATGTTCTGGCGCTGAATGCGGGCATGTTCTTTGAAAAGGATGAAAACGGAATATACAAAATGGACCCTGAGACCGGGCTGCACATTCTCATCACGGACGATAACAAACTGCAGGATCTCGAGAATACCATCGTCCACGAGATGCTGCATGTATTGATGCACGATTACAATCGTGTAGGCATGAGCGGATACGTGAAAGAGGATATGTGGGGGGATCCTTCTTACAGCAATGAGGAAAAATGGCAGATGTACCGTGAGAACAGGTTTCCGATTTGGTTTATGGAGGGACTTGCGACTTCTGTCCAGAATACCTATCAGGATTATTTCACCATTTTTGAACTTTTCAGTTATGACGGAGAAGGAGAGCTGGAAGAAGAGTACACCCCGGAAACTGTCCGCAACGCATACAACACCACGTTTTTCAAGACGAATCCAAACAGTAATTTGGGGTATAACTGGACGCTTGACCTGGAAGTAGGGGAGGATCCCACGGTCAAAATCAACAAGGTCGGGGCGCAATACGTTTCCGGATATCTGGCTATTCTCTATCTTGCCGAGCTTGCGGCAAACCAGAACGGTGAAACCTCAATCGGTGTGGATGAAAACGGCCGTGCTGTTCTGAGCAGTGATCCGCTTCGGATCGGCATCAGCACCATTCTGAGCCGCCTGCACAACGGGGAGACGCTGGACGAGCTGATTTCAGACATTTCCGACGGCGCGTTTGAAAGCACTGCTGATTTTCAGGCCAGGTTCATTAAAGGCGATGACGATTCTCTGGACTTCTGCGTTGACTATCTGAATTATATGCGCGATCTCACAAAACATCCGGACAGACGGTATCTCCCGAACGGATCGGTCATGCTGGATTTTGACCTTGATTACATGTCACCCTTTGACCGCAATGTCGACGGCGTGAAAAACGCGTTGGTAATTGTAGACTCCGACAAGATGCAAAAGTCCACCGTTGATAACGCGATTGCCTATGTCGGCGGCGGGACCGTTGCCAGAGGTGATTACACCGAGCTTGACGATATTGACATGGACACGGATGAATCGACGTCTGCCGACGATGATACTGATCCGGGCGCTGACGACACCGACGGCGAAAACAAACAGGAAAATACCGACGACAGCCGGGATAGCAGCGGCTCGGGCGACAGCGGATCGAATGACAATGGTTCTGACGAGAGCGGTTCGGACGACAGCGGCTCGAATGACAGCAACTCGGACGACAGCGGTTCGGGCGAAAGCAGTTCGGATGACAGCGGCTGGGACATCGCCAGCTTGGATGACAACGGCTCGGATGACAGCAACTCGGACGGCAGTGGTTGGGACGACAGCGACTGGGCTGACAATGGTTCGGACAACGGCGGCTGGGACGACAGCGGCTGGGATGTCGCCAGCGGTTGGGATGACGATCCTGATTGGGAATGATTCAGAGGGATACAAGAAGTATAGATTTTGACTTAGACTGCTTTGCGCCGATGATCGAGTTTTTCTGCCGGTGTACCTTATCGCGGCAGATCTGTCGAAAAAAGGCGGGAAAAATGGTTAACATAATATAGAAACAAGCCGGGCAGCTTGATGAGTGTCATCAGGTTGCCCGGCTTGCCTGTTTTGCAGATGGTCAGGGATTTGCGCTCGGCAGGGTATTATGCAATCTGCGTGTAGATCAGCTGGAAGACCTTCGCCTCCCGTTCACGCACCTGTGCGCGGAACGTGTTCTCCGAGAGCTGCGTATCACCGTTGTGCGGCTCCGGGGAATAGGCCCCGGCCTGGTAATAATACCCGTCCTTCGGAGACCCCGTCATATAGCTGATGTAGCTCTCAACGGGGGTAATCCTGTCATTTCCGTAGCGGTATACGATGCTGTAAGTGTGGGCTGCGCCTTCGTTGCCGCTGTTGAGAATCATATTATCCGTACACAGATAGTAACGGTCATTTTCGGTGGAGATTGCGATCCGCTGCGGCGTACCGTTTACCAGGGCAAAGATGTCATACACGACGGATTGGGCGATGTTATCGGTGTTGAGGCCGGCAATGAACAGCTCCGGCGTTCCGTCCTTGTCCAAATCCTTGAAAGCGTAGCCGACATGAGAACTGTGCGCGATCATCATGCTCAGATTGTTGCTGACCGCGTACTGTGCGGTATGGCCTCCTGCCTGATAGGCGGCGCGGTAGGCGTTCAGAATGTTTTGGTAGGCAGTAACGTAATCCGCCACAAAAATGTAGGCAACAGAGCTGAGAGCGACCCCGCCGGGGCCTTCGAAGCGGGCCCGGAAGCCCCAGCCGTTCAGGGCGAACGGAACATTGCGCACGGCCAGCGTGTCGTTGGCTTCGGTTTCCAGCGAAAGGCCGGGATGGAGGGACAGCGCCTCCGACAGGGTATAAACAAGGCCGTCGGGACTGACCGCGGCAAGCCCGGTAGCTTGATCAGCCTGATCAGGTTACCGGGTCTGCCGCTTTTTTGTTGTCTCCGGCCGGCGTCTGTGATACTATGAAACTATAGGGGAGGATAACGTTGAATACATAGAAAAACGGGGGGCAAGATGACAATAGAATACGTA
>JAEIGA010019089.1_pt1 | contig 10454 bp, 9 predicted proteins | sample 9270691 | NCBI WGS metagenome assembly JAEIGA01 (sample SAMN17057246, study PRJNA624740) | gut metagenome | biome: biome; isolation source: fecal sample | host: Bos grunniens | place: China: Xizang | collected 2019
CGGATGTTCTGTACAAGAATTTCGTTGAAACCGGTCTGATTGAAGAGGAAGGAGGCGAGAACTAATGTATGATATCAAGGCATTATACGAAGCCGAAAGCGTTCAGGACGCATGTCGTCTTCTGACCGAACATCCTGAGGCGCAAGTGATCGCCGGCGGATCCGATGTCCTAGTTCAGGTCCGCGAAGGTAAACGCGCCGGTAAGGAACTCGTCAGCATTTACATGTTGGATGAAATGCGCGGTATCTCGATCGACCAGGATGAAAATGTCCGCATCGGTTCACTGACCAGCTTTTCTAACATCACCAAAAACCCGATTATTCAGGAAAAGATCGGTGTTCTCGGTGAAGCCGTCAATATGATCGGCGGACCGCAGGTGCGTGCGATCGGCACGATCGGCGGAAACACCTGTAACGGTGTCACATCAGCCGACTCCGCTTCGACTCTCCACGCATGGGAAGCCATCGTTGAGATTACGGGTCCCGATGGTGTCCGTTACGATAAGATCAAAGATTTCTACATCAAAGCCGGTACAGTCGATCTGAATCTCGGGGAGATCCAAACTGCTATCCTGATTCCGAAAGAGTCCTATGAGAACTGCTTCGGACACTATATCAAATACGGTAAACGAAACGCTCTTGAGATCGCCAATATCGGTTGTTCGGTCAATGTCCGCCTGAGCGAGGACAAGAAGACATTTGACCGTGTCCGCATTGCGTACGGCGTTGCAGGCCCTGTTCCGATGCGCGCTCCTTCCGCTGAGGCATTTATCAACGGCAAGCCTGTTACAGATCAGAACATAGAGCAGTTCGGCAAAGAAGCATTGAAAGATATTAACCCGCGTGAATCATGGCGCGGCGGAAAGAAATTCAGAGAGCATATGGCTGTAGTTATGGCACAACGTGCTCTGAGAGAATCGATCAAAAAAGCCGGAGGTGAAGTGTGATGAGTGAAAGACAATACAAGACAGTTCATTTTACACTGAACGGCAAGCCAACCGAAAGAAATGTAGATGTCCGCGCTTCGCTGACAGATATGCTGCGCAATGACTATCGCATGACCAGTGTCAAAAAGGGTTGCGAAGTCGGTGAATGTGGCGCATGTACAGTTATTATCAATGGTGAAGCTTTTGATTCCTGCATCTATCTGGCCGTATGGGCTGAGGGAAAAGAAATCACGACACTTGAAGGTCTGCTTGGACCGAATGGCGAGCTTTCTGATATTCAGGAAGCGTTCATTGAAGAGACTGCAATTCAGTGCGGCTTCTGCTCGCCCGGATTCATCCTCTCCGCCTGGGAGATCTTGAATACCGGGAAAGAATACACCGACGATGAGCTGCGCAAGCTCCTGTCCGGCCATTTGTGCAGATGTACCGGATATGAGAATATTTTCCGCGCAGTCAAGAAAACGATGCTGCGCCGTCTCGGCAAGTATGAGGAAGCAGAAAAAGTAAATGGTGCCGGTATCGTGGATACCGACGAGCGTAAACCTTTCGCTTCCTTAGATCCAACCGTTCAGGCATAGCATGCTTTAAGAAATTTCAAAAAAGCTCGCCGGCAGGATGCTTGTTGCCGGCGAGCTTGATTATTATTAACACATAAGCAGAGATTGCCCGGTCATTTCTGCGGGCTGCTCAATTCCCATCAGCTCCAGCAGAGTCGGTGCGATATCGGCAAGTTTACCGCCTTCACGGAGTTTATACTTCGGATCGGCATTAATCAGAATAAAAGGAACCGGATTCGTCGTATGAGCTGTAAATGGTTCCCCGCTCTCCTCATCGATCATCATATCAGAATTGCCGTGATCGGCGCAGAGGAACATTTGACCACCGACTTCTTTGATCGCTTCCACCGTCTTTCCGACGCATTCGTCAACCGCTTCAACGGCCTTGATCGCAGCTTCCAGTACACCGGTGTGCCCCACCATATCCGAATTGGCAAAGTTGATAATAATCACATCGTACTCAAGTGATCTGATTGCCTCACACAGTTTATCGCAAACACCGTAGGCACTCATTTCAGGCTGCAGATCATATGTTGCAACCTTAGGCGAAGGAATAAGGAATCTGTCCTCTCCCGGGTTCGGCGTTTCAACACCTCCGTTAAAGAAAAACGTCACGTGCGCATATTTTTCAGTTTCGGCAATTCGAGCCTGTTTCAAGCCTAATGAGGAAATGTACTCGCCCAATGTGTTGACGATTTCCTCCTTTGGGAAAGCGACAGTCTTATTAGGGATAGTTGCGTCATAATCTGTAAAACAGACGTAGGTAGTCTTTATTCTCTCACCACGGTCAAATCCATCAAACTCGTCACAGCAGAAACAACGCGTAATCTGACGCGCTCTGTCCGGTCTGAAGTTAAAGAAGATGATAGAATCGCCTTCACAGATGGTCGCAGTCGGATTTCCCTCTTCGTCTGTCACAATAGTCGGCAAAACAAACTCATCAGTTGTTCCGGCATCATATGACTGCTGCATAGCGTCATGACCAGTCGGTGCCGTCTCACCAATGCCTTTTGTTAACGCATCATAAGCCTTCTTTGTTCTCTCCCAGCGGTTGTCACGATCCATGGCATAATAACGTCCGGCTACGGAGGCTATTTTGCCAACACCGATCTCTTCGCATTTTGCCTCCAGTTCTTCCACATAGCCCCTGCCTGACTCGGGCGGAGTGTCACGTCCATCCATAAAGCAGTGTACGAATACTTTTGTTAGACCCTGCCTTTTGGCAAGCTCAAGCAACCCGTAGAGATGCTCTTGATGCGAATGAACTCCTCCGTCTGATACAAGCCCGTAAAAATGAATGGCCGTATCATTCGCCTTGGCATTTTCGCAGGCACGGAGCAATTCAGGATTGTCGAAGAAATCACCGTCATCAATTGCTTTGGAAATCTTTGTCAGATCCTGATAAACAATTCTTCCGGCGCCCATATTCAGGTGTCCGACCTCTGAGTTGCCCATCTGTCCGTCAGGTAAGCCGACAGCAAGGCCGCTCGCATAGCCTTTGACAAACGGATAGTCTCTTTTCAGTCCGTCGACTATCGGTGTATCTGCCATTGCGATCGCATTCCCGTGCGTCTCCTCACGCAGCCCGTATCCATCAAGGATCATGAGTACAGTTGGTTTCTTTGTCATTGAATTCCATTCCTCCATAAAACAGGGCGCCGCATACTGTGACGCCCTTTAACACTCGTCGTTTATAAATCAGTGGTCCGGTTTAATCAGCTTCGACACTTGTAAAGTCAAACTTCGTCACATCGAACAGACCGACATCTGTGATCTTCAGTTCCGGAATAACCGGCAGCGACATAAAGCTCAGCGTAATGAACGGATCAATACCGTCTCTGATTCCGAGCACATTATTTGCAATATCATGCATCTTCTCAAGTTGTGCAGCAACTACCTCGCCAGGCTCAGTCGTCATTAAACCGCCGATCGGTAATGCCATACGTTCAAGCACTTCGCCGTCCTTCACCAGAACAATACCACCGCCCTGTTCTTTGACTGCCTGAACCGCTGATTCCATATCATCATCATTGGTACCAACAACGACAACATTGTGGGAATCATGTGCTATAGTCAATGCCAATGCGCCCTGCTTGATTCCGTAATCTGAAAGGAATCCGCAGGCAACGTTTCCTGTGTTGTGATGACGCTCGACAATAGCGATTTTCGCGCAATCGATACTCGGATCAAAAACAAATTCTCCCTGATCATCAAGCTTGATATCCACGACTTTGTTGCCGGTCACAATTCCGCCTGTCAGAATCTGAATTGTTTTAACGCGATTAGACTTAAGGCCCATCTTAAGCTTTTCTTTAGAGAAGCCGCTGATATTGACAGAACCTGTCAGCATGGCAGGATCGAAATGCTTTGTCTCAGGCAAATACTTACCATCTTTGGCGACCAATTTGCCTTCGATCCATGTCTGGCTTGCATTGAAGTCTTTCAGATTATCCATCAGAACGAGATCAGCGCGATATCCCGGTGCGATAGCGCCGCGTCCCTCAAGTTTCCAGCATTCTGCAGCGTTGATCGTAGCCATCTGGATCGCTGTGATTGGGTCAATACCGAGTTCAACACACATCTTCAGATGGCCGTTCACATGACCTTCTTCGAAGATCGTCTTCGGCTGTCTGTCATCCGAACAGAGCAGACATCTGCGGCTGTTAGTACTGTTAACTGCGCATGCAAGATTCGGAAGATCATGGCAGGCTGATCCCTGACGCAGGATAATATACTCACCATTCTCAAGTCTGTCGTTGAGTTCCTGCACATTGGAGCACTCATGATCTCCACGGATTCCAGCAGCTGAATAAGCATTCAATTCTTTTCCCTTGATGGCCGGTGCATGTCCGTCGATAATCTTTCCAAACCGTTTTGCAACCATCAGTTTGTCAAGGACCTCATCATCAGCCTGAATGACACCCGGGAAGTTCATGAATTCACCAAGACCGAGAATGTTGGTGAACTGCATGGGGCCTTTCATTGTCTGAGAGTCAATAATAGCGCCCGAATGCTCAAACGGTGTCGCGGGCACACATGAAGGAAGCATGTATTTTACGCTGAGAGCTGTATTCTTGGTAGCATTCATCATGTAGTTCAAACCGTTGATACCCGCTACATTGACGATCTCATGCGGATCCGCGATAACCGTGGTTGTTCCCAGAGGGACAACCAGCTTGCCGAATTCTTCAGGAGACAAATGTGAGGACTCGATATGAATATGTGAATCAATCAGGCCGGGAATGGCATACAGACCTTTGGCATCGATTTCCTCAACGCCTTCATAGTCTCCGACGCCGGCAAACTCCTCTCCAACTATGGCGATATTGCCTTCCATGATCTTGCCGGAAAACACATTGACAATTTTAGCATTTTTAATGACGACATCCGCTTTTTCACGGCCGGCTGCGACATCAATCAATCTTTTTAATCCAGCTTTATCCATAGCATTTCTCCTTTGAGAATCATTACATTATGCGTTGACAATTGCACCGAAATCGGCTTTGAGTGAAGCGCCGCCGACAAGTCCTCCATCGATATCAGCCTGTGCAAAAAGATCTGACGCAGTCTTTGTATTGACCGATCCGCCATACTGGATGCGTATTGCTTCGGCTGTCTCTTCACCATACAATTCGCAGATGCATACGCGGATAGCTGCGCAGACTTCCTGTGCCTGCTCCGTTGTAGCTGTCTTGCCGGTTCCGATCGCCCAGATCGGCTCATAGGCAATGACCATGGATGCAGCCTGATCAGCTGTAACACCAAGCAGCCCTACTTTAACCTGCTGGCGTATGAAATCCATCGTGATCCCCTGTTCTCTCTGATCGAGCGATTCGCCGACACACATGATCGGGATCAGGTCATACTCGAAAGCTTTCAGCACTTTCTTGTTGATATCTTCATTTGTCTCTTTGAAATACTCGCGTCTCTCTGAATGGCCGATAATGACGTATTTCACGCCCGCATCAACCAACATGCCGGGTGCCGTCTCGCCTGTAAAAGCACCCTTATCCTCATAATACATGTTCTCAGCGCCCACTTGAATGTTTGTACCGGCAGCCGCCTCTACAACAGGGATAATATCGATTGCCGGAACGCAGAAAACAACATCAACATCATCGTTCTTGACCAGAGGTTTTAACTCTTCAACGAGTGCGACGGCCTCTGTAGGCGTCTTGTTCATCTTCCAGTTACCGGCTACAATTCTTCTTCTTCCCATTGTAATCAACCTCCGATCTTATTTATCATCTGCTGCGGCAACGCCCGGAAGTTCTTTGCCTTCAAGGAACTCAAGCGATGCACCGCCGCCTGTAGAAATATGTGACATCTTATCAGCAAAACCCATCTGATTAACTGCAGCTGCTGAATCTCCGCCTCCGATGATCGTGACAGCATCCGTATCAGCAAGCGCCTGTGCCACAGCACGGGTTCCATCCGCAAAATTGCTCATCTCGAAAGCACCCATCGGGCCGTTCCAGACGACTGTTTTGGCATTAGCAACTGCCTCAGCATAAAGCGCCGCTGTCTTAGGACCGATATCAAGCGCAATCCATCCGTCCGGTGTCTCGCCTGCATCTGCCGTTTTCTTGTTGGCATTATTGTCAAACGCGTCAGCGATCACATCATCAACCGGAAGCAGCATCTGAACACCGTTATCTTCAGCCTTCTTCAGCATCTTCAGCGCATAATCAATGTAGTCATCTTCACATAGAGAACTGCCGATCTTACCGCCTTTTGCTTTGACAAAGGTGTACGTCATGGCACCGCCGATCAGCAGAGTGTCAACTTTGTCGAGCAGTCTGTCGATGACATCCAGTTTACCTGAGATCTTAGATCCGCCAAGGATCGCGACAAACGGACGCTCCGGATTCTCCACTGCGTTGCCGAGGAAGTCAATTTCTTTCTTCATCAAATAACCGACCACGCAGGTGTCGACGTATTCTGTTACACCGACATTAGAGCAATGTGCGCGGTGGGCTGTACCGAATGCATCATTGACATAGACATCGCACAGCGACGCAAGCTCTTTGCTTAAATTCTCACCGTTCTTTGTCTCCTCTGCACGGTAACGTGTGTTTTCAAGAAGCATGACCTGGCCGTCTTCAAGCGCTGCAGCAGCCTTTCTCGCGTTTTCTCCGACAACTTCGTCATCAGCTGCAAATACAACTTCCTGGCCTAAAAGCTCTGACAATCTGACAGCGACCGGAGCCAGAGACATCTCCGGAACCGGATTGCCTTTCGGACGTCCGAGGTGAGAGCAAAGAATCAGTCTTCCTCCGTCAGCAATCAATTTCTTAATTGTCGGAAGTGAGGCTACAATACGGGTATCATCCGTAATTTTGCCGTTGTCGAGCGGAACATTGAAATCACAGCGCACCAATACGCGCTGTCCTTTGACATTGATATCATCAACTGTTTTTTTGTTTAGCATAATGCCTCCTCAATTAAACACAGGGGTTCGGTCATGATGACCGAACCCCCCATTAAGCAATATTAAAGTGTTGTGAAGTATTTGATCGTGCGGAGCATCTGTGATGTGTAAGATGCCTCGTTGTCATACCAGGAAACAACCATGACTTCTGTCAGACCGTCGCCGCAGGGATTGCAGAGTGTCTGAGTAGCATCGAAGATCGATCCGTGAGTATCGCCGATGATATCGCTGGAAACGATCGGATCCTCGTTGTAAGCCAGTGTCTCATTCGCACACTTCTTAACAGCTTCATTGACCTGTTCAGCAGTCACTTCACCCTCGACAACAGCTGTCAGGATCGTAGTTGAGCCGGTCGGTACCGGAACACGCTGTGCAGAACCGATCAGTTTGCCGGCAAGTTCAGGGATAACCAGACCGACTGCCTTTGCGGCACCGGTTGTCGTCGGGACAATATTGATAGCGCCGGCACGTGAACGGCGGAAGTTTGTTCCATGCTGTTTGTCAAGGATCTCCTGATCGCCTGTATAAGCGTGAACTGTTGTCATAATACCGCTCTTGATCGGTGCAAAATCATTGAGTGCTTTGGCCATCGGAGCAAGGCAGTTTGTTGTGCAGGAAGCTGCAGAAACGATCTGATCTTCTGCTGTCAGTGTCTCATGGTTAACATTGTAAACGATCGTCTTCAGGTCGCTGCCGGCCGGTGCGGAAATGATAACCTTCTTAGCGCCAGCCTTGATATGAGCCATAGCCTTCTCTTTAGATGTATAGAAGCCTGTACTCTCAACAACAGCATAGACATCCAGCTCGGCCCACGGGCACTCTGATGCATCCTTGCAGGCAGAAATCGGAATCTTGTGACCGTCGACGATCAGGTTGTGATCATCATAAGAAACCTTATCATAAGCATCGAATTTCTTCTGACATGAATCATATTTAAGCAGATATGCCATCATCTCAGGCGAGCACAGATCATTGATACCAACGATCTCATAGCCATCCCAGGCATACAACTGTCTGAAAGCCAAACGACCAATTCTACCGAAACCGTTAATTGCTACTTTAATTGCCATATTCTTTCCCTCCTATTTGCATATGAATATAGTAGACCACTTTTCTGTTTATTCTATCACGAGCAATCAGCTTAAACAAGTAAAAGCCAGTGAATAATTCTAATGTTTTTCATAACAAACAAGAAAGAGCCGGCACTGTTCTGCCGGCTCTGATAATCATTTATAACTCAATAACACCTCCGCCCAGGACATAACCATCGCTGTCATACAGAACAAGAGACTGTCCAGGTGTAACCGCCCTTTGAGGCTTATCAAAAACGCAGGTCAGTTCATCCTCTCCGCTTCTGTAAGCGTATCCTGATGCCCCTTTGTGGTTATAGCGTATTTTTGCCGTGACACGCTGACCAGGTTCTTTTTCAAGGTCCTGAACGGCCATCATGGATATCGTGCGGGCAATGACAGTATCCTGTGTTTTATCCTCTCCTACCACGACTTCATTTGTTTCAGGTTTAATCTCACGCACATAAACCGGCTTACCCATGGACAGTCCAAGTCCTTTGCGCTGTCCTACTGTGTAATGTGTAATGCCTTTATGAGCGCCCAGGATTTCTCCTTTTTCATTCACAAAACTGCCGGGCTGATCAGGCTGGTTCGTATAGTGACGTATAAACTCTGCATAGTCCCCATCCGGAACAAAACAGATATCCTGGCTGTCGGGCTTGTGCGATACAGGCAGCCCCGCTTCCTGCGCAATATGCCGAATCTTTTCTTTTGTATATCCCCCGACCGGCATCAATGTATGAGCGAGTTGATCCTGCGTGAGGCTATACAGCGCATATGTCTGATCCTTCTGATTTGAAACTGATCTGCGTAGCGCGTATCTCCCGTTGGAGCATCTCTCTATGCAAGCATAATGACCGGTGGCAATATAATCAGCTCCCAATCCAAATGCTTTTTTAAGGAGAGCCTCCCACTTGACAAAACGATTGCATACAATACATGGATTTGGTGTTCTCCCTTTCCTGTATTCCGAAACAAAATCACGAATGACAGTATCCTCGAAGACATCGCGGAAATTCATGACATAATGCGGGATCTGGATGACAGCTGCCACCGCTTTGGCATCCTGGGCAGCAGCAAAGCCGCAGCACCCATTTTCTGCATCGTCCGTCAGAAAATCGGTCTGCGGCCATATATCCATGGTGATCCCTATGACATCATAGCCCTGCTCTTTTAAGAGAAGGGCTGCTACAGAGGAATCTACGCCGCCGGACATACCGACAACGACTTTTCCCTTAGCTCCTGTCACTGATCAATACTCCTCGTCATCCTCTTCTTCACTGATATCGCTCTTGGGCTTTGCGAGACCTTCGATTTTGATGCCATTCTTCTCGGCATAGTCCCAAAGAGCCGCGTGGATTGCCTCTTCTGCAAGCAGAGAACAGTGCACTTTAATCGGAGGAAGTCCGTCAAGCGCTTCCATAACGGCCTTGTTTGTTACCTCAAGAGCTTCCTGGATCGTCTTACCCTTGACCAGCTCCGTCGCCATACTGCTGGTAGCCACAGCTGCGCCACAGCCAAAGGTCTTAAACTTGCAATCCTGAATCACACCGTTATCGTCAATATCTAGATACATGCGCATGATATCGCCGCATTTTGCGTTGCCTACCGTACCGACTCCGCTCGCATTTTCAATCTCACCGACATTTCTGGGATTCTGAAAATGATCCATAACTTTTTCTGAATACATGAATGTTTCCTCCTGCCCTTATTTCTTCTGTTTCTTTACAAAATCTTCATACAGCGGTGACATGCTGCGCAACTGCGTTACGATCTCTTTTAGTGCATCAACTGTATAATCAATATCATCCATCGTTGTTTCGTCTGACAGTGTCAGCCTGACTGAGCCGTGCGCGATCTCGTGCGGCAGGCCGATTCCCAGCAGTACGTGTGAAGGATCAAGTGATCCGGAAGCGCATGCCGAACCGCTGGATGCACATATGCCTTTCATATCGAGCATAATCAGCATCGATTCTCCTTCAACAAACTGAAAACTGAAATTCACATTATTCGGAAGACGGTTTGTGCGTCCGCCATTTAGGCGGCTGTACGGTATCTCTGCCAACACTCGGTCTATCATATGATCGCGCATGGCGATCTCCTTTTCATTCCACTCTGCCATATGTGCATGAGCAATCTCTGCTGCTTTTGCCATGCCGATAATACCAGGCACATTTTCGGTGCCGGCGCGGCGCTTTCTCTCCTGCGCTCCGCCGTGGACAAACGAACGGATCTTTACGCCGGTACGGATGTAAAGAAATCCGATACCTTTAGGCCCGTAAAACTTATGCCCGCTGGCACTCATCATGTCAATATTGTATTCATCGACATTGATCGGTACGTGACAGTAGGCCTGAACAGCATCCGTATGGAACAGAATACCGTTTTCATGAGCCAGTGCGCCGATCTCCCTGATCGGCTGGATCGTACCGATCTCATTGTTGGCAAAC
>JAEIGA010019090.1_pt1 | contig 10454 bp, 9 predicted proteins | sample 9270691 | NCBI WGS metagenome assembly JAEIGA01 (sample SAMN17057246, study PRJNA624740) | gut metagenome | biome: biome; isolation source: fecal sample | host: Bos grunniens | place: China: Xizang | collected 2019
AATACGGAGGCCGTACAGGCCCTTTCAGGGGTTACGGGGGACGTAGCCTCACTCTCGGCTCAGACAAGCGCAAATACGGCTCAAATCGAGGCCTTGTCGGCGGTGACTTCGGGCCTCGCCTCGACGGTCTCGGAAATGGCGGGGAAACAGGCCTCCATATACGACTGGGACGCCTTCTATGCCTCAAACGACTACTCCGAGAGAAGGGCTATCTACTCGGCTTTCACCCAGGATTTCGCGGAGGGCAAAATGGTCCTTATGAAGGGAACCACAAGCGACGGCTCTATCATATACCTCCACCTCGAGAAGGTGAACACTTCGAGCCCGTACCTCGCGTCTTTCAGGTACGAGTCGGACGGCGGGTATACGAACATAGGTATCACCTCTGCGGGCAACGAGTCTGGTGACTACAACAACTCAGGCAAACTGACGAGGAACAAACTCGCAGCGGCTTCGGCCTCTACGCTCGCCTCCTCGGCTTATACGAGGGCTGATTCAGCGTACACCCTCGCCTCCTCTGCATACACCCTCGCGGACTCGCTGACGGGACAGACGGGCGGCGGTCCTGACGTCTATATCCTCAACCTTATGACCCAGCAGGAACGCCTCGCTCTTTACACCGAACTCGCGGCGTACAGGGACGCTCCTACATATACGGGAGTACAGAGCGGGTTCCCTGCTCAGGACTATGCTTTCTACTACTGGGCAGGACAAGACAACTCAGACGAGTTCAACGACAGGTTCAGGGGGTTCGTCCCTATGCAACTCGCCGCGATACACCCCGACGACTACGGCGGAGCCTGCTTCTTCACAGGAGTCGTCTATGGAAGGCAGGGAGGCGGTACGGTCGTAATGGTACGCTATATAATCGCCTCTGACGGAAGTTTCGATATGAGCAGGGGTATGAACGCGTACGACCCTCACCCCGAAATCGCCGTAATGCACATAAACAGCGGAGGCACATTTGAGAGTGAACTATGGGAACTCGGAAACCTCAGCAACACCGATATCACCTACCGCCTATGGATACGATACGACGACGGGAACGGGAACGTATCGCAGAGCCCTATACAGGATTACAGGAAGGCGTACGAGGAAATCTCGCCAGACAACTGGCGCGAGGTCTACTACTTCTCCGCACTCGTCCAAATCGGAAGCACAACCTACAAGGGACAGTGGAGAATCGTACAGTCCGACGACTGGGAGGGCGACGGTCCTTATCCCGCAACCTCCTGGACCGCTCAGTAACCGCAAGCCGCCGCTTTCATATTTCGCTACCACAAGGGGCTTGATACGGAGAGGGACGCTGGGAAGCGTCCTTCTCTTTTTTTCAACGGATCCGACGCTTTTCCGCTCCGATCCGAGGCAGTTTATATTAAAAATAAAAAGGAAACCCAATGGAAGAAAAGAAACAGACTCTCCTCTCCATAGTAGATACGAACAAGACAAGGGCTCTGCCAGAGGTGGTGGAGACGACTGGGTCCTCCCGCGACTACGTCTACTGGGGAAAGGACAACAACTTCCCTCAGTTCGTAGACTATCTATACAACGAGTGCAGTACCCTCAGGTCCATTATCGACGGTACCGCCGAATACATACAGGGAAACGGGGTGCTCGCTACGGAGAAGTGGGCTACGGTAAACAAACAGGGTACGACCATAGAGGACTTCGTCCTGCAGCTGGCCACCGACCTTATGCTTCTGGGCGGCTTCGCTATACAGGTGGTCTACTCGCTCGCAAACGCTACGGTGGAACTCTACGCGCTCGACTTCAAGCGTATCAGGGTATCGCCAGACAAGAAGAAGGTCTTCTACGCAAAGAACTGGTCTACGTACACCTCCAAGTACGAGGAGTACGACGCGTACGACCCAGGTAGAATCAACCCCGAGAAGAGGACGCAAATCTACGTATACAAGGGTGCAGCAAGGACTTACTACCCCTATCCCTCCTGGCGGGGTGCTTTCAGGGACTGCCTCTCAGAGATAGCCTCCTCGAAGTACGTACTCACAACCCTCGGCAACGGACTCAACGTAAAGAGTATAATCACCCTTCCGAACAACGACGGACAGCTCACCCCCGAGGAGAAGAGGGAGGTCGAGAAGAGTATCAAGGCCAAGTTCACAGGCCCCGACGCCGAGTCCGCCTTTATGCTCTTCTGGCAGGAAGAGGGAATGGGAGAGGTCAAGATTGACTCTATCAAGAGCGAGGACGAGACGGACCGCTTCAACGCTATCAAGAAGGCAGCGAGGGAGAATATCTTCGTCGCCTTCCGCGCAGCGCCCCTGCTCTTCGGCCTCACCTCCGAAATGTCGACTGGCTTCTCGACCAACGAGTTCCGCGACCAGTTCGGACTCTACAACAGGACGGTGGTACGCCCCAAGCAGGCTAAAATCCTCGACGTACTGCAGAAACTGACTGGCGACTACACTATCCAGATAATCCCTTTCAAACTCGAAACTGAGGAATGATAATGCTCATATCACCCTCCGAGGTCAAGGCGGCCTCCTACCTCGGGGACAACTTCGACGAGCAAATGCTCGGACAGGCTATCAGGGAAGCCCAGGAGATACACCTTCAGGGTATAATCGGTACGGCCCTCCTCGACAAACTCAAGGCTCTGGTGGAGGCGACCCTCGACGGGAGCGCGAGCGGTATAACAGCCGCGGAGAATGCGGTCTACAAGACGCTGCTCGACGACTATATCAGCCCCTACCTCGCGGAGAAGACGCAGAGCGTCGCGGTACTCCCGACTACGCTCAAAATGCGGAATATGGGACTTATCAAGAACGCCGACGAGAACGCCTACCAACAGACTACGGAAGACATTTACAGGGTCCAGAGGCGCTTCAACACCAAGGCCGACAGGTACGCCACTCAAATCAGTATGTACCTCTGCAAGCACAGGGAGGAAATGCCAGAACTGGATACGGTATGCGGCTGCGACTACTTCGTCAAGCCGCTCATAGGGAAGACCTTCGTCAACGTCCCGATAAACCTCGCAATGGAGGGTTCAAACTGCTGCTGCTAAAATGAAAACCTCTCCCGCCCGTAATCACTATTTAATCGCCTTCTGGGTGACTCTGACCATTTCGATAGGCCTCCTTCTCGGGGGCTTCTTCACCCCGCCGAAAGCGCAAATCGACGGGAGTCTGCTTGAGGCGACGGGCCTTCTCTTCTTGTGGCCCGCTCTGGCGTTCGGAAACAAGGCCCTTGAAGAGGGGAAGATAGCGAGGATACAGAAGGGCAATACGGTGATAACGGTGGGAGACGACGACGGACCCGAACCCATTGAAGAAGAAGAAGGAGAAACACTATGACATTACAGACACTCGCCTGGTCGCTCGGACAGGTCGCAATACACTACAACCCCGTAAACGGTTACTACGGAGTGAGTTCTATAGGACAACTCGACACAACGCAACTGAGTTATCCCGCAATGGCACTCGTTCCGAGCGGGGATATGGTACAGAGGAAGGGCTACATTGAGTACAACCTCACCTTCTATGTGGTGGACCGACTGCTCACCGACTCGGCAAACGATTTTGACGTATACTCCTACTCGGTGGAGACCCTCAAGAACTACTTCAAGCAACTGAGGCTCCTGCCGGGAGTACTCCATATTGACGAGGAACCGACTTTCAGGCTCTTCACAACCGAGAGGGGGAACGACCGCGTATGCGGGGCCTACTCCACTGTAGGTATTTCCGTAGCCGACGACGCGCCTTGCGCCGATTGGCTCGACCCGCTCGGGGAAAGGACTCCAGACATAGACCCCAACCCTCCGAAGCCGGTTCCGAACATAACAAGGATAACCGCGCACTTAGCGAGTTCAGTAACCCCCGGCCACAGGTACGTAATCTTCGAGGACAAGAACAAGGGCGGTCTCGTAAGGAACTTCCCTGACATTCAACCGTACCCGAGCAACTACAACAGCAACCTCCAAATCGACTACGGCTGCAACATTATGAGGGACGGGAACACCATAGAGATAACGGGAACCCGACTCAACTATGTGGCTATCTTAGACGCGAACTCAAACGAAAACCCGGGAGTCTACTTCCTTTCAACGACGTTCGACAAAAAGCACAAGGTCCCCCTCGCGAGCGTTCATAAGAACAACAAGTACAGGATAGCCGTACACAACACAGGCTTAGGAGCCGAGTTCCTGTATGTGACGCAAGAGGGAAGGCTCGTCACCGTAAACGAGTATTTCGGGAACCACCTCACTATGGGCTCGACCTACGACGAGGTGCTCGGAAAGACTACCGTCCTCTTTGCCTCGGGAGACGAGGCGGACTATATAATGTACCTCTACCATATAGACGAAATTGAGTATGCGGAAACCTAAGTGGTTCACCCTCGAGGAACTGCTCACCTCCTCGACGGCGAGACAGAAGAGCATAGAGAACCTCCCCTCATTCGACATTGTGGAGAGGCTCTGCGAACTCGGCTTCTTCCTCGACGGTATCAGGGAGGCCTGGGGATCTGGAATCAGGGTCTCCTCAGGGTTCCGCAACAGGGCCCTCAACGCCGCTGTGGGAGGGGTCCCCGACTCGGTACACCAAATAGGCTACGCCGCCGATATACAGCCCGTAAACGGGAAGTTCAAGGAGTTCAAGGCCTTCCTAATCAAGTACTTAAAGGACAAGAACTTCGACGAGGCGATACTCGAAAGGAACAAGAAGACCGAGTGGGTCCATATCCAACTCTACTCGAATAAGGGCTTCCAACGTCGGAAGATATTTTCTATGGCCGTATGAGGGGACGACTGCTCGTAAATATCGCTGTAGCGTCATTAGTTTTTGCCGCCTGCTCGACGGTCAAGTACGTACCCGTCAAGGAGATAGAGTACGTCACCGTCCGCGACACCACCGTACTCCGCGACACCACCATTCGGTATCAGATTGAGAAGGAGCGGTACACCGACTACGCGGGTCTTCTCGATACCCTGAGGCTCAGTACGGAGTATGCCTCCGCGGAAGCCTACATAGACACCACCGCGAACCTCCTCAAAGGCTCCATTGAGAGCAAACCCGAGAAGGAGATACAGGTGAAGTGGAAGGAGCGTACGGTCTACCGCGACTCGATAGTCTACAAGGAGAAGCCCGTACCCGTCGAGGTGGAGAAGATTGTCAAGAGGGTCCCTTGGTGGGCCAAGTTCCTCTCGACCATAGGAGGCCTCGCTCTGGCCGGGGCGGTGCTTTACATTCTCCGTAAACTCCATATATTATAAGAAAAGGTTATAATGAAAAGGGACGACGCACAGGTCTATGTGCTCACACACAGGCCTGTAGACTATCAGCGAGAAGACGCTCTATATACCCCTCTGCAAGTCGGAAAAAACGCCGATTTTTGCGACATTCGGGACAACACAGGAGACAACATAAGTGCTTGGAATCCCGTCTACGCCGAGTGTACGGGGACCTACTGGATATGGAAGAACCGCCCGCAGGAATTGAAGTACGTAGGACAGACTCAGTACCGCCGCCGCATTGAGTTCCCCGAGGACACCGACTTCGACGCTATCTTCAAGGACTACGACGTAATCACTATGGAACCCCTCCGCCTCGGCCTCGCTCCGCAGCCCTTCTACGGACGCTGCCACAGTCAGGCCGACATTGACACCGCCGAGAAGGTGGTAAGGGACCTCCACCCCGAAATGGCTGGGGATTGGGACAGGATAATGAAACTCTCCCCGAACCTGCTCTACTCGAACGGCTTCATTCTTCCCGCCGACGAGTTCGACCGCTACTGCGAGTTCCTGTTCCCCGTCCTCGACGAGGTGTTTTCAAGGAAAGGGTGGACTACCCCCGAGGAGGCATTGGAGAAATGCGCCGAGGAAATCGCACAGAACAAGAGACCGAAGGCTCGGGGGGTACAGTATCAGGCTCAGGTGGGAGGCTTCCTCAGCGAGAGGCTGTGGACCTTCTGGTGCTACTCTCAGTACGGGAGGCGAATGCACTGCCAATACCACAAGTTCGAGGGTTGCTAAGAACTTTTTTTGTATATTTACAAAGGTCATAAGAATAACAAAGTCTCGTTTTTCGGGTCCGCGCAGGGAAGTACAGTACCTACGCGGGCTTTTTTTTTCGACGATTTTGCCGATTTTTCTTGGATTTGTCAAAAATTTTGCTATTTTACAGGCCAATATAAACGCCGAAATCGACGGAATTGATCGCCGAATACGGAAATTGATCATTTCAGGTCTTCACAGTTTCAGGAAAAAAGGTATATTTGAAGTGATAAGTACACATTGACGCCCTCAAAGGTAAGTCCGAAGAGTAAAACATACTGTGAGTATGGCCCCCCGGTGAGTCGCCGAGGGGCCTCTTTGTTGGAAAAGCGTACAGATTAAGGGTATTTTTCCTTGGAAAAATGCAAGATATTACAGTCAAGAGGCAGTAGTGATACCCGCTCGGGCCGATTTACCCTCGAACGGACGCATTTTATCCCCGCTCGGGACTATCTCCCGTACCACCGCCTCGTCTTCAAGCCGCGCGTAGTGTTTCAGGGTAATGTCGGGTTTTATATGCCCGAGGGCCTTTGCGACGACCTCTGCCCGTACCCCGCTGTTCAAGAGCCGCGAGGCGTAGGTCCTCCTCATAGTGTGTGTGGTGAGCGTCTTCTCAATGTGGCACAGGTCGGCGAGTTCCTTCAAGTAGCAATTGTAGCGCTGGTTCGAGATTATGTTCGGGAAACGACCGTACCTCCTCAGCACTTCAAGACCCTCGGGGAGTATCGGAGCGACGAACTCCGTCCCCGTCTTCTGCCTCCTTCCCTTCAAGTAGAATGAGCCGTTCTGGGACACTTTCAGGTCCTCGGTGGACAGGTGGACCATATCGACGTACGAGAGGCCCGTAGAGGCTTGGAAAACGGCAATGTCGCGGACCTTGGACAGTCTCCCGTTCTCTATCGGTGTATGTACGAGCCTGTGGAACTCGGAGGCGTTGAGGTAGACTATCTCGGGGGCGGGCTTGTGTATCTTCATTTGGAACGGCTGGTTTTGGAAATAGCCGTTGTTTTGTCCGTACAGGAAGAAGGTCTTCAACTTCGTCAGCATAGCCGCCTTGGTCGAGGCCCTGTAATTAAGGATTTTATTTTGGAAGCGGGTGATATCGGAGGGCCTGACGGAAGCCGCCTCCATACCGCTGTCGACGACCCCGAAGAAGAGGTCCCGAATGCGGAGGTACTTCTTGTATACCCCGAGCGAGAGGTCTTTCCCTACCCTTTTCTCGAGGAGGCTCAGGTACTCCCCGAAGAGGGCCCCGACGGTGTGGGACTTCACCCCTCCCGTCCGTATGTACTCCCTCAGCGTATCGGCGGTGGCGGGTGTTCCCGAGACGGCGAACTCGGTGAGGGCCCTGTTTACGAGCACCCTCATAGCGGAGAGGTACGCTTCAAGGTCGGGGTCGGGGTTCTCGAACTCCCTCGGGGTGCATTTGCGGGGAAGGTTCAGGAAGACCCTCCTCCCCGAGAGGCAGAGCGACATTTCGATTGGACTTTCCCCGTAGCGGTTAGCCTTCGAGGAGCGGCAGTAGAAGCCGATTGCAAGTGTAGTTCTCATAACTGCTTGTGTTTTAAGTAAATAAATGGGCTACAAACACCGAGAATTGGGCTACACTTTCTCTGCTCCTCCCTCAAAGAAAAAGCCCTCCACAGGCTACTGTGAAGGGCTCTCGGGAGGCTCACTCCCTCTCAAGCGGTGCGGACGAGACTCGAACTCGCGACGAGGAGGGGGGTGAGTCTGAGGGAGTTCGAGGGAGCGTCCTTCATTCTCGGCCACTACAAAGGTACTCATATATTTCGGACCGGCAAGGGGGAGGGGGAGATTTTTATATTAAAATAAAAAGTGAAGCAATGGCACAGGCCAGTATATTAGTACAGTTCCCAGGAGGTGTGAGCACCTTCGTAATGGAAGCGGCAAATTATAGCGGACAGAGCATATATTTCTCGGGCGTCCCCTTCTATGTGGTGGACGAGTGCAAGGTGGACTACGCGGTAATGTACCTCAACGCCTACGGCGGGTGGGACGTCTTCGGATTCCCCGTCGGCAAGAAGGTGGAGGACTTTACGCAGTTCGACTACCATACCTCTTATGATAATCAGGATATACGGCAGTTCGGCAAGAGGCGGCAGATAAGCGAGATAACCCCGAAATGGCAACTCACCTCGGGGTGGCTCACCGAGGAACAGGCGGCGAAATTCGCCAAGCACCTCGTTTCCTCGGCTCAGGTGTACCTGCAGGACATAGCCGCGGGCAAGTGGTATCCTGTGGTCATAACGGACACCTCGGTCGAATACAAGGACAACAGGCACAGCAATGCTCTTATCAACTATACTCTCAACGTTCAGGCGTCTCAGGACCGCATTCGTCGCTAAAATAAAACGCAGAATGAAACCACAGATACATTTATACTTAGGGGAACAGGAGGTGGAACTCTCACAGAACCCCGACATTCTCTATAATTGGACCTCGGACGACATACTCTCGCCCGCGGCGGTCAAGAACACCTACTCGAAGACGGTCTCCATACCGGGAACCGACAAGAACAATCAGATATTCGGCTCCATTTGGGACCTCACCTCGACAGGCTTCAACGCGGGAAAGAAGACCCCCTTCTCCATTTACCTCGACGGGGAGAAGTACGAGTCAGGGTACGCGAGATTGGATAATTTTACAAGAAACAAGAATAATTATACATATAACCTCAGCCTCTTCGGGGGTCTCGGCTCGTTCTTCTACTCGCTCGCCTTCAACGACGACGACCTCAAGGGAACGTCCTCACAGAAGAAACTCTCGGACCTCGTTTTCAGGTACGAGGGTGAGGGTTCTCAGGAGGTGGACCTCGGCTTCACAATCACCAAGGATACGGTCAAGGAGGCTTGGGACTCAATCGGGGCCTACTCGACGAAGTGGAGGTTCATAAACTTCTGCCCTACGGCCTACAACGGAATACCCGAGGACTTCGACGCGAACAAGGTAATGATTCAGCCTGGAATCACAAGGAAGGTGGGACGCGGCTATCAGAACGTCAACGGGTGGGCCTCGGCTGTCACCGTCGACGGGGAGAGGTACATAGCCCTCGGAGGGTACGCAATCGGCGAACTCGACAGGGACCATACGGAGAGCGAAATGAGGGAGTTCCGCTCCTACCTTCAAAGGCCCGTACTCAGGGTCAAGGAGGTCATAAACGCCTGTACCCTTCCCGAGAATAACGGAGGCTACCAAGTGAACCTCGACGAGGCATTCTTCAACTCGGACAACCCGTATTGGAACGACCTGTGGTGCACCCTCCCTATGCTCACCTCGCTCGACTACACCTCTCAGGTGACGGCTGCGGACGAGGTTACGGCGGATATCGGCTCATTGGCGGGCTCGGGTATCACCTCCTCGGGTACGACGCAACTCTACTACCTCGACAGGAACATAGACATAAACGGACAGGGGGACAACGCCATAAACGTCAACGTCTCCTTCAAACTCGGGGCCGACATTTCGAACACCAATTACCGCTATTGGAACACCTCGGGGTACAAACTCACCTCCTCGCCGAAGATAGACTACGCGGGAGGAGTGGGCCTGCAATTGGTCGCGTACGACATATTCGGGAAGGCGGTCGCGGGAAGCGACTATATATGGTGCGCCTCCTACCACCACCACCAGCGTACGAGTTCCACAGGGGGAAGGGGTGCGGGAGCGACTCAGATTGTCGCGTACACATACGGACCCGACACCTTCAAGTACGACTTCTACGGTAACAACTACGTACAGAGCAACGGCTCCTTCGAGTACACAAACGGCCACTTCCTTTGGAGGGGCGGTGAGACTATCAGGCTCAAAATCAAGAACATACCGAAGGACTGCACCCTCAAACTGCTCATTACGAAAATGGGTATAAACGCTCAGGGTACGAACTTCGGGTTCCCGGCCGCTCAGGCTGTCTTCACCCCCGTCGATACGGGCGGTACGAGGTGGACCTACGCTCAGGTAAACGGCTTCACACTCTACGACGCCGAGGCTTCCGTCGAACTCATTACGAGCGACTCTGTAAGGACGGGAGCGAAGTTCACAAAGAGGGACCTCTTGAACACAGACTACAGTCCGCTCGACTTCCTCCTTTCTTATACGAAACTCTTCGGGCTCCTGTACAGGTGCGACCCTATCAGGAAGGAGGTCGACATTATGACCCGAGGGACCTTCTACAACCCTACGGGGACACCCATAGACATACAGGACAAGATTGACGTAACCTCCTGGACGGTCAAGCCAATAGCCTTCGACAAGAAATGGTACAGGTGGGATACGCAGAAGGAGGACTCCGAGTACGGCGAGGACTACGAGAAGGTCTACGGAAAGCCCTACGGGGAACAGAGGATAAACACAGGCTACGACTTCAACAACGAGACCGAGGACGTCCTTGACGGGAATATCTTCAAGGGGGCGGTACAGTGCT
>JAEIGA010019091.1_pt1 | contig 10453 bp, 12 predicted proteins | sample 9270691 | NCBI WGS metagenome assembly JAEIGA01 (sample SAMN17057246, study PRJNA624740) | gut metagenome | biome: biome; isolation source: fecal sample | host: Bos grunniens | place: China: Xizang | collected 2019
TCGGTATTATAACGATAATAATATTGCAATATTATATAAAATTTATCTTTTTATCGCAATTTTTCAAGAAGTGTCGAGCAACCATCTTCCAATAGGTCGAGAACAAGTTCAAAACCCTCATGTCCCTCGTAGTAAGGATCGGGGATATAGCTCCAATTTGGGTTGTGGCGCAAAAACTCACGGAAGCGATATATCCTCTGCTGCGCCTCACGGTCGGGAGCAAGGCGGAACAACGCCTCGTAGTTGTTGTCGTCCATGGCGATAATCATGTCGAAACGCTCGAAGTCCTCCTCACGCACCTGACGAGCACGATGCGTAATATCGATGCCGCGTGCCGCAGCCGCACGACGCATGCGAGCATCGGAGCGCTCGCCACTATGACCGCCATACGTGCCAGCCGAATCCAAGACCACCCTATCGGCTAAACCATTTCGCTCGACAAGCATCTGCATCATTGCCTCGGCCGCAGGCGAACGGCAAATATTTCCGAGGCAGACAAATAAAATTCGCTGTTTCATACCACTAATTTTCTACAAAGATATGGAATTTATCCTTTTTTAACAAGCCTGTTCGTTGATTAAATTTTGACGTTTGTTTATCAACTCCTTTTTTTTGCCAAAATTAGTCCTTACAACCATATCTCTTTTTTTTGATAAGATGTTACACACGAGCATATTTTTTGTTATATTTGTGGCGTTTTACATGAAAAAATGACAAAAACATAAACAAACAATGAAACTTAGAACTCTTATTTTGATGATTGCCGCAGCATTTGTCTTCAATGTTTCGGCAGATGCCCAGGGCCTCCCTCGTCCTGTGCGCAATGTTGAGGTTCAGGATCTCGATGCTAAGAAAGCACGCCTGCCTTATTGGGGTCAAAAAAACCTCCTTATATTCTATGTAGATCCTGAGGTACCTAAGCAGAACCACGACTTTATCACATACCTCGAGGAGACTGGCCGTGTGGCTGGTCCAAACATCGTTGGCTTCGGCATTGTAAACCTCAAGGACGCTGTATATCCCAACTCTCTCGTACGCCAGATTGCAGATGCTCGTACAGCAAAGAATGGGGCTACAATCCTCTGCGACCCAGACCACTGGATTTCAAGTGCTTGGCGTCTTGGCGACTGCAACAACTGCTTCGTAATCATGCTCGTAAACAAGAAGGGTGAGCTTGTCTACATGCACAAGGGCGTTATGTCGGAGGCTGAGCAGAAGAAGTTTATCGCGGCAGCCGATCCTTTGCGCTAATTTAGCCTTTAGAAGTGTTACGAACTACCATAACCACACTCATAATGTTGCTTGCCGTGAGCACACTTGCGGCACAGAACATTGAGCACAAAATTGTAGGTTGTGACACCCTAACATACCAATACACACCTATCGACCAGAATTACTCAAAAACGAGTAGTTCTGGTCGTTTGGCATATAAGCTATTTGCAGGCGATCCGTGGGCGATAATGCTGCTTCCAATCTACACCCTCGAAACAAACTTTGGCATTGCCTTCACAGCAAAATACTACAAACCAAAGTTCGAGATATCCCCAACCGCAATAGCCTCTATTTCTGGATATTACAACATATCAGTAAGTGGCAAAAACAAGCTATACCATAGACACAGCTTAGACTATGGAGCGGGTGCTAAGTCGGAGCCAACACGCCTCTGGGGACTTACCTACGATAGTGCCTTAAATAGTCCACACAGCAAATACACCTCAAAGGAGTATTCGGCATGGGTAGAGTATAGCTATCAACCCATAGAAACAGTTACCGTAGGACTCTTTGCCGACTACTCATATATCGGTGCTCGGAAGCTCGACACAGAGTCGACAAAAAAGCTGAGCGACACCCCGCTAACTACCTCAACCACAAGCCTTGGCGCACACCTAAGCTATGATACTCGCAGCAACACGTCGCAGACACAGCAACAGGGCATTTACACAAAAATAGAGGCATCGTATCTACCAAAATTATTGAGCAACCTTAGCAACAATCTATGGTCGCTAAGCGCTACGTTTGATTGGTATCAACCACTATGGCGAGGTGCCACCCTCGCCTTCGACCTATACGGCAAACATAGCTCCAAAAAGACCCCATGGCTACTCCAATGCCAGGTGGGTGGCGACAGTCGCATGCGAGGCTACTACCTCGGTCGTTTTCGTGGCAACACCCTCATAAGCTCGCAACTCGAGCTGCGCCAGCACATTTGGCGAGGCATTGGCATTGCTGCATGGGGCGGTGCAGGCACAGCATTTTCGCCAAACGACAGCTTTGCATCACGCAAAATTCTACCAACCTATGGTGGTGGACTACGCTACTACCACAAACTCTTTATGGTGCGTGCCGATGTAGGCTTTGGACGCAACTCCTACAACATCATTTTGAGCATTAGCGAGGCCTTCTAAAGCCTCTTTTTCGCAATCTCACAACATAGGTTACGTCTTTAATTAAAAAAATTTCGTAATTCAGTTTTTTTATGTATCTTTGCGCCGTGTTACTATACCTTTGGTATAGCAACGAGCTCAGCAACGAAATTTAATTGCACAAGATACTATTTATGAGAATTGCATTAGCCCAGCTAAACTACACCGTAGGCGACATCAAGGCCAACACTGCAAAAATTATCGAAGCCATCGAGCGTGCCAAAACCATGAAGGCCGACCTCGTAGTTTTTTCGGAGTTTGCCGTAAGTGGCACCCCAGCCTATGGTCTTCTCACCAAGACCACATTTCTTGAGATCTGCGAGGAGGCTATCGAGACAGTAGCCTCAAAATGCCGAGGCATCGCCGCTATCATAGGCACTCCTTATCTCACAGCCGAAGGCCCTATCAGCGCCGCAGCCTACATCGATGGCAAGGGAGGCATCGAATTTATCGGCAAGCGCCACGTCTCAGCACGTCGTGAGATGGGCTATATCGTAGGCTCATCTATCGGAAGCCAGACAATTGCGATTGCAGATAAGAAGTTCAAAGTTGTCGTTGGCGACGACTTAAGCTACATCGACGAGATTGACGAGGATGTCGACCTTGTTATCTCGATTAATGCTCGCCGCTATGGCAAGGGCATACTCTCACGCCGCCTCGATAAAATCAGCCGCCTTGCATTTGCCGAGGGCAAGAGCATAATGCTCATCAACCAGGTAGGTGGCTCTGGCGACATCGTCTACGACGGAACATCAGGCATCGTAAATAGCGAGGGTAAGCTACTCATGCTCCTCAAGAGCTTCGAGGAGGACTTGCAGATTTTCGACACCGAGGCTGAGAACAGCCCTATTGAAATTCCTTATACAACATACAAAGACCGTAATGCCATGCTCTACAAAGCGGCATGCCTCGGTCTACGTGACTACTTCCAGAAGAATGGCTACCAGAAGGCTTGCGTAGGTCTATCTGGCGGTATCGACTCGGCAGTTGTTGCATGTATTGCCGTAGGTGCTTTGGGTAAGGAGAATGTGCGTGTGCTACTCATGCCATCGCCATTTACCCCTAACAGCAGCGTTGAGGATGCCAAGAATTTGGCTGTCAACCTCGGCGTTGAGTATAGCGTATTGCCTATCATCGAGGCATACAACGCCATGGTAGGCACCCTTAAGCCAGTTATTGGTGGTACAGAGTTTGATGCTACCGAGGAGAACATTCAGACACGTATTCGTACCACTATGCTCATGGCTTTGCAGAATAAGACTGGCTACATGCTCCTTAATTCGTCAAACAAGAGCGAGAATGCCTTGGGTTGGTGTACACTCTATGGCGACACTGCAGGTACGTTCAGCCCTACGGGAGACCTCTACAAGGGCGAGATTTACGACCTTGCACGCTACATCAACGACTCATGTGGCAATGTAATCCCTGACGAGATTTTGGACAAGGAGCCATCATCGGAGCTTCGTCCTAACCAGAAGGATAGCGACTTCTTGCCTCACTACGAGGTTATAGATGCTATCTTGTACCGCATGATCGAGAAGAAGCAGCACCGTGAGGAGATTATCAACGCTGGCTTCGACGCATGTGTCGTGGAGAAGATTCATACTATGGTCATGGATAACGAGAAGAAGCGCTACCAGTTCCCACCTGTGTTGCGTCTTTCGCCTTGCGCCTTTGGCCACGAGTGGCTTATGCCTTTGGTGAACCACTACCACGAGTAGGCAGAAGTATATATGGGCAGACGTATCGAACATAGAGGCGTTGTCGAGAGCGTATCAGAGGGCGTGATATGTGTGCGCACCGAGCGCAAGACAGCATGCGCTGAGTGTCACGCCAAGGGACTCTGCGGTGAGCAAGGTGACGAGCGACTAATCAAGGTTGCTACTGTGGAGGCTTCGACATTCAAGGTAGGCGACAAGGTTACTGTTGCGCTCGAGAATACCACTATGGCATTTTCTGCAATCCTCTGGGCATATCTCTTCCCACTATGCATACTTCTTGCCGTGCAATTTTCGGCACACGCCCTACATTTTAGCGATGGCGTGGCCGCCCTATCATCGCTTGGTGCTACAGCGCTCTACTACGTTGTGCTATACATCATGCGACGCTATTTTGAGAGAAAAATTAAATTTACAATCATAAAAAAGTAATGAACGAACTACTATTGACAGTCTTGACACTCTCGGTGTTGGGTGCCGTACTTGCTATTGTGCTATATTTCGTAGCACAAAAGTTCAAGGTGTATGAGGACCCACGCATCGACGATGTTGAGAAGATGCTGCCTGGTGCTAACTGCGGTGGTTGCGGCTTCGCTGGTTGCCGTGCCATGTCGGAGGCACTTGTTACACGTGAGAACATCGCATCGCTCTACTGCCCCGTGGCAGGTGGCGAGGTGATGACATCTATTGCCAATTTCTTAGGCAAGACAGCCCCCGAAAAAGCGCCCCAGGTTGCCACTATGCGTTGTGGTGGCACATGCCAGAAGCGTCCTAAGGTTAACCACTACGATGGCGCTCTTAGCTGTGCTGTGGTCAACACCTTCTATGTTGGCGAGTCGGGTTGTGCCTTTGGCTGTATCGGCTATGGCGACTGCGTGGCAGCATGCCAGTTTGGCGCACTTAAGCTCAACAAGGAGACAGGTCTGGTGGAGGTAGATGCAGATAAGTGTACAGCGTGTGGCGCATGTGTTAAGGCGTGTCCTAAGGGCTTATTCGAGCTCAGAAAGAAGTGGCCTAAGAACCGTGCTATATATGTTGCCTGCCGCTCGAAGAATAAGGGCGCAGTGGTGTCGAAGGTATGTAAGGCTGGTTGCATCGGCTGTGGTAAGTGTGCTAAGGTATGTCAATTTGGTGCTATCACCATTGAGAACTTCCTTGCATATATCGACCCTGATAAGTGTAAATTATGTCGCAAGTGCGTAAACGAGTGTCCTACAGGCGCTATTCACATTGAGAACATGGAGCGTCTGCCAAAAGAGCCAAAGCCAGCACCAACTGCAACAACTGAGAAGAAGTTGGAAACAGCTAAAAACGAGTAAACAATGAGAACATTTCCCATAGGCGGTATTCACCCGCACGACAACAAGGAGTGGAGCAAGGATAAGGCAATCGAGATACTTGAGCTCCCCGACGAGGCGAAGATACCTATGATTCAACATATCGGAGCACCATCAAACCCTATAGTTAAGAAGGGCGATAAGGTGCTCACAGGACAGCTCATAGGTCAGAGCACAGGCTATGTTTCAGCAAATATTCACTCATCAATATCGGGTACAGTAACTGCCGTTGATGCCTACCCTAATGGTCAGGGCCAACGTCGCTTGATGGTTGTCATCAAGCGTGAGGGCGACGAGTGGATGCCAGAAATTGACCGTACTCCCGACCATAAGCGCGAGTGTACGCTCGCTCCAAACGAGATTATCGACAAGATTCGTGAGGCGGGTATCGTAGGCCTCGGTGGTGCTCAGTTCCCAACACATGTTAAGCTCTCGGTGCCTGATGGTCAGAAGGCCGAGGTGGTTATCATCAACGGTGTTGAGTGCGAGCCATACCTTACTTCGGACTACCGTAACATGGTTGAGCGTGCCGAGATGATTCTCACTGGTACCGAGATTGTCATGCGTGCCGTAGGCGTTAGCCGTGCTGTTATTGGCGTTGAGAACAACAAGCCCGATGCTATTGCACACCTTCGCGAGGTTATCGCACGTGATAATTATAGTGGTATTGAGGTTATGCCTCTAAAGATGCGCTATCCTCAGGGTGGCGAGAAGCAGCTCATCGCTGCTGTCACTGGCCGCCAGGTACCACCGCCACCAGCACTCCCAATCTCGGTGGGCGCTGTTGTTTGCAACGTATCTACAGCCATTGCAATATATGAGGCTGTACAGAAGAATAAGCCGCTTATCGAGCGTGTTGTTACTGTAACAGGTAAGCACCTTAATAGCACCCATAACTATCTCGCCCGCTTTGGTACTCCCGCAAGCCGTTTCTTTGAGCTTGCAGGCATTCCTGAGGGTGATGTTAAGTTGCTCAATGGTGGTCCTATGATGGGCCGTGCTGTTGTAGACGTTACAGCACCCCTTATCAAGGGCTGCTCGGGCCTTACCATACTCACTGGAGAGGAGGCAGCACGAGGCAAGGAGCTAGCATGTATCAAGTGTGCTAAGTGTGTTTCGGCATGCCCTATGGGCCTTGAGCCATATCTCTTGTCGAAGTTGGCAAAGTTGCAGAAGTGGGACATGGCAGAGCAGCATAACGTGGTTGAGTGTATCGAGTGTGGCTGTTGTTCATACACCTGCCCTTCGTACTTGCCTCTTTTGGACTATATCCGCATTGGCAAGCAGACCGTGATGACAAATATCCGTGCACGTGCCGCTGCAAACAAGAAGTAAGAAATAAACGAATAGAATATAGAACTATGCAAACACGACTTTTTGCTGCTCCCTCACCACATATTCACGGTGGTGAGCGTACGCAACAAATCATGGGCGATGTAATCTTGGCTCTCATACCAGCACTCTTGGTGTCGACCTATGTCTTGGGTTGGCGAGTGTTGCTTATCACAGCTATTGCTGTTGCAAGCTGTGTCTTGTTTGAGTACCTCATACAGCGCTTTATGCTCAAAGGCCGCACCACTATTGGCGACCTCTCAGCAGTAGTTACGGGCTTGTTGCTCGCCTTTAACCTCCCAGCAGGTATTCCATGGTGGATTGTAATCATTGGCGCATTGGTTGCTATTGGCATCGGCAAGATGACCTTCGGTGGCTTGGGCTGCAACCCCTTTAACCCAGCACTTACTGGCCGTATCTTCTTGCTCATCGCCTACCCCGTGCAGATGACCGACTGGACAACATGTGTACCAGATGGCATCTCAGGCTCAACGCTTCTTGCTAATGTCAAGGCGGGTGCTATTGAGCTTTCTCAGATCGACTATATGTCGATGCTTGGTGGTCACATGAACGGCTCTATGGGAGAGATTGGTGCCTTGGCACTTATCCTCGGTGGCATATATTTATTGTGGCGTAGAGTAATCACATGGCATATTCCCGTTGCGGTGCTTGGCACAATGGCACTCTTTGGCCTCTGTGTAGCTATTGGCGACGGCGGTGCAGCAATGTGGCAGACACCTCTATTCCACCTCTTGGCGGGTGGTGCGTTGCTCGGTGCTATATTCATGGCTACCGACTACTCTACATCGCCTATGACACACAAGGGCATGATTATCTATGGTGTGGGCATCGGTCTTCTAACAATGATAATCCGTCTATGGGGTGCATATCCCGAGGGTATGTCGTTTGCGATATTTATCATGAATGCCGCAACACCACTAATCAACAAGTACTGCCGTCCAAAGCGTTTCGGCACTAAAAAGTAAAGAGGAGGTATGAAGAGTTCATTATTAAATATGGTATTGGTGCTCTTTGGCATCACTGCCGTTGCAGCATTCCTCGTGGGCATGGTTAACAACATTACGAAGGAGACCATTGCCCAGACCGAGCAGAAGAACAAAGACCTTGCAAAGCTCGAGGTGTTGCCAGCATTCGAGGGTGAGGCCGTGTTTGAGGATAAGTGCTGCGAGATTGGCGACTTTGTGGTAAATGTAACTACCGTAAAGGCTGGTGGCGAGGTCGTTGGTTACGCTGTCGAGGCACCAAGCATTACACGCAGTGGCTATGCTGACCGTATTAAGCTTATGGTGGGCTTCGTCGAGAAGGATAATACGACCGTCATCAACGGCATTAAGGTACTTAAGCAGAGCGAGACTCCAGGTCTTGGTGCTAACATGATTAAGGAGGGTAACTCGTTGGAGCATAGCGCCGTGGGCAAGGAGCCTAAGACGCTTACCTTTGCTGTTAGCAAGGAGGGAGGTTCGTTTGACGCTCTTACGGGCTCAACAATATCATCACGTGCCTATGCTAACGCTGTGGAGACAGCCTATGCAGGTTATCTCTGGGCTAAGGGCGAGTTACCATCAGCCGACGACGCTAAGTCAGGTGCAACAAATAGTGAGGACACAAAGTCAAGCGCTAAAACATGTGAGGACGGAAAGTCGGGTGCAACAATGACAAACCATGAGGAGCCAGAGGCTCAGAAAGGAGAGGTAGACAATGAGTAAACTTCAACTTATAACTAAGGGTATTCTTAAGGAGAATCCAACGTTCGTCCTTATCTTGGGTATGTGCCCTACGCTCGGTGTTACATCATCAGCAATCAATGGTATGGGTATGGGCGTGGCTACAATGGTCGTACTTATCATGTCGAACATGGTAATCTCGCTTATCAAGAATATCGTGCCCGATAAGGTGCGTATTCCAGCCTTTATCGTCGTTATCGCCTCGTTCGTGACAATTATCGAGATGCTCATGAAGGCATACGTGCCCTCACTCTACGCATCTCTCGGCGTCTTTATTCCACTGATTGTTGTGAACTGTATTATATTGGGACGTGCCGAGGCCTTCGCCTCTAAGAATGGCATCTTCGACTCAGCCCTTGACGGTATCGGCATCGGTCTTGGCTTCACGCTCTCGCTTACAGCTATTGGTGCTGTGCGTGAGATGCTTGGCGCAGGCTCAATCTTCGGCTATACGTTTGCACCAGACGTCATGCCACTACTCTTTATCCTTGCCCCTGGCGGTTTCCTTGTGCTGGGATACTTGATGGTATTGTTTAACAAAGTAGCAAAACGATAAATTATGGGAGAGATAAATATTTCGAAGGAGGTTATTCAGGGCTTCGTTGATGGTAGCGTCAGCGTCGAAGCTATTACCCTCTTTGCCATTGTCATTGGCGCAATCTTCGTAAACAATGTCGTTTTGTCGCAGTTCTTGGGTATCTGCCCATTCCTTGGCGTATCGTCAAAAGTGGAGACCTCGGCAGGTATGGGTATGGCCGTAACCTTCGTTATGGCTCTTGCGTCGGTTGTTACATGGGCCTTGCAGCGCTTTATCCTCGTGCCTTTTGGCATCGAGTATATGCAGACCATCGTCTTTATATTGGTTATCGCAGCGCTCGTACAGATGGTCGAGATCGTGCTTAAGAAGGTGTCACCAGCCTTGTATCAGGCTCTTGGTATCTTCCTGCCACTTATCACCACTAACTGCGCCGTGCTCGGTGTGGCTATCATCGCTGTTCAGAAGAACTTCGACCTACTAACAACTGTTATCTACTCAACATCTATCGCTGTGGGCTTCGCCCTTGCACTCGTTCTGTTTGCAGGTATCCGTGAGCGCTTGGATGTCGAGGAGGTTCCTCAGGGCATGCGTGGTGTGCCTATCGCCCTTATCGCTGCGGGCTTGCTCGCCATGGCATTTATGGGCTTCGCCAACGTCGTACCACTTCCTTAACGGACGATACCTTATATATAATAGTCGCAGAGGGCAATAGGCTTTCTGCGACTTTTTTTCTGCGCCTTGATGGCGAGGGTAGGGGAATAGGACTGATGGGAGAAATGGGAGAAATGGGATAAATGGGTAATATTTTCCAAAACAAAAATTCCTTATACCTGGAGATGCTCGCATCAATGACAAATGCCCTACACTAATTAATAGTCGGCACGACTACTCTCTTATTATATTAAAAAATTCCTTATGCCTGGATTCGAACTGCTTTAGCAGTAGAGCCGATACCTTATAAAAAAAGCGCAGGGCTTTTGCCCGAGCAATAAATCGTTCTCATATCGGCTCAACCAGCGAGCAGTGAGAATCAGGTAGCCAAAATAGAACGACGGTGTGGATTGCGGTGGGGGCAAGAGGTGCAGCGTAGCTGCAACGAGAGTAGCGCATTGCCCGATGCTTGCATCAATGACAAATGCCCTACATTAATTAATAGTCGACACGACTACTCTTGCCCCCACCCAAGGCAAAGCGCAACAAAAAAAGAGAACAACAATACTGTTGTTCTCTTTTTAGTTGGGCTACCTGGATTCGAACCAAGAATGACAGGACCAGAATCTGTAGTGTTACCATTACACCATAGCCCAATATTTGTGTTTGACGGTGCAAAAGTAGAACTTATTTTTTGATTTGCAAAGAA
>JAEIGA010019092.1_pt1 | contig 10453 bp, 6 predicted proteins | sample 9270691 | NCBI WGS metagenome assembly JAEIGA01 (sample SAMN17057246, study PRJNA624740) | gut metagenome | biome: biome; isolation source: fecal sample | host: Bos grunniens | place: China: Xizang | collected 2019
CCCACAAGGTTGCTTTTACTCATATTACATAATAAATAACTTTCCAATCAACTGAACAGACAAGGGGATTTACCTCTCCAACTCCTCTTTCAGATACTTCGCCGTGTGCCCTACTCCTTTGGCAGCGACCTCCTCGGGTGTGCCTGTTGCCATCACCACGCCACCGTCGCGGCCACCTTCGGGACCCATGTCAATGATATAATCGGCCATCTTTATTACATCGAGGTTATGCTCGATAATCACCACTGTGTTTCCTTTATCTACAAGACGATTGATTACGTTCATCAGTACACGTATATCCTCAAAGTGCAATCCTGTTGTGGGCTCATCAAGCAAATAGAGAGTCTTGCCTGTATCACGCTTTGCAAGTTCTGTAGCAAGCTTCACACGTTGGCTTTCGCCACCAGAAAGGGTTGTCGACGGCTGACCGAGCTTGATATATCCCAAACCGACATCCTGCAGCACCTTGATTTTATTGAGGATGGTGGGAACATTCTCAAAGAACTCCACCGCCATGTTAATTGTCATATCGAGCACATCGGCTATAGACTTGCCCTTGTAACGTACCTCGAGAGTCTCGCGGTTGTAGCGTTTACCGTGACACACCTCGCAAGGCACCATGACATCGGGCAGGAAGTTCATCTCCAACGTCTTGTAACCGTTACCGCCACAAGCCTCGCAACGGCCACCAGTGACATTAAAGGAAAAACGGCCGGCTTTGTAGCCGCGTATCTTCGCCTCTGGCAGGTCAACGAAAAGGTTGCGTATATCGGAGAACACACCGGTGTATGTTGCCGGATTTGAGCGCGGTGTGCGTCCAAGCGGCGACTGGTCAACGTCTACAATCTTGTCAATGTGTTCAATACCTTCGATTGATGTATAGGGCAGCGGCTCGCGCAGTGCACGATAGAAATGCTTTGCCAGGATAGGCTGCAAGGTATCGTTGATAAGCGATGACTTTCCACCACCCGACACGCCCGTAACACATATCAATTTACCGAGCGGAAATTCAACATCTACATTCTTCAGGTTGTTGCCACAAGCACCTGTAATCCTAATGAACTCGCCATTACCCGAGCGGCGTACCGCCGGTATCTCAATTTTTTCTTTTCCGTTGAGGAAACGCGCTGTCATGGTATCACCCTTGAGCATATCCTCGGGAGTGCCGGCAAAGACAACCTCACCACCCTTGCGGCCGGCTTTGGGACCAAGGTCTATAATGTAGTCGGATGCAAGCATAATGTCGCGGTCGTGTTCCACAACAATAACGGTGTTACCGATGTCGCGGAGTGACTTGAGCGAAGCTATGAGCCTGTCGTTGTCACGCGGATGGAGGCCGATACTTGGCTCATCGAGAATGTAAAACACATTCACAAGCTGCGAACCCACCTGTGTTGCAAGACGTATGCGCTGCCCCTCGCCACCCGAGAGTGACACCGACGAGCGGTTGAGCGAGAGATAGCCGAGACCCACATCGAGCAGGAAGCCGATGCGTGTCTTCACCTCCTTGACAATCTCGCCCGCAATGGCACGCTGCTTATCGGTGAGCGATTCATCAAGTTTTTCAAGCCACTCGCTGAGGGCTGTTATATCCATTGCTGCAAGTTCCGATATGTTCTTGCCTGCAAGACGGTAATGGAGAGCCTCCTTATTCAAACGCGCACCACCGCACTCGGGACATGTCTGCATTGCCGAGAACTGCTCGGCCCAGCGCAACTCCTTGGCCGACGTGCTAGTCTCCTTTTGCAACTGTATATACTTTACCAGGCCGTCGTATGTCGAGATGCTGTCATAGAACATCTCGGATGTACTGTTCAGTTTCAACGGCACAGGAGAGCCATATAGAATCTCGTCAAGAGCCTCATCGGGAAGTTCATCAACAGGAGTCTTCAAATCGGCATCGTAACGTGCGAGCACAGCCTCAATCTGCTGGAAGATAGACGAACGGCGGTATTTCCCAAGCGGTGCAAGAGCACCGTCATAGACCGACAGCGAGCGGTCGGGGACAACCTTGTCCACATCGACACTGCTTATCACACCCAATCCCTTACATTTGGGACAGAAGCCCTGCGGTGAGTTGAACGAGAAGTTATGAGGGTCGGGTTCTTTATATGCAAGACCTGTCACCGGGCACATGAGGCGCTTGCTGTAGTGACGCACCTCGCCCGATGGCATCTCCATAATCATCACCAGCCCATCGCCCTGCGCAAGCGCAGTGGCAAGGCTTTGCTTAAGGCGCTGTGTATCCTTGGCATCCACGGCAAGCTTGTCAATGACAACCTCAATATCATGGTTCTTGTACCTCTCGAGCATCATGCCGCGCGACATCTCGCACAACTCGCCATCTACACGTACGTTAAGGTAACCTTTACGCATCATCTGCTCAAAAAGTTCCTTATAATGTCCCTTACGGTTCTTTACAAGCGGCGCAAGTATATATATACGCTTGCCATCGTATGCATCGAGCAGCAGTTCAAGAATCTTCTCCTCGGTATATTTCACCATTTTCTCGCCCGAGAGGTATGAATAGGCATCGGCCGCACGCGAATAGAGCAGGCGCAGATAGTCATAAATCTCGGTTGTTGTGCCCACCGTTGAGCGCGGGTTCTTGTTGGTTGTCTTCTGCTCAATGGATATTACAGGACTTAGACCTGTTATCTTGTCGACATCGGGGCGTTCCATTCCACCCAGGAAGTTACGTGCATACGTAGAGAATGTCTCAAGATAGCGTCGTTGTCCCTCGGCAAAGATTGTATCGAACGCCAGCGACGACTTGCCGCTGCCGCTGAGACCTGTTATCACCGTGAGTGAATCGTGCGGTATCTCAACATCCACATTCTTGAGGTTGTGCACTCTTGCTCCAAAGACCTCAATCTTTCCATTTTCCTCGTTTTCCATCATCACACTTTATTTTACTCCTCGGAATATCCGCGCAGAAGGTTCACGTCACGTTTAATATCATACTCGATACCATCGGCACCCATGGCCTTAATCACCACAAAATAGACTCCGGGCTTCACAGGATTACCCTTGTAGGTACCGTCCCAACCCACACCTTCACGTCCCATCTCATCGAGTCCCCAGCGGTAGAGTTCCTGCCCCCAACGGTTGTATATGGCACCATGGAATTCCACTATTGACTTGACATTAAAGACATTGTAGTAATCGTTTATGCCGTCTCCATTGGGCGAGAAAGCATTTGGTGCCTCCAGTGCCGACTCGGCAAGGATTATACGGAACGGTTGATATGTCTCGGCATCGAACAGCCAGAAGACCTCACTATTCTCGACACTTGTATACGTGATATTAGGAACAGCCATTACCGTTCCGCTCTCACGAAGGGATATCTCAATGTCGGCATCATGACGTACAAGAAAGGGGGCCACCTCTCCCTCCTTGAAGAGTTCCCATGTACAGGTGAGCGAATAGCCATCCTCCTGGGGAGCATGGGCATAAAATCTCACTGTCACAGGAGCCTCACCCGAATAATCATCACCGGGTTCAAGGTCGGTAAGCTCACCTTTAGAATCGACAACAAGTGCGGTAGGCTTGGGAGCCTCGATATTCTTTTGAGCCTCTAAGGATGCTGCACAAAACAGTATTAAAGAGACAAGAAGCAATATTTTTTTCATATCGGTTTTCTTTCATAATACAACGCCTGATGGTGACAAAAAGTACACCCATTCGCCACCATCAATGAACAAAAATAGTAAATCCCCACGAAAAAACATCAACAAAAGCCATCTTTTAATGCTCCCTGCAACAAGTTTCACGTCCACGGTTCTCCATTAATCAATTTTTGCAGTTTCATCTTTATATATTGACAATTATTACGTATCTTCGCAAGAAATTTGGTTCAATGCACACAAACAGCAGACAGCCCTGAATTATTGTTATTATGAAAACCTGCAAAAGAATATTGTTTGTCCTCTTTCTCTTGATGACATCAGCTACAATCAGCGCACAAAAAGCGGAGATTATCAGTCACACAGTCACTCAAGGACAGACGCTCTACTCAATCTCCAAGCTATACAACACCACCGTTGACGAGATTATAAAGTTCAACCCCGGCTGTGCCGAAAAACTCTCTATTGGGCAGAAACTTATCATTCCAAGCAACAGCAACGCCAAAGCGGAGACAAAAGAGAACAGGAACGGCAAGACACACACCATCCGGAAGGGCGAGACGCTCTACCGCCTGAGCAAGATGTACAACGTTACAACCGACGAACTGTGTGCCGCAAACCCGGGCCTGTCAATCAACAATTTCCGCACCGGTGAAGTCATCATCATCCCAACCAAAGAACAAATAAAGGAGGAAGATACTGCCAAATTGGATATTCCGCAAAAAGAGGAGGAGAAATTGCCTGTCATTGTAGGCACTCATAAGGTACAGCGCAAAGAGAACATCGGGAGTATCTGCGAAATGTACAATATTACTCAAGAGGACCTGATTAAAGTCAATCCGATACTCAAGGAACATAAACTAAAACGCAAGATGGTGTTGAACATCCCCGAACCATCGATAAAGGAGAAACCGACATGTTTAGAGAATGTTCAGGAAACCAAACAGGAGATTGAAAATGCTGTTCCCAAAGGAATAAATGATGACAAGGTTCTTAACGTAGCCGTTATCCTCTCGTTCCTGCTCGACAGTTATGCTCCCAAGGAGCAGAGCCGTATGGTAGAGTACTATCAAGGATTCCTGATGGCCGTAGAGGAATTGAAGCACGAAGGATACTCATTCATTATCAACACTTACGATGCCGGGCAAAAGAGCCAGAGCCTTGACAGCTTGTTGACAAGCGGTGCATTTGATAGTGTCGAGTTGATTATCGGCGCATCGTACCCCAAACACAACAAGGAACTTGCCAAGTTTGCCAATGAGCGCGAGATACCACTCGTAATTCCTTTCTCCAACAAGAAGGACGAGGCTTTGAACAACCCGACGGTATATGTTGCCAACGGCATACAGTCATTCATACTGCCCGAAATAAGTTCAAGTTTTGTAAAGACATTCCCCAATGCCAACGTCATTTTTGTTGAGGACACGACCGAGAACAACAAGAAGGAGTTCGTAAAGAGCCTGACAGCAGAACTTGTCAAGAACAGCATACCGTATACAACAGTACAGATGCCCCAGATATCAAACGAAGAGGTTGTATTGGAGACATTCTCGGCCGTGTATCAGGATGACAAGGAATTCATTGTAATCCCCACATCATCATCGGCCACCACACTGAACACTCTGCTCCCCTCGTTGTTACATGCAAAGGGCATCGACTCTTTGAACGTCACAAATTTCAAGCTGTTCGGTTACCCCGAGTGGCAGATACACGCAAAGGACACACGTGAACTGATGTATGAAGTAGACACATATTTCTATGCTACATTCTACAGCCACTATGCCCTTCCACGTGTTGCAGAGTTCCAGGAGGAGTTCATCCGTTGGTACGACCGTGGCATACAGAACATCTATCCACGATACGGAATGTTGGGCTATGACACAGGCTACTTTTTCCTGCTTGCAGCAAGCCTTTACGGCAACAACATGCACCGGAACATCAACCAGACACCGTTCAACCCCGTGCAATCAGACTTCAAGTTCGAGCGCATAAGCGACAAGGACGGCTTTATAAACAAGAAATTCTTCTTTATACATTTCAGTCCTGAATACTACATTGACAAGATTGACTTCGACAAAGAAGAATTGCAGGATGACCAGCAGGAGGTCATTCTATAAGACAAGTACACAAAAGAGAGAATAGATGAAAAAGAACTTTTACATCTTAACAATAATGCTGCTGATGTTCGGCATCCGTAGCCATGCCCAAGTGGAAAGCCCGAGAAGCATCCTTGAGGTGGGCGTGTCGGGCGGAATGAACCTCAGCCGCATGGAGTTCCAACCATCTATCAGACAAAAGTTACTTCAAGGCATCAACGGCGGTATAAGCGCACGTTACACCAGTGAAAAATACTTCAGCATGATATGTGCAGCACAAGTGGAGGTAAACTTCTCCCAGCGCGGTATACTTGAGGACTTTGATGACGGCACATCCAACTACTACAGCCGCACCATCAACTACATTGAAGTACCGTTCTTTGCACATGTATCATGGGGCAAAGAAGAACGCGGATTCCAGTTCTTCCTGAATCTTGGTCCGCAATTCGGTTTCTTTTTGAGCGAAAGCGAAAAATATAATGGCAACTGGGAAACGGCAGGCAGACCATCAAGCATAAGACCACTGTATGGAAAGAGCATCGAGAACAAGTTCGAGTATGGTATTGCAGGCGGTCTTGGATTGGAATACAAAAGCAGAATAGGCAATTTCTTTATCGAAGGCCGATACTTCTATGGACTTTCCGACATTTTCGGAAATTCAAAAACCGATGACTTCGGGCGCTCGGCCAACACCACCATCACAGCACGGATAGGATATTCGATAAGGATTTTCAACAAAGATTTACAGAAATGAAAAAGGCTGCCGCGGCAGCCTTTTTCATCATATAGTCCAAACAACATCAACGGTTCTTGTACATATCATCGTAATACTTCTCGTACTCACCGCTTGTGATGTTATCCATCCACTCCTGATTGTCGAGATACCAACGTACGGTCTTTTCAATACCCTCCTCGAACTGCAGGCTGGGTTCCCAACCGAGCTCTCTCTGCAATTTTGTCGAATCTATCGCATAGCGCATATCGTGGCCGGCACGGTCGGTAACGTATGTGATGAGGTCGAGCGACGCACCCTCGGGGTTGCCGAGCAAGCGGTCAACAGTCTTTATGATAACCTTGATGATATCAATGTTTTTCCACTCGTTGAAACCACCGATATTGTAGGTGTCGGCAGTGTTTCCGTTGTGGAAAATGACATCAATGGCACGTGCATGGTCAACAACGTATAGCCAATCGCGCACGTTCTCGCCCTTGCCATACACGGGCAATGGCTTACGCTGGCGGATGTTGTTGATGAACAGCGGGATGAGCTTCTCGGGGAACTGATATGGGCCATAGTTATTCGAGCAGTTGGTCACTATTGTAGGCATTCCGTATGTATCATGGAACGCGCGCACAAAGTGGTCGCTGCTTGCCTTTGAAGCCGAATAGGGGCTGTGTGGGTTATACTTCGTTGTCTCATAGAAGAAGTCATCACCGTATGCCAGATGATGCTCACCCGATGAGGCCGTTGTGGTGAACGGCGGCTCGATGCCCTCGGGGTGGTTCATTTCAAGAGCACCGTAAACCTCATCGGTGGAGATATGGTAGAAACGCTTGCCTTCGTATTTCTCGGGCAATGACTCCCAATAGAGCTTTGCAGCCTGGAGAAGTGAGAGTGTACCCATCACATTTGTACGCGCAAAGGTAAATGGGTCCTTGATTGAGCGGTCCACATGACTCTCGGCAGCAAGATGTATGATGCCGTCTACCTTGTGGTCGACCATCAGCTTGTATATCACGTCAAAGTCACAGATATCGGCCTTTACAAAAGTGTAGTTCTCCTTCTCCTCGATATCCTTGAGATTTGCGAGATTGCCGGCGTAAGTGAGCTTATCGACATTGATTATATGATAATCGGGATACTTGTTCACGAAAAGACGCACAACGTGCGAACCGATGAAACCGGCACCGCCGGTTACTATTATACTGCGTTTCATACCTTATTTTCTATATATCTATATAAAATCAAAATAAATTATCCTGCACTACAAGACTTACAATCACATCAGTCAAGCATTTCAATGAATTTACACTACTGTCATTAAAATTCCACTTTACATCAAGATTGTAAAGATTGAAGTTGACAGTGATGCTTTTTATCATATCCAATATCTCAAGAGAGGCCTTACCAAAATCATCCGCTTTATTGATTTCAAGAGCAAAGATATCACGTATTGGTTTGAAATCAACCACCAGGTCATTGTCCATAGAAGCAAATAGACTATTCTCCATGACACTGTTTCTGAGAGGCTGTAATTCGCCACCCTTCTCCAGTTCATTATAGAGATTCTCCGGCATGAACATCAATGCACCGTCCTTATACATTATGTAGTAATCAGAACCACGGGTTACACTCTCATACTCATCGGTATAATAGTTATACTCCTCTTCTCGGTTTAAGTTCAATGCGTACACATCGGTATCGACTTTTCTTGCATCATACTCATATACGATATAAGCTGCCAATAAATCAAAGACAGAACGGTCGTTGCAGTCCACTGCCGCCATCAGCTGAACATCTTCAATATTACGTCCATTCATCCAACACGCAACTGTGTAATCACCACTCAAAGCCTTCAGCACGTCCTTTACAAGGCCATTGCTGACACCGTTTGCATTAAGTTCGGAAAGAACGCCTGTGCTCTGAAGAGTCGGATACAGATGTGTCATGTCAAAATTGTAGCTTACTACAGCAAAGCTTTTCGCCGGGATGTACTTGAAATGACGATGAGTAGATTTCTTCACAAGCGAATCAATTGCATCACGCAACTCTGCCGGCAGGGTCAAATCGGCATTGCCGGCAAAATAGCCTTTTTCAAAGTCATTCGACCAGTACAAGACACATCCTTGCAGCATCGCAAAGAATGGTTCCAATTCAGGTTCTACATCTCCACTTTCAATCAAAGCTCGGCCACACTGTTCAACATCGCAAGCCCACATCATGTCATCATCACTCTCAAAAACAGATGCAAACGCCTCCTTGTTCAATGCCATCTCATCTTCGTCAAGCTCAATATACGAGGCAACAGAGGCATACCTCTCATCACATACTATGATTAACTTATCCGAGTCATACGCAATAGCAAACTCTGCCTCGCCTGTCTCAATATGTTTCATACCATCCCTTGTGGTACAGCTGTGCTCACCACCGGTAATTGTTGACAATGTACCCTCAAATTTCTCCACATCATCCATGGCCATTGCAAAAACGGCTCTTGCCGGCTCCATGTTGACAACAGCGATATATACAGGAGCATTTACATTGACGCCGGAATTATCGGGATCCTCACAGACACGTTTGATCAAAGACCTTTGGTCTTCAGGGAGTTCCATTATCCCTTTCTCAATCCCAGCCTTTACAAAAACATTATCAAGAATCTCTGATTTCTCGAGCAGATTACCAAAATCGAGTTTCATTATTACCACAGCATCAGCCGGCAGTACCTTGAGATATTCATTGTTTACAGATGCCGACAACACGGTGGCTTGCTCCTCTGCTGCAGCATCCTTTTTCTTGCCGCTGCATGCTGCAAAAAGCAGCACGCAGAGCAAAGAAAAAACAGATATTATAAGTTTCTTTGTCATATTAAAACATCTATTAACAGGAAATTATTCCTTTATAAGCTCAAACTCGGCACCAGAAGCAAAGTCCTGACCATTCTGTGAGCTTGTGGCTGTGAAGCGTACGAAGCGCGCCTTTACAGGAGCCTTGAAAAGTACAGTCTGCTTGTCGGCATTTGCAGGGAACTCACCCTCGACGATTGGCTCGCTCCAGTTCTTTCCGTCAGCGCTTATCTGAATCTTGTAGCCCTTCACGTTACCGTTGTTGCCACCATCCTGACGAGGCATGTACTTGAAGCCCTTGATTGTAACCTCATCGTTTGCATCGAAGTCAATCCAGTGAGGATAGTTGGCAACGGTTACAGAGTACATTGTGTGCCATATTGTAGATGGGTCACCGTCGAGCATCTTCTCGGCGCCGGAACCCGGCTCAAGGCTTGAGCAGAATGCAACAGTAACAGGAATTGATGTCACAGCCTCATAAGAATATGTTGCAGCAAGTTTTGGAGTAGCCTTCTCCCAAACAGTGATTGTACCACCCTTGCTCATGTCAACTGGAGCTGTGTAAAGAGTCTTCTTACCGTTCTTGCCAACCTTGTAGTAGATTTCTGCACCGGCCTTTGCGCAAGACATTGTAACTGTACCGCGCATGTCGCGCTTGAGAACTACAGGAATAACACCCGATGCAGCAACGTTTGCAAGCTGCTCATAGTTGTCACCGGCCTTTACAGGACGCATGATGAAGCCCACAGTGTTGTCACCCGATTTCACGAGGTCGTGTTCAAGCGGACCACCCTGACCACAGCTGTTACCGCCAAGACCGTTAACCTTTGCGTCAAGGTGCAACCATGTACCCGATGAAGCAGGCAACTGATATGGGTGAGCAGCCTCTGTAAGCTCAACATCGTTCCAAGGCAGTGCAGTAGTCGAGAGAGCGCCTGTTGAAACAAACATCACACCATTGCCTGCTGCGTTTGTCAATGTTGCCCAACGAACCTCCTCGCGGTTAGCCATATCCTGTGGCTTGGGGAAGTGTACGAACTGGTCGGCAACAGTGCTCTTGTACTGCTGGATGAACGCACCTGTGCGGCGGTCGTTATAGTTGTTCCATGGACCACGGCCATAGTATGTGTATTGGTCGAGGCTCTTTGGCAACTGCAACAGGTAACC
>JAEIGA010019093.1_pt1 | contig 10452 bp, 11 predicted proteins | sample 9270691 | NCBI WGS metagenome assembly JAEIGA01 (sample SAMN17057246, study PRJNA624740) | gut metagenome | biome: biome; isolation source: fecal sample | host: Bos grunniens | place: China: Xizang | collected 2019
GACTGCCAGCGGAACACCCTACATAATAGACGAAACCTACACCAAACCCGAAGATTGATTGATGAAACAAACTGTTTGCTCATTTTGCAATTGCATTAAATACCAAAAGCATCAAAAGAAGTTTTGATGGTATAAAATAATTGGATTACTTTTACAAAGGATTTTTAGTAAAAAGTATGAATATAGTAGTAATTGCATTAGCAGTAGTGGTTGTTGGGTTGTTGGTATGCCTATTTGTTTGTATAAAAAAGCATGCAGTGGTAGAAAAAACAAAAGATGTGCTGCAGCAAGATGTGGAGCGTTTGCAAGCTGAACGTGAAAAACTGGTTGCAGATGTAGAATTATTGCGTGAAGAAAAGAGTGCTATTGCCATAGAAAATGGAGTACTTAAAGAGAAGTTAGATAATGCTACTGCAGTTTTTAAAGAGGAACAGGCCAGACATAAAGATGCACTTGAAGAGCAGAAGAGGTATTTTGCAGATATGATGGCAAGTGTTTCTGATAAGGTGCAGGTTGCTACTGATGAATTATTGAAAAAACGCCAGAAAGAGTTTGAGGAGAGTAGTGTTACAAATCTTGGGCAGATAGTTAATCCGCTAAAGGAGACCATAGACAAGATGAAGAACGCTATGGCCGATAGCGCAAAAGAACAGACTGAAATGAGTAGCGCCATGAAGGAGAATATTCGCCATTTGATGGAACAGACTAAAGCTACAAAGAGCAGTGCAGATGAACTGGCCAAGGCATTGAAACATGGAACCAAAGTACAGGGTGACTGGGGCGAGACGATATTGGATGAACTACTTCATAGCCAAGGGTTTACAAAAGGAGTACATTATGATGTTCAGGCTACTATGCGTGATGCTGACGGTAAAACAATTCATAATGCGACAGGCGGCACAATGCGTCCGGACGTAATACTTCATTTGGATGAACAGCGTGATGTTATAATAGATTCAAAGGTGTCGCTGACCGCATTTATGGATTACGTAAATGCAGAAAATGAGGCAGACAGGCAGAGATATCTTAAACAACATGTAGAGAGCCTGCAAAAGCATGTAAAGGAACTTTCTGTAAAGGATTATTCGTCATATATTGCATCTCCAAAGTTGAAGATGGATTATGTGATAATGTTTGTGCCGCACACAGGTGCCTTATGGACAGCTTTGAATGAGCAACCCGATTTATGGCGCAGAGCTATGGATATGAACGTATTTGTGGCAGATGAACAGACCCTGTTCGCAGCTCTGCGCATAATAAACCTAACATGGACTCAGATAGTTCAGGCACAGAATCATGAACGCGTGTATGCTTTGGCCAATGAAATGCTTGACAGGGTGGGGCAGTTCTATGAAAGATTCCAGTCAATAGGGGCTGCTCTGGATAAGGCTAAGGTGGCCTACGATGATGCAGGTAAAAAACTGGAACCGTCAGGTCAAAGCATAATCCAAACAGGCAACAAACTGAAGAAGCTTGGCGCCAAACAGAACGATAAACATCCGATTCCTGAGATTATATCAGATGGAGAGCTTTCTTAATACGTTGATAAGTTCTTCCTTAATAGGCTTGTCTTTTTTGATGGCCTTGGTGAAGGGAACATAAACCATTTCGTCTTCATCAATACCTATCATTACATTGCGTTGACCTTCAAGAAGTGCTTCAATGCTGGCTGTACCCATTCGGCTTGCCAGTATTCTGTCGTATGCAGTAGGACGTCCTCCACGTTGCAGATGACCTAATATACTTACGCGTACGTCAAAGTTCGGGTACTCTTTCTGTACACGTTCTGCATAGTGGAATGCACCGCCTTCTTTGCCTTCTGCAACAAGAACTATGCTACTGTTCTTAGATTTGCGGAAACCATTCTGAATAAGTTCCTCTAACTGGTCAACCTCTGTTTCACGTTCGGGGATGATAGCAGCTTCTGCTCCTGCTGCTATGGCACCATTAAGTGCAAGAAAACCGGATTCGCGTCCCATTACTTCCACAAAGAACAGACGTTCGTGTGATGTAGCTGTATCACGTATTTTATCAACACATTCCAAAATGGTGTTAAGGGCAGTGTCGTAACCAATGGTAGAATCGGTACCATACAGATCGTTGTCGATAGTGCCTGGTAAACCTATGCATGGTATGTCGTATTCCTGTGCAAAGATACGTGCACCGGTCAGAGATCCATCGCCACCTATTACTATAAGAGCATCAATACCGTGTTTCTGCATATTGGCGTATGCCATTTCTCTGCCTTCCGGTGTTAAGAACTCTTTGCAACGGGCTGTTTTGAGAATGGTTCCGCCCTGCTGAATTATATTACTTACGTTTTCTGTCTTGAAATCGGTGATTTCGTCTGTTACCAGACCTTTGAAACCACGGTATATGCCTTTAACTTTAAGTCCATTGTATATAGCAGAACGTGTTATGGCACGTATGGCTGCATTCATTCCAGGAGCATCGCCTCCTGATGTTAAAACTCCAATACAATTAATTTTTGTTCCCATTTTTGCAATCAAAATAATCAATTATGTAGTTGCGACACTCTTCCATCAGCCATTTAGGAGTGGAGGTGGCACCACAAATACCGATAGATTTTACACTATCTATAATAAGACTTGTATCAATATCTTCTTTACCTTCTATGTGATATGATTGTGGATTTACACTAAGACATTCGTTATATAAAACCTTGCCGTTTGAACTCTTTCTGCCGGATACAAAGAATATTAAATCGTGCATTCCGGCGAATTCTCTTATCTGTTCTCTTCTTCTGGAGACCTGACCGCATACTGTATTGAAATAGACAAAACTTATATTGTCCGATTTGCGTTCATTTATAGACTCTATCAGCTTTTTGTAACTTGAAGCCGATTTGGTGGTCTGAGAATATAGATAAATGTCTTTTGAAAAATCTATTCTATCTATCTCTTCCAGATTCTCTATAACAAGAGCATTGCCGTCTGTTTGTCCTACTAACCCAAGAACTTCTGCATGACCTTTTTGCCCAAAAATTACAATCTGCTGTTTTGATAAATCTAAATTAACGTACTGATTATGTATGCGTTGTTGCAATTTTAGTACAACGGGGCAAGTGGCATCGACCAGTTTTATGTTATTCTTTTTTGCAGTAAGATAGGTGGATGGTGGTTCACCATGTGCTCTTAGCAATACTTTTGCTGACGATAAGGAGTTGAACTGTTCGTGATTGATGGTGCGAAGTCCCATATCGGACAATCGCTGGCACTCTATGCCATTATGGACTATATCGCCCAAACAGTACAGAGCTTCATCCTGTTTAAGTTCTTCTTCTGCTTTGCCTATGGCTGAAAGTACTCCAAAACAGAATCCCGATTCCTTATCAATCTCTACCTTCATATAAATTTATAAAGTTGCTTTTTTGAACTGAGTCATCAACCATTCGTCTTGTTCTTGCAGAGTCATATTGCTGTTATCAAGAACCACTGCATCGTCGGCTTGCTTTAATGGTGAAATCTCTCTGTGAGAATCAATATAGTCGCGCTCCTTTACGTTTTTCAGAATATCGTCGTAATTAGGAGTGTCGCCTTTTGCTACCATTTCATCGTAACGGCGCTGTGCACGTATTTCTGCGCTTGCGGTAACAAATATCTTTAGCTCTGCATTTGGGTAAACTACTGTGCCTATATCGCGTCCGTCCATAACCACAGCACCTCCTGAACCTAATTTGCGTTGCTCTTCAACCATAGCTTCGCGCACAAAACCTATAGTGGCAATAGGACTTACTTTGCCTGAAACTTCCATGCCACGAATCTCATTTTCTACGTTTTCGCCATTAAGCATGGTGCACTGCTTACCACGTTCATCTTTAGAGAAAGAGATGTGAATTTTACCTATCTCTTTTTTTAAAGATTCCTGGTCAATGCCGTTTTCAGTAAAAAAACCGCGACGTATGCTATATAGAGTTACTGCTCTGTACATAGCACCTGTATCTACGTATGTGTATCCAACTTTAGCTGCAAGGCTTTTTGCCATAGTGCTTTTACCGCACGATGAATGTCCGTCAATAGCAACAATTATTCTTTTCATATTGTTATAAGTTATATGCAAAATTGATCAATAATGATGATGTTGAAACCTGATACTGCCCGTATGACAAACCAAACATTATTCTATTAAGGCATATACCGGTACCTAAATATATACCTGTAAACCCCTTACTTCCTTTTTCTGATAATTCAGAGCGATTTTTTAAATTACAACCTGCTGCCACATAAAGTTGGTCTGTAAGGTTGAAATCGGCGCCCAAAGATATGTGTCGTACAAGTAAATCGGAGAATTTTACCCGGTTGTAATCTGTAAAGTAGAAATGTTTTTTGTTCCACTTTGTCAAATCGTTTACTGTGAATGTTAATCTTAACGGTGCGTGTTCCGGTTTCCAGGATAAGCCCGCCGAAACATTGAATGGCAAATCTTCAAAATGATTTTCAAAAGGTTTTATTTGACCACCTATATTTCTTGCAGCAATGCCTAAATCTATGTTTTTGTCCGGCATTCTGTAAAGTAATCCTAAATCTACACAGGCTGCTACCGAAGAATAGCTACCGTAACGTGAATAGATAATACGGCCGGTAACACCACCGCTTAGATTACTGCCTAATCTATAAGAGTATGTGCAACCTGCGTTCATGTCCTTTGCGCTGAATGTACCGGTTATAGTTCCGTCGTTTTCGGTCTTATTCATAGTGCCATAATCTACATAATTTATGTTGATGCTGTATGAAGACATGTCATCATGAGGAACACTATACTGTATTCCGGCCATCTTTGTATGGGCTATGTAGTTCATAAAACTCAAACTGACCGATCTGTTTTCAATGTAATCTAATAGCGCAGGATTAGAATAAGACAATGTGGGATCTGAATCGGCAATAGAGACTATACCCCCTCCTAATGCTGAGGCCTTTGATGAAGTGGGGATTTTTAAGAATTCAAATGCACTTTGTTGAGTTTGAGCAAAATTACTCAAACATAAAGCAGAAGTGAAGAATAACAAAAACAGCCTCTTTGTCATAGTGGTAATTATAAACTTTTGCAAAGTTACTTCTTTTTTGTTCTATAGCTGATTTTTATACTGAAAAAAGCCTAAAACTCGTGCATAATAGATAAGTTGAGCACAAAAAAAAGAGAAAAATTAAATTTTTGAGTGTAGTGTATTAAAAAAGTGTTACTTTTGCCTTCCAGACAGATTATGCGAATAATTAAAAAATAAAAATAGATTATGGAAATTAAGAAATCTGAAAAAGCGAACATTGAGAATGGCAAATCAACAGCATTGCTCATTGGTTTCGTTATGATTCTCGCCTTGCTTTTTGTAGCCCTTGAATGGACTCAGAGAGAAAAAGAGATTGACATCAGCGGTATGGTAGTGGCAGAAATCTCATTGGAAGAAGAGATGATTCCAATCACATTGCCGGAAAAGAAGACTGTTCCTCCTCCACCACAGTCTGTAACTCATGCAGAAGTTATTGAAATTGTAGAGGACGATGCAGAAATTGAAGAAACAGTTTTGGCTTCAACAGAAGACCAGGTTGAATTTATCGATATTTCAGAAGTAGAAAACATTGTTGTAGAAGAAGAACCGGAAGAAGAGGCACCATTTATGGTTGTAGAAGATATGCCTGAGTTCCCGGGTGGTACTGCTGCTTTGATGGAATATCTTTCAAAGAATATCAAGTATCCTGCAATCTGTCGTGAAAACAACATTCAGGGTCGTGTTCTTATTCAGTTTATTGTAAACAAGGACGGTTCTATTGTAGATCCTGAGGTTGTAAAGAGCGTAAACCCATATCTTGATAAGGAGGCGCTTCGAGTTATCGCAGGTATGCCTAAATGGAAACCGGGTTCACAGCGTGGAAAACCGGTGCGTGTAAAGTTTACAGTGCCTGTTAACTTCAGATTGAACTAATAAAAAAATATCGAAGAGGGGCGGCCAGCCCCTCTTTGTCTTATATATAAATTATATTCAATGCAGCTTATGATATCGGCAAACCAAATACAACAGACATTCGAAGAGTATCTTCAGAACTTAGACTATTCGCACAATCCGGATAATTTGTATGCTCCTATACGTTATGTGTTATCGTTAGGAGGGAAAAGAATTAGACCAACATTGCTCGTTTTGGCATATAATATGTATGCAGAAGATGTGAAGAGTGTTTATGATGTGGCTGTAGGTATGGAGGTGTTCCATAACTTTACGTTGTTGCACGACGATGTTATGGATAATGCTGAAATGAGACGTGGCTCTTTGACTGTGCATAAGAAATGGAATGAGAATACAGCCATATTGTCCGGCGATGGTATGTTTGTGTTAGCATATCAGTATTTGGCAAAGTGTAACCCGATATATTTAAAGCAGGTGTTAGATTTAGCTAACGATACATTCATAGGTATTACAGACGGTCAACAATTTGATATGGATTTTGAAACACGCAGTGATGTTTCAGAATCTGAGTATATAGAAATGATTCGTTTAAAGACCTCTATCCTGTTGGCTGCATGTTTGAAGATGGGCGCTTTATTAGGAGGTGCATCGGAACAAGACGCATCGCTTTTGTACTCTTTTGGTGAAAAGTTGGGATTGGCATTTCAACTGCAGGACGATCTGCTTGATGTGTATGGCGATGCTAAAGTGTTTGGTAAGCGTATAGGCGGTGATATAGTGTGCAATAAAAAGACCTATATGTATATAAATACCTGTTTGTTGGCGTCGGAAGAAGAGAAGGGCGTTTTAGCAAAATGGGCTCAATATGAAGGCGATGATGTGGATGCCAAAATTGAGGCAGTGAAAGCAGTGTATGATTCTGTAGGTATAAAAGGTAAGGCTGAGGCAAAAATAGAGGAATTGTTTAATGAAGCTATGTCTTTATTAAATAAGGTGTCTGTTTCAGAAGATCGCAAAAATGTGTTGAGAGAGTATGCGCTGGGGTTGATGAATAGAGTGTTATAAGAGGATATGCCATATAGAAGATTGCCAAATACAGATAAAGCAAGAATAAGATCTCTTGAGAAAGCTGTGCAGACAATGCGTAACAGCTTGTATTATAGGCCGGTTTTACCACCTGAATTGCTTTCGAATGCAGAGAGAGTATTGGTTCAATTTAGAGAGTTGTCTAACAGATATAATAAATCCTTAGAAGAACAAATTGCCTTCTCTAAGTCTGATGCTTATCAGAATAAACTGCGAAATGCCAGAATGTATGTATCGCATTTTATAACTGTCTTCAATCTCTCTGTAAAGCGTGGAGAGATAAAAAAGACGGAGAGGGCGTATTATGCGCTTCCCGAGGATTGTGGAGAGAATCCCGATTTGTCAAGCGAAGCATCTGTTTTGCGTTGGGGTGAGAATGTAATAAAGGGAGAACAACAACGTACTGCAAAAGGTGGTATCCCTATTTATAATCCTACTATAGGTAAGGTCTCTGTTCATTATGAATTGTTTAAAGAACAGTTTAAGAAACAGACCTCATTGAAGCAGACAACAGATGAATGTCTTACTGTAGTCACTCTATTGCGTCCGCAAGTTGATGAAATAATTTTAGATGTATGGAACTCTATAGAAGGGTTCTTCTCAGATTTAGAGGGCGATGCAAAAATTAAGGCTTGCGAAGAGTATGGGGTGATATATTATTATAGAAAAGGTGAAAAAGATAATTGATACACATACGCATATTTATGTAGAAGAGTTTAACGAAGACCTGGCTGATGTGATAGAACGTGCCAGGTCTGTCGGTATATATAAACTATTTCTTCCAAATATAAATACAGAGAGTGTTTCAGCAATGCTTTCTGTATGCAATAGCTATCCCGATTTATGTTTTCCTATGATGGGGCTTCATCCTACAGATCTGGAAGATGATTATAAGTTGCAGTTATCTGCGCTAAAGGAGCTTTTGGATAACGATAGAAAAAAAGGTGATAATCGTTTTGTGGGTATAGGAGAGACAGGGCTGGATTTATATTGGGATGATACAAAACTGAAAGAACAGATTGATGCATTTGAAACTCAAATAGAATGGGCGTTGGAATATGATTTGCCACTTATAGTACATTCTCGTTCTGCTTTTCAGCCATTGTGCGATGTGATGGATAGGTATAGAGATACAAATTTAAGAGGTATTTTTCACTGCTTTTCCGGTACTGCAGAAGAGGCCTGCAGATTGTTGGAGTATCCCGGTTTTTTGTTGGGAATAGGTGGCACAGTGACTTATAAAAAGAGTCCTCTTCCGGAAACTCTTAAAACTGTACCTTTAAAAAGAATTGTGCTTGAAACAGACGCTCCATATCTGCCTCCTGTGCCATACAGAGGAAAGAGAAATGAGCCATCGTATCTTGAAAAGGTAGTAGATTGTTTGGCGCAGATATATTCTTGTTCACCTGAAGAGATTGCTACTGCCACAGCAATAAACGCAGAGTCTTTGTTCTGTTAGAAAAAAGAAGCTCATTGTTGATAAAACAATAATAGACGATTTTTATCGTTTATAAGGATGTGTAACAGTTAATAACATGGGCAGAATTAAGGAAATTAAGCATATCAGAACAATATTGATAGTGGTAGCGGTAATTATTGCTATCTCGTCGTTGTTGGTCTCTCATAGTTTAGTTAGAGATCTGGAACGTGAGGAAAGAAATAAAATGGAGGTTTTTGCAGAAGCATACAGAACCTTTAATAATGCCGATGAAAATACCGATTTAAGTTTGGTGCTGGAAGTGATATCCAGCAATAATACTATTCCGGTAGTAATATTGGATAAAAATGACAATATAACAAGCTATCTTAATTTAGAGATTCCCAAACAGGATACTTTGCGATATTTGAAACAATATGTAGATGCAATGCGTGGTAATGGTAATTCAATAAGACTATATCACGAAGATGGCAATCAGGATAGTTATACAGAGGTTTGTTATGGCGAATCTGTTTTGATTAATCGTTTGACAATATTTCCATATATCCAGTTAGGTGTAGTGCTGATATTTGTGCTTATAGCGATTTTTGCACTGCTTAGTTTTAAAAAGACAGAACAGAATAGAGTGTGGGTGGGTTTGTCTAAGGAGACAGCTCATCAATTAGGAACTCCTATCTCTTCACTCATAGCGTGGATAGAACTGTTGAAGGATAAATATAGTGATGCGCTGATTTTAGAGATGGAAAAAGATGTTAATCGTCTTCAGATGATAGCGGAAAGATTCTCTAAAATAGGTTCAATGCCTGCGCCTGTTCAAGAAGATATGGTGATGGTTCTTGATAGGGTAGTGGCATATATGGAAAGACGTACACCTAATAGCGTTCAGTTTGTGAAGAATTTTCCCGACCCACCGCTTAATGCGGCAGTTAATGCCTCTTTGTTTGAATGGGTTATAGAGAATCTTTGTAAAAATGCTGTAGATGCAATGGATGGTCAGGGAACTCTTACTATCAATCTCTTTAGAGAAGGCGATGTGGTTGCAATAGAGGTTACAGATACAGGTAAGGGTATTTCAAAGAATCTTTATAAATCTGTTTTCAATCCGGGCTTTACTACAAAAAAACGTGGCTGGGGTTTAGGGCTGTCATTGGCAAAACGAATAGTAGAAGAGTATCACAACGGAAAAATATATGTAAAAAAGTCCGAACCGGGCAATGGAACTACCTTCCGTATAGAACTTAAATAATAAATAAACATAGCAATGAATGAAATTATTATGTAATTTTTTCTTTGCAATGCTCTTAAAAACAAATAATGTTTGTATCTTTGCGCTCCGAAAATTGTTTAAATGGGTAGGTTAGGTACATATAAAGTCGAACTGAAAGGGCTGAATGAGGCATCTGCAACATATAATTGGGTTGTAGGAAATGACTTTTTTGCATTAGTAGAGGGAGAAGATGTACAGAAAGGTAACGTTAATGTTCAGTTGACAGTTACTAAAGAAGCCAGCCTGTTTAATCTGGATTTTGAATTGGAAGGTAATGCTATTGTAAGTTGTGATCGTTGTCTTGATGATTTGTCACTTCCAATAGAGACTACCGGAAATTTAAAAATCAAGTTGGGTGAAGATTTTGACGATGATGGCGAAATTTTAATTGTGCCGGAAGAAGACGGAACAGTGAATGTAGCTTGGTATATCTATGAATTCATAGTATTGTCGTTGCCTTTAAAGAAAGTTCACGCACCTGGTAAGTGTAATAGGGAGATGATGAGCAAACTAAGTGAACATCTTATAGACGAGGTAGCAGACGATTCTGAAGATTCAGGTATGGAATCGGGAGAAATAGACCCACGTTGGAATGAATTGAAGAAAATAATAGAAATAAATAACGATTAAAAATTAAGTAAGATGGCACATCCTAAAAGAAGGCAGTCTAAAACAAGAACAGCTAAGAGAAGAACTCATGACAAGGCAGTTGCTCCTACATTGGCTATTTGTCCAAACTGCGGC
>JAEIGA010019094.1_pt1 | contig 10452 bp, 11 predicted proteins | sample 9270691 | NCBI WGS metagenome assembly JAEIGA01 (sample SAMN17057246, study PRJNA624740) | gut metagenome | biome: biome; isolation source: fecal sample | host: Bos grunniens | place: China: Xizang | collected 2019
CCACTTGCCCCGCAAGCTGTCGCTTTCCGCCTCCAGCACCAAATATCTGCCAAGCCCGTGGCTGGACCAGATCATTTTCAGTTTTTCGTCCTCGCGGTAAAAGAAAGGGCCGTCGGTAACGTAATAGCCGGGTCTTTTCCGCATCTCCTCCACATCGGGATTCTCGGAGGCACGGAACAGAAGGAAGGGCTCGCCTACGGCATGGGTCAGATCCTTTGACAACTCGATAGCGCACATTTCTCCATCCTTCACCTGTACCCATTCGTGACAGAAAACCATGTAGGGGATTCCGTTTTCCACCAGAAGCGTGCCGTCAAGGCATTCCCAATCCTTGGGCGTGGGAGGCTCTTTGCTGACCGGCACAAAGGTGCCGTCGGGCGTTTCCGACACAAAGATCTGCGTGGCGCGGCACTTGCCTTCCGCCTTGCAGCTGCCAAAGAGATAATATTTTCCGTTGTATCGATGTACCTCGGGAGCCCAGAAATCCCGGTCTGCCCAAAAGCCGACGGCGGAGCCGTCAAAGATCACCTTGGGCTCGCTGAAATTTTCCAGATCCTCGGTTCGATACACCGAGAAGGTACAGCCTGCACGCAGGCTGCCCGGCACCAGATCGGTGGTACCGTACATATAGTAGCATTGGTTCTCCCGATCGGTAACGATAAAGGGATCGCGAATGCGAATTTCACTGCGTTTTAACATGATGGCTCTCCTTTGAATTTTTTAATGTTGGATGGAGTGAGATTTATCGCTTATTTTCGTGTGAGACACACAACACTTTCATCTGTACTTCGTTTAAGTGGGAAAGTTTTGTGTGTTTCTTCTTGCAATTTCTTCTGTATAAATGCAATTTTATCAAAATCTTTCTTTTCTCTCACATTTACTCTGTATCCGTCCTTTGACGAAGCGGTGTAAACTTTCAAATACTGCGGTAGGGACAACAATTTAAAGTTAGACCCTTCTTTGCCAACGGTTGCAACTTCTGACAAACTGATGTCTGCAAAGGATTCCAGTTCTTCCATTTGTGCATAGGAATAGTGAACACCATCTTTTTCGAATTCGTGCTCGTGTTCATCAATCAAAGTATAGCCATCATTTTCAAGAATCGTCTTGAACTCAGGCCAACGTTCTGCAAGAAAAGTTTTGGGAATGAGAATATCAACGTCATCGGCCTTCAAATTCTCACCTGTTAGATATTCCAACCCCAACGAGCCGTACATGAGTGGAATAACCCCCAATTTATCCGACAGAAGTTTTGTGTTATTGAAGAATGCCTGCTTCTTATCATTAGAATTTTCCCTACTCAAAAGAACAACACTTTCGACATGCCCTGTACGTGGGAACATATCAACGGGCGTAACTTCTCCAATCGCATATCCCAACTTTCGAAATTCCACACAATCTCTGGCCAAGGTATCGGGATTGCAGGAAACGTAGACCACGCGGTTGAAATTCCGCTTGGCAAGATAGATAATCAGCTCGGGCGTGCTTCCCTTTCTGGGCGGGTCGAGGATCACTGTGGCGTTCTCGATCCTGCCGTGGGCGTTCTCGGCGTTTGTCAGCAGCTTTTCGGCGTCCGACGCATCACCGCAATAGAAATAGGCGTTCTCGATACCGTTTCGCGCGGCGTTCTCGGAGGCACATTTGACCGCCTCGTCCACGATCTCGATACCGATGACCTCCTTGGCACTCTCCGCCATGGAAAGCCCGATGGTACCGATGCCGCAGTAGAGATCCAACAAGGTCTCTTTCCCCGTCAGCGCAGCTTTTTCCTTGGCAATGCCGTAGAGCAGCTCACAGGCATTGCGATTGACCTGATAGAAGGAGCCTGCCGAAATGTTAAACTTCAAACCGCACAGTTCATCCTCGATCCAAGCGCGCCCCGAAAGTAGCCGATACTCCTTTCCCAGCACCACGTTAGTGTTTTGGGTATTGGTATTGAGCAAAATGCTCTTGATTTGAGGAAATCTTTGTTCCAATCCAAGGCAAAGCTCCTTTTCACGGGGAAGAGATTTACCATTGACCACCAGGCAAACCATGATCTCTCCGGTCTTGGCCCCCGTGCGAAGATAGATGTGGCGCAAAAGTCCTTTTCCGCTTTCCTCGTCATATGCCTTGATATGATTTTGATTGCAAAAATCGCAGATGTACGCCGTCAGCTCAGCAAAAACGGGAGGCTGGAGCTTGCAATCGTCGGCAGGCACCAGTCGATGGGTACCCGTGGCAAAAAAACCCACCTCCATGCCGTTCTTGCTGTTGCGAACCGGATACTGCGCCTTGTTGCGGTAGCCGGTCAATTCCCCGGTATGTGCCACGGGAGCGATCTCCACGTCGCCCAGTCCCGCCTTGCGGAAAGCGTTTTTCACGTATTCGCCCTTCATTTCCAGCTCATGCTCGTAGGAAAGATGGCGGTAGACACATCCGCCGCAGCCCTTAGCCTTGCAATCGGCCTCACAACGCCAGGGGGAGGGCTCCAAAATTTTCTCGATCTTTGCCACAAGATAATTCTTTGTCACCTTGATCACGCGGGCCTCCAGCTTGTCCCCGGTGACGGCATCGCGGACGAAGACCACCTGACCGCGGCTTCCGTTTGCATCCTGAAGATGCCCTACGCCGCAGCCCAGGTTGTTGATCTCCTCGATGGTGAGGGTGATAACGTCATTCTTTTGCATCAGGCATAAAACTCCTTGCCGTTCTCTAGGCACAGGCATCCCAAGCGTCCGCCCTCGCCCGCGCCGCAATCCAGGAAGATGCTTCCCTCGCCCCGCTCAATCTTGCCGCTCTTGGTGGGAATATGTCCCACCACCAGGGTGGCATCCTCGATCAGCGCATAGGCAGGGTCCAGGGGCTCGGAGAAGAAATCCTCGGGAAGATAATCCTCCAGGTCACTGTTGGGATCATAATCGGCGATGCCCGCATGGGCCAGCACGTAGCGACGTCCGTTGACCTGCAAATCCTCAAAGAGAGTCAGCTCCTCCAGATACTCCAGCACACCCTCGCGGGCATCGTTATCCAGAGCGCGAAAAGCCTCCAGGGTCACCTGGCCGCCATCCTGCACCCAGGCGGTCATATCGGCAATATATTCGGGATCGGGGGTGGAGCCATTCTTGAGCATCTTATCAAAGCCCGCCAGCATCCGTGCCGCCAGATAGTCATGCTCGCCCGCGATGCAATACACGTTCAGACGCACCGAGAGATCGTCGATCAGCTCCATGCACTCCTCGCCGTGATCCAAAAGGTCACCAACGATATACAAAACGTCCTCCTCACGAAACTTGATTTGAGAGAGGATGGACAAGAATTTTTGATAATTTCCGTGAATATCTGACATTACATAAGTCATATTGCGGCTCCTTTTTTAAATACATTTGATGGGGTTGCTGTTGATCACCGTAACGGTAGCCTCGGGGATTGCCCGGGACACCAGGTCGCGCAGGCGCTCGCAGATCCCGTTCTCGGTGTGGAAATGCCCGGCGGCGATAAGGTTCATTCCCCGCTCGGGGGCCTCGGTGAGTTGACTGTGCTTCAATTCTCCCGTAACGTAGGTATCGGCGCCGGCACGAGCGGCAGCGTTAACGTCACTCGAGCCGCTTCCACCCAAAAGGGCAACACGCAGGGCCGGACGGCCGGCATCCGAGAACTGTACGCAATCGGCTCCCGTGGCCACCTTGACCTGACGGGCAAAGTCCTCCAGGCCCAAAGGTGCGGGCAGGGTTCCGATGCGACCGATGGTCTCCCCATTCTCTCCGAAAGGGGTGACGTTGGATAACTGCAATCTTGCCGCGAGGTCATCGTTGACACCGCCCTCCACTGCATCCAACCGGGTATGGAAGCTCATGGCGGTGATTCCGGCACACAGCAGAGTGATCACCTTTTTGGCAATGGGATCCCCCGGTTGCAGAGCGTGCAGGGGCTTGAAGATCAAGGGATGGTGGGAAAGGATCAGATCGTAGTTCCCTTCCACGGCGGTATGGACTACCTCAGCGGTAATGTCCAGTGCAACGAGCACCTTAGCGACCTCGGCCTCGGGATCGGCACAGCACATCAAGCCGTCGTTATCCCAATCACAGGACAGGGTGGACGGGATCTGTTCCTCCAAAAAAGCGTAAAACTGTTGTACGTTCATGCTTGCAATTTCTCCAATCGATTCGTTAGAATTTGGATCATTCGTTCCTCCTCGGAGGTATCGGTTCCGGGGGAGCGCTCCTTTCCCCGCTTGACGTTCTCTAACACCGAGCGCTCGTGCTCCACAAATGCCGCAAACAAGGGGGGATTGTTTTCTATATTCCATCTGCCCAAAAGCAGCTCTTCTTCATTGTATACCGTGTTCTCACCGCAATAAACGGCGTGAATGGTTTGGTAGATCTTTCCGCTACGGCTCAGCGCCTCCTCCCGAATGGCAAAGCCGTGGCTTCCCAGGTAGCAGCGCAGGATGGCGGCGCGGGACATGGGCTGCAGGATCAAGCCAATATGGGGATCCCGGATCCAGGGTGCCTCCTCCAGGATCTTGACGATGAGCTCTCCGCCCATGCCAAAGATCAGAATATCGCTGGGAGCAAAGGGCTCCACACCGTGCAGGCCGTCGGTAAGCAGGGTATCAATTTGTTTCTCAAGCCCCGCGGCGGCAATGTGCTCCTTGGCACTCTGCAAGGGACCTTGGTTGATGTCACACGCCAGGGCGCGGGAGCAGATCCCCTGCCGCACAAGGTAAATGGGAAGATAGGCGTGATCGGTTCCAACGTCAACACAGCGTCCTCCGCGCTTCAAAAATGGCACCGCGCTGAGCAAACGGGCATCGGGGCGAATCAGAGTTGTCACAAAAAATCTCCTTTGCAAAATAGGTTCAAAAAAGGCAGAAAATAGAAACAAAGGCAGACTTGCGCCTGCCCCTGTACCTTTTTACTTTTTGGATGCCAAGAAGCTGTTGATCTGCTCGATCAGAGCGTCGGCATCGGTGCCGTGCACGGCGCATGCATCCTCAATGGATTCGCCGCGGGATGCGGGGCAACCCAGGCAGTGCATGCCGATGGCGAAGAAAAACTGCGCGGTTTCGGGATCAAAGTCCAAAACGTCGCCAATGATGGTCTTTTTCGTAACGGTCATTGTTATTTTTTGTCCTTTCTGTTAGAATGGGCCGAAGGATCGGCACCCTACCGATATTATACCCCAAAACAATCGTTCTGTCAATGTGTAAACGCATTTTTTTCATGAAATTCCAAAGAAAAAAGAAGGGGAAATCTGCCCTGTATCTCTTGACAATCCCCTTGGAACCTGCTATAATTAAAGTGGTATTAAATTGCCATGAAGCGGCAGAAAGGAGCTACGAGTGAAACAGGCGTTTACCGACGTGATCGGCAACCGAGGGCTATGTAAAAAGTTCTTTGACGATATTACCCAAAATAAGCTCTCTCACGCCTACATTCTGGAGGGCGCCTCAGGAACCGGAAAGCATACCGTTGCCCTTCGGGTGGCCGCCGCTCTTGCCTGCGAAAACCGTGAGCGAGACGGGATCCCCCTCCCCTGCATGCAATGTGCCTCCTGCCGCAAGATCCTCTCGGGGAATTCCCCCGACGTGATCTACGTCAATCGAAAGGACAAGGCGACCCTGGGCGTGGAAGTGATCCGAGAGCTGAAAACCGACGTTTTTATTGCCCCCAATGATCTGGACGCCAAGATCTACCTGATCGAGGACGCCCATCTGATGACCTCCCAGGCGCAAAACGCCTTTTTGCTGACCCTGGAGGAGCCCCCTGCTTACGTGCTCTTTCTTCTGCTCTGCGAGAGTGCCGCGCCCCTGTTGGAGACCATTCGCAGTCGCGCTCCCGTGCTCCGCACTGAGCCGCTGGACACCGATCAGATGCGGGAGCATCTGCTCCGCACCCGGGAAGAGGACACAACGCTGGCGCAAAGCAATCCTCGGGAGCTAGAGGAGATCCTGGCCTCGGCCAACGGTTCCATGGGACGGGCCATTGCCCTCCTTCACGCCTCCACCCGCAAGCCGATCCTGGCCCGCCGGGAGCAGGCAAGAGAGTTCATTACGCTGATCTCAGATCGTAGGAACCGTCACCGTTTGATGCGGTTTTTGACCTTGGCAAGCCAACAAAAGCGGGAGGAGCTGGTGACCCTGACCAAGGTTCTGCTTCTCTGCCTGCGGGATCTGCTCCTGTGTAAGCAGACCGAGCAGGCTCCCCTGTGCTTTTTTGCCGATCGGGAGGAAGCCCTCAATTTAGCCTACACCTTTACCACCCCGGAGCTGCTTCGGCTCTGCGATCGTGTGACCGAAGCCTGCGATCGGCTTCAAAAAAATGCAAACGTTCGTTTGACCCTGCTTTCCCTGGCCGTTGGCGCGGGATTGCTACAATAAGATCCGCACGACGCGGAGATAGAAAGGATTTCCCAAATTTAGCATGGAAAACAACCAGAACAATCGCCCCGGTGGCGAACAGCAAAAAAAGCATCCTGCGGCGGAGGGAGGACATCACCGCAACCGCCGTCGGCATTCTCATAGACCCAACCATCCCAAGAACAACGACGGGGAAAAGGCCGCCTCCCCCGGCGGTACCATCGACAAATCCTTCTTCACCCCCGGAGAGGGCAAGCCCGCAACGCCTGCCCCCGTCTCTACGGAGAAGAAGCAAGCCTCCAACGCCTCCCAAAATCAAGGCAATCAAAATCAGAACAAAAAGAATAAGTCGGGCAATGGCGAGAAGCAGAAGGAATCCAAGGATAAAAATCGGAATCATCAAAGAAACCGCAATCGGCATCACCGTTCCAACGAGCATTCTCCGTACAATCCCTACGAGGAGGTGCGCCCCGAGGAGCTCTCCCTGGAGGAGCTGCGAGCACGCATTGTGGTGAAATCAGCCGACGCCCCGGAAAGTGACAAAGTCGCCCCCGCCATTCCTTCCCCCGTTCTGATCACCGATCCTCCTGCAGAGGAGATGACAGAGCCCCTAAATGTAGATCACATTCTGAATCCCGAGGTTCCTGCGGAGACCGAGCCCGTGAAAAAGGAAGAAGTGGTTGGCATTCGCTTCCGCACCAGCGGTAAGATGTACTACTTTGACCCCCGGGGGCTGAAGATCAAAAAAGGCGAGCAAGCCATTGTGGAAACGGCGCGCGGCGCGGAATTCGGTGACGTTTGCATGGGCAACGCCATGGTCAACGCCGATCAGATCGTAACGCCCCTGCGTCCCGTGCTTCGCGTGGCAACGCCCGAGGACATCCGTCACGACGCTGAAAACCGGGAAAAGGAAAAGCAAGCCCTTTCCACCTGCCAGGAGCGGATCCTGGCTCACAAGCTGGAAATGAAGTTGATCGACGTACAGTACGCCTTTGACAACTCTAAGCTTCTCTTCTACTTCACCGCCGACGGGCGCATCGACTTCCGTGATCTGGTCAAGGATCTGGCATCGGTCTTCCGTACCCGTATTGAGCTGCGGCAGATCGGCATCCGCGACGAGGCAAAGATCCTGGGCGGTCTTGGTGCCTGCGGACGTCCCCTGTGCTGCTCCACCTTCCTGCCCGATTTTGCCCAGGTGTCCATTAAGATGGCCAAGGACCAGAATCTTTCCCTCAACTCGGCCAAGATCTCCGGTGTTTGCGGACGCTTGATGTGTTGCCTGCGCTACGAATCCGAGGTCTATGCCGAAGAGATCCGTCTTACCCCCGGGCACGATACCGTGGTCAAGACCGAGGACGGCATTGGCACCGTGATCTCCTCCAATCCCTTGGCCGGCACAATCCGCGTGATCCTGAAGGACTCTCCCGATACCCCTCCCAAGCAGTATCATCGCTCTGCAGTTACCGTAATTGGAAAGAACAACCGGGAAAACAGCGGCGGTAAAGCCGATTCCAAGGAGCAAAAAGAAAAAAAATAAGCCGTTCACGATAAATTTATATTTTTTTTTGAAAAAACGGTTGCAAAATTGAAAAAATATGATACAATATAAGTACCACAAAAATAGGAGGTATAAGACGATGGCATATAAGATTACCGATGATTGCGTATCCTGCGGTGCTTGCGTTGATGCTTGCCCTCTGGAAGCCATTTCCGAAGGTGATGGAAAGTATGTAATTGACCCCGACAAGTGTGCCGGCTGCGGTGCTTGCGCTGATGCATGTCCCGTTGGAGCTCCCCAGGAAGCATAATTATCATTACATCATCACCCATTTTCAGGGCGAGGCAAGCGACTTTGGTTCGCCTGTCTCGCCCTGCTTATTTCTTCCGGAAAGGATCGCCCCTATGAACTCCCACCTTCCTCCCCTTGCCCCCGACGAGCGTTTGGATCGGGTCAACGAGGATCTGACGCTGATTCAAAAGAAGCAGGGTCTGACCTACGGAACCGACGCCTTTCTTCTGGCCGCCTATCTCCGTCCCCATCCTCGCGCCATTGCCGTGGAGCTGGGAAGCGGTACCGGGATCGTTTCCTTTTTGGCGGCAACCAAACAAAAGGTAGCTCACATCACGGCGGTAGAGATCCAGGAATCCTTTGCCGATCTGATCGGCAGGAACGCCGAGATCAACGGTTTGGACGGGCGAGTTGTTCCTCTCTGCTCCGATCTGCGGGAGCTGACGCCCGCGCAGTTTGTGAAAGAGGTGGATCTGGTCTTTTCCAATCCTCCGTATATGAAATGCGATACGGGAAAACGTAATCTTCACGATGAAAAATTCATTGCTCGCCACGAGGTATTTGGCAACATTGGAGATTTTTGCGCCTGTGCGGGACGGCTTCTCCGCCACGGCGGTCACTTTGTTTGCGTTTGGCGTCCCGATCGCCTGACCGAGCTTCTGGCGGCCCTGCATGAAGCGCGCCTGGAACCCAAGCGCATGACCTTTGTTCACGCCGACGGTGCATGCGAGCCCTGCTCGGTTCTCGTTGACGCCGTCAAGGGCGGCACCCCCTCTCTGCGGGTGACCCCTCCCCTTCTCCTCTATCTCCCCCGCGACCCCAACGCCACCTCTCGTGTCCTCACACCCGAGGCGCAAGCCATCTATGAACATTGCATATTTTCGGGCATCTTTGATCCCGATGAAAATAGAAAACCGGTAAGAAAGGAACCATAAACCATGAAAAAAAGTGTAAAAATCGCGATTGGTGTAAGCACCGCCATTCTTGCAACCGCAGCCGTTGCCGAAATCGTATATCAGCTCAAGTCCATTAAGAAGATCCGTGCCAACGCCGAGGTTGACGAAGTATCGCTGGACGATCTCTTTGACGATGAGATCGCCGCAGAGGAAGCCTTTGCCGAGCTTTCTGACACGGAATAATCTCTCAAAGCTGCCTTGGGCAGAAAACGTATGGAACACATCAAACGAATTTTAAGCTTTACAAGACGGGCGCTGGACGACTACGGTATGATAGCGCCCGGAGATAAGATTGCCGTCGGGGTCTCCGCTGGAAAGGATTCCCTGACGCTTCTTTGTGCCATGGCCGAGCTGCGTCGCTTTTATCCCATCCCATTTGAGCTTGTTGCCGTAACCATTGACATGGGATTTGAAGGTACCGATTTTTCTCCCATTGCCAAGCTATGCGAGACGCTGGACGTGCCCTATCACGTGATCCCCACCGAAATCTCCCACATCATCTTTGACGTGCGGAAGGAAAAGAACCCCTGCTCCCTTTGCGCCAAGATGCGCCGCGGGGCTCTGCACAACGCTGCCAAAGTACTGGGCTGTAACGTGGTGGCTCTGGGGCATCACTTTGACGATGCCGTGGAAACCTTTATGCTCAATCTCTTTTTTGAAGGGCGAATCGGGTGCTTCTCCCCGGTCACCTATCTTTCCCGCGCCGATCTCAAGCTGATCCGTCCTATGCTCTATATGCCTGAAAAGGACGTACGCTATTTTGCAAACAAGGTAGAACTTCCGGTGGTCAAGTCCTCTTGTCCTGCCGACGGAAATACCCAGCGAGAAGAAATGAAGCAGTTGTTAGCCGCGCTGGAGCGAAAGCATGACGGCTTGCGCTACCGCATCTTTGGTGCCATGCAACGGGGAGAGATCGACGGTTTCCGTGAGATCTCGCCTATGAAAGGGTTAAAAGCATACAAGGAAGAGGAAGAGTAAAGGCAAACCAACTCCGGCCTCTCTCCGGGAGGGAGATGGCATTTTCGTCAGAAAATGACGGAAGGAGAGCGAGTACACAAACAAAATGGATCGCCGTTTGGATTGTACAAATTCCTTAGCCACTTTTTCTTTTGACCATATAGGCGCAAAAGAAAAGGTTATCAAAAAGAAAACGCCGAGGACACTTCGTCGCCTGCGGGCGACGACAAGGGCTCTGCCTTTGACCCGCAAACTTTTGAAAAAGTTTGATCAAAACATTGGAAATGGAAAGCGTGCCTTGGTCACAAAAACGCAAACAGCCGCCCACGGGCGGCTGTTTTGTATTATGCAGATCTGCCTTTCTATTCAAATAACAAATCCGCCGTTGACACCAATGACTTGTCCCGTCA
>JAEIGA010019095.1_pt1 | contig 10452 bp, 17 predicted proteins | sample 9270691 | NCBI WGS metagenome assembly JAEIGA01 (sample SAMN17057246, study PRJNA624740) | gut metagenome | biome: biome; isolation source: fecal sample | host: Bos grunniens | place: China: Xizang | collected 2019
AAAATCTGAGAAAAGAGAACGAGTCTCTCGCAAGGGACGCTGTCCAGCTCTATTTTGACAAGAAACAGCTCATTAGGACGGTCGCAGCGATGCACCTGTATGCTTACATGAAGCTGGAGCAAGACGACTTTCTGCTCATTCTAAACGACAAAGAGTTCTACATGGCTAAGGCGCCAGACACTCTCTATGACGCTTACGACATCCTCGACAAGCTGTCAGTGAAGCCTTGGCACCAGGGCGAGTACGGAATCAAGGTGACATTGAGGTAGTATGGCCGATCAAATCTCAATACCTAAACTAATTCAAGAGGTCAAGTTCTCGGATCAGGCGAAGAACCCGAGACTGTCTCTGAAGATATGGCTTGACGACTACGACTCAGACAAGGGCTTTCCAGTATCTATCCAGAACATCCAGCAGTTCGAGCTTCGTGAGTCCATGTTCTTGAATCTGCCAATCGGTCAGTTCAGCTACTTCGACGACGGCACTTCAAAGCACACTAACCGTTTCTATGACGGTCGTCTGCTCTACATCGGATTCGAGTACGTGTCGAGCGATCCGAACGTGAAAGAGAAGAACATATCGAAGGGACGCTATCGCATCGTGGGCACCAAGATGCAGCTGTCAACAGCATCGATGGTCACCTATCAAGTTACTTTCGTCTATGATGCGCTCGGTTTCATCAACTCTATTCCGAAGTTCCCTCAGAACAGCTCAGAATATACATCTCAGTCGATCGATGCGCTTCGCAGCGTATGCTCTAGCTGCGGACTCTCGTTCTCCACTAACGTGGACACGGCAGACCAGATGGCTTGGTTCAACCCGAACATGACGGCTGAGAAGTTCGTTCGATATGTCGTGAATCACTCGTTCATCAGCGAGAAAGATGCTGGAATGTTCTGGATCAACAAGAACGGCGAAGCAGCATTCTATGGCATTCGTGCTGACCTCGAAGACGGGATTCCGTTCTTCTTTGACACTGATGTAAACAATAATTTACAAGAGAAGAAAAAGCAAGTGATCTTCTCTGACGTGTTCTATGCAGACGTCCAGAAGCTCAGCGAAGACGAACTCACTTCGAAATACAAGAACAAGATGTATATCCTTCTCAGTGAGGATCAGCGAAACGATGACGGATGGGTGAGTGACTTTTACGGAAACTCTGTCGAAGTTGGCACCTATGATCCGATGGGCCGCAGCGCACTGTACAAGTCAGAAGATATGAAGATGGACTGGGCGCACATGACTCACAAGATCATGGGCAAGCAGTTCCTACCTGGCACACCGAGCACAGATGTCACCGATCGTGAGAGAGTTCGTGAGAACAAGTTCACTGGTTACGCTTCAGTCGACTTCACTCATTCAGCATGGGACTTCGCACCGATACAGAATTCGATCCTTAGATCCGAGTTCTTCGACAACAGACATACCCTGATGATCAACTCAGGCAAGCAGCTAAACTGCTTCGGAGACCAAGATTTGCGCATCGGAGACGTTCTAAACATCGACTTCAGCTCTCCGGAGCGCGAGACGACAATCGACAATGGCAAGTTCATCGTGCACTCGATAGACTGGAGATTCAAGAGAGGAAGTGACTTGGTTCTCTTCGTAAGAGTGGCTTCCGACTCACTGCACCCGACAGAGAACGAGACGCCGTCTCAGGATCTCAAAAAGTGATCTGAGAGGACATTTATACCGATTTCCAAAAAAGCGCAAAAATAAGGGGTACCACGCGGAGATGCGCGTGTCAATTTTAGCATAAATACTCTATCAACTGGTCAAAAACTAGCAAAAACGGCACTATGGCAGAAGAAAAGAGATCAATTTCAATCGTTAAGAACAACTCTGGTCTAGAGATTATGACCGAGAACGGCACTTTCGAGCCGTTCTGGGGTCTAATCGAGAAGAAGAGCCACGGGTACAAATTGAAGCTCGAAGACGGCCGAGAGCTCAAATACTCTGACGGCCACAGGTTCATGATCGATGGCTGGGAAGTGTATGTCGAGTCACTTTCTGTCGGAGACTCTATCGCTTGCTCTACCATCGTCGACATAGAGGAAGTCACTGACACATTCTATGGTCCTTACTCGGTGAGAGGCCATGAATACAGCACAGTTGACGAAAATGGCGAGAAGGTCCAGATGCACCACAACTGCGAGTTCATGGGATCTTCAACGACACTCATCGAACTCGATAAGCTCGCTAAGCTGTTCCCGACCGAGCCAAAGGAATTCAAGTACGGCTACCTCGTCTCGATCTGGGAAGAGCCGATTCCTGGCGCTATGTACGTGATGGGCGTTGACACTTCGACTGGCTCTGGTCTCGATTTCTCGGCAGTGCAAGTTCTAAAACTCGTCAGCAAGGACAAATTCGAACAGGTATGCACCTTCCACGACGATAGAACACTAGGAGGCAAGTTCAGTCAGATCATCAAGGATCTGAGCGAGTGGTACAACGACGCTCTAATCATCATCGAGAACAACGGCCCAGGTAAGCAGGTCGCCGAAGAGCTATGGTACACACTGGACTGCCAGAACATCATCAACACAGACCCGCACGGAATCGGTACGAACGCCAACAAGGCTTCTAAGCTCGATGCGTGTCTGATGCTCCAGCGAGAAGTGAACAGAGACTCATTGATCATTCACGACTCCGCTACTCTCAAGGAATTGACGACTTTCATTGAAGTTAGCCCGAATGTCTTCAAAGCGACAGCGGGTTCACACGACGACCTCGTATCTGCTCTCTACTGGGCAGTGTACGCGATCTTCCAGCCAGAGATCGACTTGGACAACCTCAAAGTCGATATGAACAAGAGGGAGGAGCTAGTTGAAGTCCCACAAACGGTATTTCCGGACGAAGACGACGGAGTTTGGACATTCTGATGAGCACAGAGGCGAGCGCAAGCGAGTCACTCGGCGCAAGAAAGAATTAGAAGAAAAGTCACTTCGGCACTCTAACAAGAACATGGATCAGAAACGGAAGCAGAAACTCCGCCACACGAGACAGTGGAGGGAGTTAAAATCACGTTTGATCAGCTCAAGAGGCAAAATCGATGAACTCACTGGACATCAGCTCACTAGAGACGACAAACTCACTTGCCATCACATGCGTCTGACAGCAGAGAAGTATGGAGAATTCACGAAAGATGAAGACTTTATGCTTCTGACTGAGACGTCTCACCGTGTCGTGCATTGGCTGTGGGAACTCACCAAAGGTGAAGATTTTACTATATTAGAGAAACTAGAATCCGTCCTGAGAAGGATGAAGGAACTACAAGATGAAGATAGCGGGACTGGACATGTCAGTGACCCACACGGGTGCTGTGAAACTGGAACTGGACGAGAGATTGAATATCCTGAACGCGGACTGGCTGACGTTCACGACTACCAAGAAGTATGCTAGCGATAAGTCTATCTGGTATTCTAACGACGACTGGAACAGCAAATACGACAAATACAAGTTCATGCAGGATCGAATCCTGAAGTTTGTCGAAGACGCGGACTACGTCTCTGCCGAAGACTATGCTTTCGGCGCTGCTGGAGCGACTGGCCTAGTGTTCGACTTGGCTGAGTTCGAAGGCTGGATCAGACAGTCGGTCTGGCGCATGGGCAAGCCTCTCTATCTCTATTCTCCGATGACGATCAAGAAGGTGTTCTCAGGTCACGGAAACTCAGACAAGAAGGGTATGTTCGACGCTTATAAGCGAGTTACGCTCGTAAAGCCCGATTTGAGCATCTTTCCTCCAGTGACTAATGGTAAGAAGGGTCAACCTGGCGCAAGTGACGTAATCGACGCTTATGGCGCTGCAATGACACTCATAACCGAGCTTCTAATCGAACGAGACGGACCAGAGAAGTTCCCTAAGCACATCCAAGAATTCTGGAAGAACAGAACACGAGAAGTCATTCTCGGCTACAAGGGGTCGTAAGATGGGCATACAGATAAAGGGAATCTGCTTCGACGATCTGCTGAGTCAGACGATTCTATGCGTACTCGATAACTTCACTTCCGTTTTCGCCAAAGAGGAAGACGTAACGCTTACAGCACAGAGGATCGACTGCCCGTATATCCGAGAGGTGATCAAAGCATTTCCAAAGAAGATGGATCAGCTGCGTAAGCTCTACGTGACCGAAGCTGAGATCGATAGTTCGCATCGCGAGTACAAGAAGACTGGAAAGGGTACATTCCACTTCAATTCAGTGAATCGCACGAACAATCACGTCAACGGCGCGTGCCTCACTAGCATGGAGTACACGCAAGACGAAGTGACTGTCAACATTCGAGCATCCATCGCACCTTACAATCTCCAGTTCGACTTGGTATTGATCTCGGATCTGATCCATGAGCTCGGTCTGTCACCTAAGCAGATCACGATAAAGATCGGCTACATGGCGTCCAAGCCAGTCCACAATCTCTACACTTTCGTACTATACGGGCTTAGCAAAGAAGACCTTCTGGACACTGCTTATGGCAGATCGATTTGGACTTCTTACGAGCGTGCTCTGACGGACAGATGTAAATTCAATAGCATGAAGGCTATTGCGAGAAAGATTCAAGAGAAACTAAAGGATCAAAAGTAAATATGAGTTTACATTTCAACTGCACTGACTTTGACGATGTATTTGAGCAGACGGCTACTTGGGCTATGAACAACTTCAAGTGCAACACTTCACGAGAGGACGATGTCACTATCGAATGCACATCGAGAAACTACAGCAAGGGTGGCGACATCGACCGGATGGCTAAGCGTCATCCGAAAAAGATGACGCACTTGAGAGCAATCTACGTGGAGGAGGGCGAGCTTGACCGTTCGCACGCAGAGCTCGTCAAGACCGGATCCTCAGATTTCCGCTTCAAGAACGTTCAGCACGAGTTCGACCACATTCTGGGAGGATGCCTTACTGCTATGCACTTGACTAACGACGAAGTCACTATCACTCTTCGTGCTTCTGTCATTCCTTGGAATCTCCAGTTCGACTTGGTCATGATTTCCGATCTTCTCGGTGAACTCGGCTTGAATCCGTCTAAGATCACGTTCAAGATCGGCTATATCCGAACGAAGGTCATTCACGCGCTCTACACGTACCTCTTGAACGGCTGGACGCCAGAGAAGATATGCGAGACTCGCTTCGGGCAGTCGATGATAGCAGCTTACACTAGAGGCTCACGTCCGACCTGCAAGTACAAGAACTGGATCAGGTTCTGCGCAAGGGTAGACAAAGTGAGAGAAGAGATGGGGATAGGACCTCTAGCGCCATATCTCGAAGCAGCGAAAGCCAAAGAAAAATCAGAAAATGGGGTTTAGATTTCTCATTGAAATACTTATATTTCATGTGTAAATAAGAAGAATTCAGGAGTTATCTATGACCAACCATCTGATCGATCTCAAGAACAACATCGACACCATCCTCACTGTCCGCGAGAAGCTGCTCGGCGACTGGGAATGCCTTCAATACCGCGACGTGGACACTGAATCTAGCGGTTACTGGGTGAAGGTTCCGGTTCTCACCAAAGACGGCGAACACAAGAACGCTGCACTCGGCATCTATGTCTATCCTGGCAAGGGCATCACCGTCAACTTCAACAGCATGGAGTTCTACAAGAAGCTCTCTGGCGTTCCATCTTACGAAGACGTGATGAACGCTATCGTAGAGGGCATGGATGCTCTCGGATACTCTCACGACGCATAATGATCGATCCGACAAATCCAATCGATATGCCAGTGTTCTTCCCTTTCGGAAGACCTGGCGATTTTCTTGCCGATAAGCCGAGAAGCACAGAAGACATGGTGCGTAAGCTCTACGGCGACGAAGTAGAATTCCGCGAGATTCCTCAATCGGTCACTTACACCGAGTTCGCAGCGCCAGCAGACCTTCGTGCTAAGTTCGGGCCGATGGTGTTTGGAGACGGTGGACTATCCGCAGAGGAACTAGCTGTGCTGCCGACTCAGGACGATCTTCCACAGCCAGATCGAAAGCAGTTGATCCAGAACTCAGAACCGCCAGTAGATCTACTGCCTCCGCCGGAAATGACACAGGATCTCGCATCTATGCTCGCGGCCTTCGACTCTGAAGCTGCTGGATATATCAAGTCGGGCGCAATCAACACAAATACGAGAGGAAGGCGATAAATAATAAAGAGAGCAGAAAGAATCTGCTCTCTTGTTGTGTAAACTTAAGTTTACTTATTCTTCTGCTGGCTTGGTGAGATTGCCTCTCTGGCGTTCAAACTCACGCTTGAACAGACGGCAGAACTTACGGAACTGGATGTAGATCACATCGATACGCCTGCGTAGTCCGTACTGGTTAGTTACGTACTTGTCAACGTTCTCCGAAGAATCTGCAGCAGCCATCGCGTCCTTTATGGCCTGTCTGTACTTTCTGTAGTTCAAGTCGTGGATTCCGCCATACTGCTTCTCTTCCACGTACGCTTCAATGCGGTCATAATTTGCCTTAGCATTATCTAGCCATCGATCTGGAGTATCGTAAAAGATATGTCTATAGAACGCATCTTGAGGAACGCCGAAACGATTTTCGAGCATCTTACTGAGAATATCGTCGAAGCTTCTCTCTTTCTGCGACTGCTTGTTGATTTCTCCAAAGTTGAAGTAGAGATTATCATTGTAACGACCATTGTCTGCACCGACAGCTTTGCCTAGCCTATCGATCAGCATCTTTCCAAATGATCCGATGCCTCTGAACTCTACCCAGACTGTTTGTTTAGCCGATCCTTCATCTCCGTAGAAACCGATTCCGTCGACATATCTTTCCATGTCCTCTTGTCTTATGATTTCCCACATCTTATGTTTGATGGATTCGCGATCATAGGCAGAGCGGTTGTCGCGGAAGTCACGCTCATCGGCTGTCGTTCTGTACTTCTTGATCCTTTCGAGTAGAAGGCCAGACTCTTCGATGATGCTCATAGCCTCTTGTATCTTCATGCTCATAATAGCTATTTCCTTTGTGCAAATGCACGGTTGTCATGACATTTTTATTTATAATGGGTTTAGAATTCTCACGGATTTACCTATATTAGCTGTGTAAACTTCAACAAAGGACCAACTATGAATCTCCACGACCAGCTTGACTATAATATCGCATCTTTGGGCGCACTATGCTCCCTCTCTGGCGCAAGCCACATCAATCACAAGCGCATAGACGAGGAGGACTTCGTCCACAAGTACGACCACGACTCGGCGAACGCACCCGAATACGGCTGTGGCAACATGCAGGCAGACGTCAAGGACTCAACTCCTGAGGTGTTGGCTAAGTATGGAATTGACGAGGACGAGTACAAGATCATCTCTTTCGAGATCTCTCAGGCTCTCTCGTTCGGTCCTTGTGGATGGTGCGTATGATCACTTCAAGAGACGCCGTCATAATACTCGAAAAGAACGGATTTCGCATCCCGAACGCTGGTCTTGACCGCTTCGGAGAGATCACGTACAACGGCGAACGAGTCGGAACGCTTTATGATGACGAGATCTACATCGCGTCAGAATTTCCTCGTCTCCGCAACAATTCTTACGCTGACACAAAGAAGCAAGGCTCTGTCAAGCTTTCTTCTCGCACAGCGAGATCGGATCTAGAGTACTGCATTCAAGTTCTGTTCAAGTCTCCCGCTGCTTTCGAAGAGGAGATGAGGAACGAACGCGTCAAGAAGGTCAGACGCTACTTCGAGTTCAGGAGATAGTATGAAGCCAGTGAGAGTAGGAACGATAGTCAAACACTTGAAAGAGCTCGGCATCGAGTGCATGTACTTGAGTGGATCATACGTCAGTCTGTACTGGAGAGGCGAAGACGTCGGAAACATTCACCAGAGCGAAGGCAATCCTCCAGTCGTTCACATCAATGCCGAACTAGCAGCAGTCGCTGGTCCTAACCCTGATGCCGTCGACATCGAGATCTATCGAGAAGACTGGAAAGACTCTGTCGGCGCTGCGGTCTATCATTTGCAGGGATCTGAAGAGCGGTTCGTCGACATGACTAGGGCCAAGCGTGTCTATAACGTCCAGAGATATTTCGAGAAAAAGAAAGAGCAGTATATGCATACTCTGGTAGATCGTCTCTCAGATGCGCTAAATGAAGTCGGAACTGCTTTCAATGAGCTGAAGGAGAACTCATGAGATTAACGATGAAAGAAGCGAAAGAGATCCTTGAAGCGAGAGGTTTGACTATCAGCTCTAACAGGCCGAACGACCAGAATCCTGCGATCTACTGGAAGGGAGAATGGGTTGGCTACATATCCGAGTACGGCGTATCTATGCACAAAGATCTGCCGTCTCTCGGACTAACTGAACCGAACCAGCTGATTCCTTTCTCTGCCGACAATGCTTCCTCTAGGTTAGCGATGAGGATAGACAGCTTGAAGGATTCACCGAGAAGATATGAAGAGCTTCTCCGTCAAGAGAAAGTGGACGATATACGCGACTACTTCAACAGACGCAAGAACGCTGTAAACGAAATTGAACAATTCATGTTGGCGGAGATGTGCTGATGGAACTGCTTGACGAGACAAGAGGGCCGCTTCCTGGAAGCGCCGCTAACAACCGTAAGTTCGCAATCAAGTACATGAGCAATCACGGATTCGAAGTCATGGAAGATCCTATGTCCGAATATCCGCAGAAGCGCAACTACTATCTGCGTGGAGAGCTCGTAGCGTGGTCGTATGACAACATCATGTATCTCCATCAAGTTCTGCCATCGCTCGTCGAGATGGGTATTCTAGCGCAGAGAAGAAAGACCGAGATACCTTTCGATCTGCCTGGAATCGAGGTCCACAATCGTCTCCAAGACGCAGTGAAGGAGCTCAAGAACAGCTTGGACTCTTATGATGAGCTAGTCAAGAGGTCGAGAGTACAGAAGGTCAGAGAGTATTTCAAGAAAAAGCGAGAAGCTCCAATGTTAGAGGATCTTGCAAGGAAGGTTCTATATCCGGGCCGCGTATTTCCGGTTATGAGGTAAATTATGAAGATGCTATTGTTTGAAGTGTCAAACCTGCTAGACGATGAAGGCTTTTATCGTCGAGGAATCGAAGTTCAGTATTGCGGAGAAAGAGTTGGAAGACAGTGGCATGATGAGCTAGTTCTAGTCAAGGAATATCCAGGAATCACCTACAAGTACTACGAGAATGCAGAAAAGACGTCCGTCAAGTACAAAGATAAAGAAGCTAAAGAGAAGATAGTAGCAGCTATCCGCACCCTCAAGGAATCTCATCGAAAGTACGAGCAGAAGATCCGAGACGACAAGGTCGATGCAGTCAAGAGATACTTCGATCTGAGAAAGACCCAGAAGACGATAAATGACATTCCGCTGAAGGTTCAGCTATGACGAGAGAAGAGGTACGTGATCTGTTCATCCGCAAGGGATTCAATCTGAGAGGTGAGGAGCCCAGACTACACCGTCGTCGAACACAGAGGCGAGACCGTTGCTTGCATCTACGATGAGGAAGTCTATATAGCTGATAACTATCCATCTCTCAACATGGGAGAGAAGTCTTACGCAAACACAACGAGGAGCAACGTCAAGTTCACAAAGGATCTGAAGACTCTAGAAGACGCGATAGACTTTCTCTTAGATTCACCGAGAAGGCTAGACAGAGAGACTCGTGACAAGAGAGTAGAGAATGTCCGCAAGTACTTTCAAGAGCGAGAGCTTAAGCGGCTGAGACACAATGAGCTAATCGCTAGACTCGAGCGTGGAGAGCACCTATCACGAGAAGAGCTGCGTGAGCTATCGATGATTGGATATACGATATAACCTCTATGGAGAAACTCTAATAATGTTCGCAATACTATTAGCAATCTACGCATTCATACTCATTTCAGCACTACTGTACATCGCAGCTAACATGTACACGAAGCGCGATCACCAGAGACGCATAGCAGCGAGAGAGAAGTACCAAGAGCATATAGACGATCTGGTAGATGAGCTGTTCCCTCCAACTATCCAGACACCAGATGTCCAGACAGCAATTGACCAGCTGCAAACTAGCAATGAAGATCTCTGGCGTCAAGAGGCCAAGCGCAACATGGTCGCAAACATCCGCACGTACTTCAATCAACGCAAGATCAACGCAAAGATGCCAGGACCAGATGAGCTCGCTCCAGTCAATCCGTCCGCAGGATCCTCTGCACTCACAGGATCCTATGATGACCTGACCTTCCCCACTCCTCCATCCATCCAGAGGTTCCTATGAGGACAGATGTTCCTAGAATGACTCCCGTATATACCCCTCATATTGGCATCATTCTCGGCAGGTTTCCTGGCCGCTATACCCGGCCCAAAACCGGCATATTTCCCCGGTCCCAGTACGAACTCTCTGCTCTCCAAAACTTTGTATTAAGGCATATAGGCCGTATGGCGCCCCTCCGCTCCCGCGACTGCCCTATATCGCGAGATCCCGCTCACGTTCACGCACGGAGAAATTTCCCAAAATTTTTCGCAAAAATTT
>JAEIGA010019096.1_pt1 | contig 10451 bp, 9 predicted proteins | sample 9270691 | NCBI WGS metagenome assembly JAEIGA01 (sample SAMN17057246, study PRJNA624740) | gut metagenome | biome: biome; isolation source: fecal sample | host: Bos grunniens | place: China: Xizang | collected 2019
AATTCAAAGATCTCGAACAGCTTCTGCTTGTTGAATCCGAATGCGGCAACGAACGCGAATTTTCGGAATATTGCGCAAAGCTGCTCGAAAAATATACAGAGCCCGAAAATATTTCCATTGACAGGCTCAACAACGTCATCGCATATATCGGTGACCGTTCCAAAAAGAAGATCATGCTCACCGCTCACATGGATGAACTTTCTCTTATGGTAACAGGTATAACAGACGAAGGCTTCCTTCGTGTATACCGTGTAGGCGGCGTAGACAGAAGAACCCTTCTCTCCGCAGAGGTTACCGTTGCCGGTCTTAACGGCATCGTATGCTCTACCCCTCCCCACCTTCTCAAGCCCGGTGAAGCAAATAAAGTTCCCGATTATAAAGATCTTTACATCGACCTCGGTCTTAAAGCCGAAGAAGTTAAAAAGAAAGTTAAGATCGGTGACAGAGTAAGAATCAACGCGCCCGTAACAGAGCTTCTCGGAGGCAGATTTGCATCCAAGGCTCTCGACAACAAGCTTTGCTGCTTCGCTATTCTTACCGCTCTCAAAAAGCTCAAGAAGCTTATCGACCATAAAGAGCTTGACTGCTGCATCGTTGTTCTCTTCGCATCCGAAGAAGAAGTTGGCTCAAGAGGTGCAACCGTAGGTACATACGGCATTGCGCCCGAAGAGGCTATCGTTCTTGACGTAACATTTGCAAAACAGGCTGACGCTTCCGGCTTCGCTCTCGGCGAAGGCGCTGTTATAGAATTCTCCAGCTTCTTTGACAGAAAGCTTATGAAGGCTATCGACAAGGCAGCAAAAGAAAACAAGATCAAGCATCAGTATGAAGCAACAGGCGCCGCATACGGCACTGATGCAGACACCGTTACCCTTATCGGCGACGGCGTAAAGACAGGCCTTATTTCCGTGCCTATCAGATATATGCACACCCCCGTAGAAACCACAGATATGGAAGACGTTGAAAGCGCAGCTGACATTCTTGCGGCTTATATCAGAACTTATGAGATCGGAGTTGAGGAATAAGATGAGTGAAAAACTTCAGAAATACGAGCTTCTCGGCAAGCTTTGTAATCTTAACGGCCTCAGCGGCGAAGAAGACGAGGTTCGTGATTTCATCAAAGGTGAGATCGAAAAATATTGCGATGAGATAATCGTGGACAACCTCGGCAATCTCCTTGCTCACAAAAAAGGCAAAAAAACTCCCCCGAAGACCATTATGTTCCAGGCTCATATGGACGAAACGGGCTACTATATCAAAAAGATCGACGATGACGGCGGACTCAGAATCGACTCTATCGGTGTTCCCGCTAACGTAACACCCGGTAAGACTGTTCTTGTAAGATCGACCGTCGGCGACACCCCCACATACATCAAAGGCGTTATCGGCGTATGCCCGATCCACCTCGCATCAAATGCAGGTGAAGTTCCTTCCATCAATAGCCTTTGTGTCGACATCGGCGCAAAGAAGAAGGAAGAAGCAGAAGGCAAGGTTTGCGTAGGCGACAGCGTTTATTTCAACGGCGAATTCGGTGAATTCGGTGATTTCATCAAAGCAAAGGCTATTGACGACCGTGCAGGTTGTTATGCTATGATGAGACTTATCGAAACCGAGCTTGAATACGACACCTGGTTTGCTTTTACCGTTCAGGAAGAAACAGGCTGCAGAGGATCCAAGGTTGCTGCTCACAGAATCAAGCCCGCTATCTCCTTCACTCTTGAAGGTACAACTGCCGCAGACATCGGCGGTGTTGAATACGACGGCAAGGTTTGTATCGTAGGCAACGGTGTTGCGGTTTCCTTCATGGACCGTTCCACTATCTACAATCCCCGTTTCATCAAAGCGGTTACAGATATTGCGAACGAAGCAGGTGTTAAATGGCAGACAAAAACATTCGTTTCCGGCGGCAACGATGCGGGTAACATCCAGCGTTCCGCAGCAGGTGCATTGGTCTGTACACTTTCAATCCCCGTAAGATATCTGCACTCCAGAATTTCCGTATGCGCTCCCGAAGACACAGACAGTATGTTTGATTTCTGCAAGGCAGTAAGCGCATCTATGGACAAACTTTTTGATATAAACTAACAGGCAAGGAGCTACAAAGATGAAAGATATATTATTCAATACAATGAAAGCTCTTAACGGTTTTGTATCACCGTCCGCACACGAACGCGAAGAGCTTGAATACATTAAAAACGAACTTATTCCTTATGTTGGCGAAGAAAATATTTATTTTGACGCAATGGGCAACCTTATCACCGTTATCGGCAAAGGCTGCGGCGAAAAAGTAATGTTCTCCTCTCATGCTGACACAATCGGCTTTGTTGCATATTTTATCGACGACAAGGGCTTTGTTAAAGTAACAACTCTCGGCGGCATCAATTCTCAGACAGTTCGCGGCCGTCAGGTTAGATTTGAAAACGGCGTTAACGGTCTTCTCTGCTTCGAAAGCGGCGACCTTAACATGAGAAATGCATATATCGATATCGGCGCTTCCTCCAAGGAAGAAGCTGAAAAGCTCGTTTCTCTCGGCATGGCTGCATCTGTTGTAGGCGATGTTTTCGTTATGGGTACAGAAGAAGATCCGAGAATCGTTTCTCCCTTCCTCGATGACAGAATCGCTTGCGCTATCCAGATGGAAGCTATCAAACGTCTTGCTAAAATGAAGATCAAGCTCTGCAACGAAGTTTACTTTGTATTCTCCGTTCAGGAAGAAGTAGGTCTTCGCGGCGCAACAACTGCAGCTTTCGGCATCGATCCCGTTTACGGTATCGCTCTCGACGTTACAGGCGCTGCCGACACACCCAAATGCGACCCGATGAACATGGTTCTCGGCGGCGGTGCATGTGTTAAATACATGGACGGCAGTGTTATCTGCTCACCGAAGATGGTTGAATTCATGAACAAGGTTGCTGAAGATGCAAACATCAAGCATCAGAGCGAAATTCTTCTCTACGGCGGCACAGATGCAGGTGCAATGCAGAGAACCCGTGCAGGCGTTTACGCAGGCGGTATCTCCATTGCAACAAGATACATCCACACTCCGACCGAAGAAGTTTCCGTTAAAGACTGTGAAGCTTGTATCGACCTCGTTGTTGAGCTCTGCAAAACAGGCTTTACATTCTGATGAACATCAATATAGAACAAATTAAGGATCTTCTCGACTGTCGTGTAAGCGACATCGGAGCCGCAAAATTACCCGAGCCTTTTATGGGGCTCGGGTATGCGGTGAGTCTGTGTGTAAAGCTCGCAGACCCGATAGTTGAGTCGATAACTGATAAACCGACACACTCATATTTTCATCATTACCGCACCGTCAATCGTAATCTTGACGATGCGGCACAGTTATTGGGTATGTATCTGCAGAAAAACGGCTACGATTTCTTTCCTGTTGCGGCTTCGCAGTCTGTCAACGTAAACGGCAACCCGTTTGCCGGTGTTTACTCGCATAAGCAGGCAGCTGTTTACTGCGGACTCGGATTTGTCGGTGTCAACAATCTGTTTATACATAAGGATTTCGGTCCGAGGGTACGTCTTGCAACGGTTTTCACAAACTGCCCCATTACCGAAAATCAAGCTCATATTCTTACAAAAAACGATTATACTAACTGCAAAAACTGCGGCAAATGTATATCCGCATGCCCCGCACACGCAATAACACCCGACGGATTTGACCCCAAGGCTTGTTCCGATTATATGAAAAAAGCTTTTCAGCTTATCGGAAGAGGCTCCGTCTGCGGTATCTGCATGAGAGTCTGCGAAGAAAATATCATTAAAAAATAGGTTTTTTTGTTAAATATACAAATAGGGTGTTGACTTTTTTCTTATACGGTGCTAAAATAAGACCAAATTAGTATACTTTACGAGGTTAATATAGATCATGAAAAGAATATATACGGACAACGCGGCAACTACAAAGGTTTCCGACGATGTTCTTCAGAAGATGCTCCCCTATCTTACGGAAGCATACGGAAATCCCAACTCACTTCATTCCGCGGGCAGAGAAGTACGCGAGGCAATAGATGAAGCAAGAGCAAAGGTTGCAACCGCTATCGGCTGCGATCCGAGCGAGATCTACTTCACAGCCGGCGGTTCTGAAAGCGATAACTGGGCAATAAAAGGCATCGCGCGCCGTTACGGAAAGAAAGGCAAACACATAATCTCGTCTAAAATAGAGCACCATGCAGTTCTTCACTCTCTTGCGGCTCTTGAAAAAGACGGTTTTGAAGTAACATATCTTGAGGTTGACGAAAACGGCTTTGTATCCGTTGAAGACCTTGAAAAGGCGATCCGTCCCGACACGATCCTTATCACCATCATGTTTGCGAACAATGAAATAGGTTCTGTTCAGCCTGTTGAAGAGATCGCAAAGGTTGCAAAAGCTCACGGTGTATTTTTCCACACAGACGCTGTTCAGGCAGTTGGACATATGCCGATAAACGTTAAAGAAATGGGTATCGATATGCTCTCTATGTCGGGTCATAAATTCAATGCACCCAAAGGCGTAGGCGCACTCTACGTTAAGAGAGGCATCGTTCTGCCCAGCCTTATCGACGGCGGCAGCCAGGAAAAAGGCAGACGCGCAGGCACAGAAAACACCGCATCCATCATCGGTATGGGTCAGGCTATCGAAAACGCTGTTAAAACAATGGCAGATGATTCTGCAAGACTTGCAAAGCTCAGAGAAAAGCTTCTTGACGGTCTTCTTGAAAAGATCCCCTATTGCAGAAGAAACACTCCCAAAACAAACACTCTTCCTGGTATTGCAAACCTCAGCATACGTTTTGTTGAAGGCGAAGCTATGCTTCTTATGCTTGACATGAAGGGCATCTGCGCATCATCCGGTTCTGCCTGCACATCCGGTTCTCTCGACCCGTCTCACGTAATGCTTGCAATCGGACTTGATCACGGAACAGCTCACGGCTCTATCCGTTTCAGCCTTGATAAATACAACACCGAAGAAGAAATTGATTATATTCTTGAAGTTTTCCCGCAGATCGTTGAAAGACTCAGAGAGATGTCTCCCATCTGGACCGAGGAAAACCGCGCAAAAATACAGTAAAACCTAAGGAGAAAAAATATGATCTACAATGAAAAAGTAATGGATCATTTCGCTAACCCCAGAAATGTTGGCGAGATCGAAAACGCAGACGGCGTAGGCGAAGTTGGCAACGTTAAATGCGGCGACATAATGAAGATCTTTCTTAAAATAGATAACGGCATCATTACCGATGCAAAATTCAAAACCTTCGGCTGCGGCGCGGCTGTTGCAACATCTTCAATGGCTACCGAGCTCATCAAGGGCAAGCCTTTTGAAGAAGCGCTCCAGCTCACCAACAAGGCAGTTGTTGAAGCTCTCGGCGGACTTCCCCCGGTAAAGATCCACTGCTCTGTTTTAGCTGAAGAAGCTATCAAAGCAGCGATCTCCGATTACCTTGTAAAACAGGGTCTCGATCCCGAGCTTTTCGGCATCAAACCGGGCGCTTGCGACCACGACTGCGAATCCTGCAGCACCCATGGCTGATATCGTCCTCGGTCTGTCGGGCGGCATAGACAGTGCGGTTGCGGCAACAAAGCTTATAAACGAAGGATATTCCGTTTTCGGCGTTTATTGTATTATGCATGAACACGGAAGACAGGGTATCGAAGCGGCACGTGATGTTGCAAAAGAAGTAGGTATTCCGTTCGATGTTTTCGATGCAAGCGAAATGTTTGAAAAAATAGTCGTTTCCGACTTTATTTCCAAATATTCCAACGGAAAAACACCCAATCCGTGTGTGACATGCAATCCGAACGTCAAGATCCGTTCTCTTTGCGAATATGCGGATAAAATAGGCGCACCAAAGATCGCAACGGGACATTATTCGGGTATCGGATACGAAAACGGACGCTATTTCGCCGTTAAATCCGAATACAAAGATCAAAGCTATATGCTCTGCGGCCTTTCTCAGGAACAGCTTTCAAGATGCGTATTTCCTCTTTTTGACACTGAAAAATCCGAAAACCGTCTTTCTGCCAGTGATTCCGGACTTTCCGTTGCAAACAAAAAGGACAGCCAGGAGATATGCTTTATCCCCGATAACGATCACGCATCTTACATCGAAGCAAGAACAGGCAAATTTCCCGAAGGCGACTACTGGCTTTTTGAAGAAGACAGGGCTGTCGGCAAGCACAAGGGAATCATAAATTACACCATCGGTCAGACAAAAAAGCTAGGCATCGCGCTCGGTGTTCCGCTGTATGTTAAAGAAATCGACGCTGAAAAAAACAGGGTCGTTTTAACAAAAACCGATGTTGTAAACTGCACTGAGATCGTTTGCGACAATGCAAATTTCCAGCTTCTTGACGAAAACTTCACACAGATACAGGCTGAAGTTAAGATACGATACGCCCACAAAGGCGCAAAGGCGACCGTTATAAACGAAAAGAACGGTAAATTAAGAATAATATTTGAAGAACCCCAAAGAGCGGTAACATCGGGTCAGTTTGCGGTTGCGTACGACGGTAAAAAGCTGCTCTGTTCGGGTACAATTATATAAAAAAGGGTGACTATTATGTTCAGAAAAGCTGAAGAAAGAAAACAGGAAACACGTCACGAAATGAGAGGCGGCAAGGGCGACGTAACCCTTATCCACTCTTTTACAGATGAAGAGCTTTCAAGCCCCACAAGAGTTTGCGCAACTATCGTGCTCGAACCGGGCTGCTCTATCGGCGAACATGTTCACGATAATGAAGAAGAGATCTTCTACATAATCGAAGGTACTGCAAAAGCAAGCGACAACGGCAAGGAAGTTATCCTTAATGCAGGAGATTCTCTCCTCACAGGCGGCGGCGAAAAGCACTGCATTGAAAATATCGGTCAAACAACCCTCAAGCTCTTCGCAGTTGTTATCAAATTCGCATAATGGATCTATTAAAAAAAGCACTTGAACTCCCGGAAAAACCGGGAGTTTATATCATGCATAACGCAGAAGGCAGGATAATTTACGTCGGCAAAGCAAAGATTTTGAAGAACCGAGTGGTAAGTTATTTCCGAAACGGCGAACATACGCCGAAAACCGAGCGTCTTGTAAAAGAGGTGGCAGACTTCGATGTTATCGTCTGCGAATCGGAGCTTGATGCATTGCTCACAGAATGCAGTCTTATAAGACACCATGCGCCTTTTTACAATATAAAGCTCAAAGACGGCTCAGGCTCGGGGTATCCGTTTATCCATCTTTACAAAGAAAAGATCGGAAATATTGAAGCGCCGATGCTTGAAATGTCTTTCAACAAAACGAACAACGGAAAGTTTTTCGGGCCTTTCGCTTCACGTTTCAATGCAAAAAATCTCATCACCCTCCTTGCAAAAACGTTCAAGCTTCCGCAATGCGGCAAAAACAGCGCACGTACAGACAAGGGCTGTATGGAACATCAGATCGACAGATGCGCCGGCTGGTGCATCGGGATGTTAAGCCAGGAAGAGAGCGATAAGATATATAACGATATAATATCCGTAATGTCGGGCGATGCAGACGAGCTTTACGAGGACGTAAAAGCACAAATGGAACATGCCGCTGAAGAGCTTGAATTTGAAAAAGCGGCAGTTTTACGTGACAGACTCCGTTCGTTGAGCCTGTTAACGGAAAAACAGCGTCCTATGGTCACACAGAAGAGAAACGCCGACTATATTGCCTGCGGTGAAACAGACGGCCACTGTGCGATTTTTATGCTGAGGATAAGAAACGGGTATGTTATCGGCGAAAACTGCAATATTTTTGCGGAAAAGATGACATCGGAGCTTCTGCGCGAATATATAGAACGTTTTTACACAGAAGAGACTCAATTCCCCACCAAAATATATCTTGAACAGGAGCATGAATGGCTGCCGCTTATAAACGAGTGGCTTGGCGGCATCGTTTCGACAGCTTCTTTTGATTCGGATAAAACGCTTCTTGCCGTTTCACGCAAAAATGCGGATGAGCGTCTTTTACAGTATGAAGGAAGAACGAAAAAGGGTCAACGTCTGCAGAGGCTTTTCAATCAGTTTATCGGTCTTGACAACGTCAGAAGAATCGAGATATACGATATAAGCCATATTGCCGGCGAAGAGATCGTTTGCGGTATTGTTTCAAGCAACGACGGCATATTTGAGAAAAAATCATACAAACGCCTCAAGATAGGCAAAATCGAAGGCTACGACGACACGGCATATATGTACGAAGCGATATACAGAAGGCTTCAAAGATACGTTTCGGGGGATCAGAAATTTGCTCCCCTGCCCGATCTTATCGTTTGCGACGGTGGCAGAGGGCAGATAAATGCGGCGCTCCGTGCGATAAGCGACTGCGGTGTTAAAGTTCCCGTAATAGGCTTTAAAAAGGACAGCAAGCATAAAACAAAAGCTATTTCGTTTTCGGATGCGAATATTCCCGACAAACAGCTTTCAGCTTCGCCCGAGGTTTTCGCATTCTGCGGCAGATTACAGGAAGAGGTCCACAGATACGCAATAGAGTACCACCGAAATCTGCGTGATAAATTAACACAGCAGACAAGGCTGCAGCAGATCGACGGCATAGGCAAAACAAAAGCAAAAGACCTGTTCCTTAAATTCAAAAGCGTTGATAAGATCGCGGCGGCAAGTATTGACGAGCTTTGCGCAGTCAAAGGCATATCCCCTGCCCTTGCGCAAAAAATTCTTGAAGAATTAAACAGTGAAGAATAAAAACAGAGCAAGAATCCCGGATAGAGTCCGAAGGTTCTTGCTCTTTCTTTTTTTATTTAATTAACCGAAATACGTGCCGTCCTCTGATTCGGCATCAAAAATAACACTCATATACGGAACGCAGTTTAAAAGCAGATTTCCGTTTTCGTAAACAACAACGGAATTATCGGCTTCTTTTGACTGATAATCACCGCATGACATCAATGCATTCGTTTTTGATGAAAAAACAACGAGATATTCTCCTGCAGGAAGTGTGCCGTAGCCTACAGCAAGCTTTGCCCCGTCAGAATAATCGTTAAAAGAAGCGGACTCAATAACTTCACCGAGAAGCGTTGTTGAATAATCGGTCACAAAATTATACAGATAAATATCTATTGAGCTGTTTTCGGAAGCACTGCAAGTGATATCTATTCCCGAAAAAGATTCGAGAGCCTTAAAATATACACCTATAACATTATCACGGTCAACAGCTTTTGGGGTTGCCACAAGCTCCTGCTCATATATCTTAACGCTTTTATAAACACGGCCTTCGGGCTCCTGATGAGCTGCGAGCCAGCGTACGGTAAAAACAGCCGCTGCTGCGACCGCGGCAATGGCAATAACAACAACAAGGATCGTCAGCACCGTATCCGCAACCTTATACTTATTCATGTTCTGTTTAAATTTCCCTTCATCTGCAATATATTAAAGTATATCATATCGTTTTGTCAATGTCAAGCAGAATAAAAGGAAGAAAAAGGGAAAGACTTAATCTGAGAGGTGTTTTGATTGTTTAACAGTATAAAAGAAGACAGATCGTGCGATATACTTATCATTGGCGGAGGCCTTGCAGGGCTTTTGACCGCAAGAGAAATTGCGGGCAGCGAAAAGGATATAATAATTGCCGAAAAGAGAAGTATCGGTTCGGGGAGAACGGCCGTCGGCAAGGATGTTGTTTTCACGGACGGAGGACTTTCTCTCGAAACGAGGGAAGATGTTAACATAAAAGAAATAGCCGAAGAATTTGCCGCCCTTACAGATGAATTGGAGAGTATTTGTGAAGAGGTTGGAGAAAAAAGCTTTAAAAGAAGAGGGCTTTTTATTTTTTCGGACAGATCAAAAGAGCGGGCAGACATGAGAAGACGTTTTTCGATTGAAAGATTATCAAACAGAAACGCTGATTTTTTAACATCCGACATTATTTCTGCCGACTTTTCTTTTGATTTTGATTCGGGGGTTTATACGGAGCAGGGCGGAGCGACCGTAAACGCGAAAGCCTTAGCTGAAAAAATGGCATCGTACCTTTCGCTAAACGGAATATTCATTGCAGAAAACACCGAAATAAAATCGCTTGTTCCGTCCGCAAAAGGCTTTACGGCAAAAACAGAAGGTCAAATAAGCATATTTGCAAAAGAAGTGATCGACACACGGTGTTTTTTTGAAAAGCGTGCCGTACTGAGTGCAAAAACAGCTCCGACAGAGTCCGATCTCGGCTGGCCGCAGGAATGTATAATCAGAGATACCTATAACAACAGAATGACTTTTTACAGAACATCCGATAAAAGGATCGGCATGACATACGAAAAACCGATCATTCTTCCGCAAATAATCGGCAGCGGACATAAGTTTGAATATATGCAGCAGATACTTTCATCTATGTTTTTTGCAATTCCAAACACAATGTTAACCGAAAAAGATATGATTTTTGAGGAAAAGGCTTCGGTTTTAAAAACAGGGATACTGCGTTCGCCCGAATTTGAAAGCCTAT
>JAEIGA010019097.1_pt1 | contig 10451 bp, 8 predicted proteins | sample 9270691 | NCBI WGS metagenome assembly JAEIGA01 (sample SAMN17057246, study PRJNA624740) | gut metagenome | biome: biome; isolation source: fecal sample | host: Bos grunniens | place: China: Xizang | collected 2019
AGAAAAGAATGGGGTGTCACATATCCTATGGATAGATGAAGAAGTTTTTCAAGAGATACATTGTAGATGGAATGAGCCATATGGCGATGGGCTTGTTCTGTTCCCTGATTATGGGACTGATCATAGGCCAGATTGCCAGGATTCCAGCACTCGGTTTTCTGGATTTCATTGCCAAGGCATTGGCCAGCACTTCTCCTCTGACCGGAGCCTGCATAGGACTTGCCATGGCATCAGGGTTGTCATGCGCACCTCTGGTTACCATTTCATCCGCGATCACAGGCGCATTGGGTTACCAGTTCGGAGGCCCTGTGGGAGCTTATCTGAGCGTTATCATAGGATCAGAAACAGGAATGCTGATCTCAAAGAAAACCCCTGTCGACATCATATTGACCCCGATGGTTACGATAATCTGCGGAGGACTCTTTGCCAGATATTGCTGCTCCCCTATCAATGATTTCATGTTATATCTGGGAGCGATAATCAACGATGCCACACAGCTCAGTCCTTTCCTGATGGGACTTACAGTCTCTGTGCTGGTGGGCTGCGCCCTGACACTGCCGATCAGTTCGGTAGCTATCTGCGTGATGCTCGGCATCGACGGACTTGCAGCTGGAGCTGCAACTGCCGGATGCTGCGCACAGATGATAGGATTTGCCGTGATAAGCTACAAAGACAACGGCCTGGGAGGACTGCTCTCTCAAGGAGTGGGAACGTCAATGCTGCAGATCGGAAACATAATGCGGAATCCTGCTATATGGCTGGCTCCGACTCTGACTTCAGCCATCCTGGGACCCGTATCCACAGTATGGCTGAAAATGACCAATAATGCCCTTGGGGCGGGAATGGGTACAGCCGGACTTGTCGGTCCTCTCGCCACATATACGACAATGTCTCCGACAGTTGATTCACAGGGTATGCTCATACTAAAGATCATATGTCTTTACTTCATTGCACCAGCCATTATCAGCTTGATACTCAATTTAATAATATCAAAAACAGGCTGGATAAAGCCTGGCGACATGAAACTGAACCAATGATACGTAAAGCCACATACAATGACATTCCTTCACTTATGGGTATATTTAATAAGGCCAAGGGAATAATGCGTGCATGTGGAAACATGCATCAATGGAACGACAGTTACCCTTCAGAGGAAATAGTCAGAAATGACATTGATGCCGGGCACTGCATCGTATTATGCAATGATGAACGCATCATAGCCACGATGGCATTCATTCCAGGGCCAGATCCAACTTACGCCCATATCGAGGGCAGCTGGCTCAACGACGATACCTATCATGTCATTCATAGAATAGCAGCTATCGAACCTGGTCATAAAGCTGCCGAAACCCTCTTCGACTGGGCATTCACCCGGACAGGCTGCATCAGAATCGACACCCACAAGGACAATGTCATAATGCACCATATCCTCAGCAGCTACGGCTTCACTCACTGCGGCACAATTTATCTCGCCAATGGAGACCCACGTGAAGCTTATCAGAAATAACAAGGGACGGCCAGACGGCCGTCCCTATATTTATCACGCTGATAGTTGACTATTTTCTGAAAAGAAGCGGTGCCATCTCACGAAGCGACCTTCTCCATGTCAGGAACTCGTGTGCTGTGCCTTCAGAGACATATCCCACTGCATTGAATCCGGCAGCCTTAAGGTCCTCGGTAGCTTTGAGAATTCCGTCAGGGAACTCCTTGCTGCCGCAGCTCATGAAGATCACCTTCACCTGATCCTTACTCTCTATATCCTCAGGAGCATATGTTCCGCCACTGAGAAGTCCATAGTAAGAGAAGACTTCAGGACGTGCAAGAGTAATGTTCTTTGTCTCCATTCCACCCATTGAAAGACCTGCCATCGCGCGGCCATCCTTCTTTGCGATTGTCTTGAAATGAGAATCGATATAAGGAACGAGCTCATCTACGAGAACTCTCTCGAACTGAGTGAAATCAAAGCTTGCAAGGCCTCCGAACTTCACCTCGTTGGTCATACCGTAAGTCATCACGATGATGAACGGCTCGCACTTGCCCTCAGCGATAAGATTGTCCATAATGAGGTTTGCGTGACCCTGGTTGCTCCAGGCTGTCTCGTCCTCACCCCATCCGTGCTGGAGATAAAGCACAGGGAACTTCTTCTTTCCGTCATACTGCGGAGGCAGATATACAAAAGCTCTGTGAGTCTTTCCTGTTTCCTTTGAAGGGAAAAGAACCTGAGTAACCTGTCCGTGAGGGACATCCTTCACTGCATAGAAATCCTGATCGTGAGCAGGAATCTCGATACCGCTTTCCCATCTTACAGAGCCATAATAGTTCTTTGCACCAGGGTCGTTCACCACTCCGCCATCGACAGTGAGATGATAATAGTGGAATCCCTCATCCATAGGACCCTCTGTCTGTCCTACCCATACGCCTTCCTCATTCTTGCGGAGAACTGTACCGCCCTGTCCACCCAGGCCAAGGCTGACGATAACTGACTTGGCATCAGGAGCTACGACGCGGAAACGGGCATATCCCTGTGAATTGACCATAGGATATTCCTGACCAGGCTGGTTCATTACTGAAGGAACGAAATCTTCCTTTACTTCAGCATTATCAAGCGCAGGATTGAAATTCTTGATGATTCTGTAAACTCTCTTAGGCTTGTAATCCTTGTCGAAAGGAAGAGGATAATTGTTCTGTCCGAGCCAAGAGTCTCTGTCGCTGAGATTCCAGAATGTAACGTTGGTGATCACATCCTTGTACTTGCGCATGAGCTTGAAAAGGTCAGCATACTGAGCCTCGTGAAGAACCTTGATATGCTCAGGAACCGGCTTAGCCTCACCACGGCTGAAACGAAGCTGACCGCCCATTTCCTCATTGATACGGATATCAAGCTCAGTGAAGTGAATCTGATCCACAATAGTCGAATACTTCTGTATTGCAGCCTCCACATCAGCCATTGAAGGACCGAAGATATTGTAGTGGCCCTGCATTCCGATACCGTCGATAGGAACACCGGCATCCTTCATCTTCTTGACCATATTGTAGATGCGGTCACGCTTTGCAGGATCTGCAGCATTATAGTCATTGTAGAAAAGAAGGGCATCAGGGTCAGCCTCACGAGCAAATTCAAATGCCTTTGCAATGAACTCGTCACCGCAGAGCTTGAAATGTCTTGACTGGCGATAAGGGCTTGGAACCTCTCTTGTCCATGGATTCATACGGCCGTCGCCATCAGCCATTGCCTCGTTGACCACATCCCATGCATATACGACATCCTTATAACGGTTTACCACTGCGTGGATATGAGTACGGAGTCTTTCATAAAATACTTCCTTAGGCACATCATTGCCTTTCTCATCCACGAACATCCAGTCAGCAAACTGGCTGTGCCAGCAAAGACAGTGACCACGCAGAGGAATATTGTTCTCACGGCAGAAGTTGGCGATCTTGTCCGCATTCTCCCAGTTCCACTCACCTTCACGAGGCTGAAGAGAAACAGGCTTCATGTCATTCTCTGCAGTGATGCTGTTGAAATTCTTCTTGATAAGAGCGATCTGATCCGGGTCAGATACATTTCTCATATTGACAGCCACTCCTACAGTGAAATAATCTTTGTAAGTGTCCTTGTAGCCTGTAGGATCCTCTACCGGAGGTCTGCCCCAAGGTCCTTGTGCCTGTGCAAGTCCTGCCACGCACATGAGACCGAGCAGGATAGTTGAAATTTTCTTCATTGTATAAAATTTTAGTGTTATTGGTTTATATCTTGAATTCAATAATAAAGTTAAAGATAATTCGTTTAATTCCGACTAAGGACGAACAGATGGCGAGCATAGTGGACGGAATTTTAAAATAATTGGAACGAAATTGACAAAATCAGGCTTATTTCACCTGCCACCAGTCGAAATCAAAGAACTGCTCATCTCCTCCACGGAAGAGGATATATACATCGTGTCTGCCGGTCACAGGACGCGCTACAGCGGTTTTCATAGTACCTTCCGTCTTCACATCGAAGACAGCAAAAGGATTCCCTCCCAAAGAATCAATATAAAACTCAACTACTCCGGAAGTACGGAAATTCAAGATCTGAATTTCAATCTCAGAAGGGCTGTCATGTCCGAAATCCACCTCACGTATCCGTATCCAGTCACCATTGTGAATCTGTGTCACGTAATGCTCGAAGCCCGCAAGCCTGTCAGTCTTTACTCCCCAAGACCAGGCCATTGTCTCCGCCTCTACCCTATTGTACGGATTGACTGCATCGACAGGACGGGGTCCGTGTTTTGTGAAAGGGATGAACGGGATGGTGCCATCCTCATTATAAGCAAACTCCTCGACACAAGCCGAACGATGGAAACCGCCACCATTGGGAAGGGCTCCGTTGTGGTAGAACATATAGTTCCTTCCCTTGAACTCCACCTCACCGCCGTGGATAGTAAAGGCATTTTCCGCCTCATCCATTATACGGCCTCTGTATGTCCACGGACCGTCAATTGAAGGAGCTGTCGAATAGGCCATATGTTCTGGAACACCTCCCGCCGGGTAAGTCATATAATAAATATCGCCTCTTCTTGACACCCAAGGTCCTTCTTCATATCCCACCATCATTTCCTCACGTCCCTTGGCCCAGTTCATCTTCATAGATTCCGGTCCGAAGCACACAGGATCGTGAAAGCCAGGCACTTCCTTATACCCATTCTCAAAAGAAACCATATCTTCCCCAAGCTTACCGTACCAGCATCCTTTATTTCCCCAGAAGAGGTAGGCACTGCCGTCGCAATCAATGAATACTGTCGGGTCAATGAATGACCAACCTGTAGCAAGAGGTCCGCCTATAGCATCCTTATATGGTCCCTGCGGATTATCAGCCACAGCTACAGCAAGAGCATCAGCGTTGGTCGCGGCTTCTGTAAGACATACATACCAATACCATTTTCCGTCCCTTTCCACCGCCTGCGATGCCCAGGCACGGTCTCCCTGATAAGCCCAATCGAATGTCGCAGTCGAAACAGGAGTACCAAGATAGGTCCAGTTCACCATATCCTCAGTAGAATACAGCATCCAGTCCTTCATCTTGAAATAAGTGGCGTCATCCTCATCGTGGCCTGTAAACAAGTAAAGTTTGTCACCATAAACAAACGGTGCCGGGTCAGGCGTATAGGCTGTCGTCACAATTGGATTTTGGGCAGAACAGATTCCTGCCATAAGGATCAAAGCAAGAATAATGGAAGTCTTCTTCATATCTGTCGAATTTTCACAAATATAACTGATTTGAGTATATAAAAGCGATATTTTATCCATATATTTGCGTCACTAATACATATTTATGAAACACCTATTCATTACAGTTTCGGCGGCTATGATTTCATTTTTTGCAGCCGCCCAACAAGCAAGTCTGCTCAAGCTCGATGTCGAAGCCAGAGTCGATTATATGCAGGAATATCAGGCCGGAGCTAAAATCAATGACGCCAGCGGCTTCAAAGGCAAGTACCTGAACATCCGCATGGACGGAAAGCTCACGGACAATGTTTCCTATTCTTATCGCCAGAGGCTGAACAAGCCGAACAAGGATGCGACATTCTTCGATGCGACAGACTGGATAACAGTGAATTACCAATTGAAGAACTGGACTCTCTCAGGTGGAAAGCAGGTAGTAGGCATAGGTGGATTCGAATATGACGGTGCCCCTATTGACCTGTATTTCTGTTCTGAATATTGGAACAATATCGCCTGCTATCAGTATGGAGCAAGTCTTGCCTGGGATACTCACTCGAAGAATGACAGACTCATGTTCCAGTTTTGCGAAAGTCCATTCCGCCGCAACGCTCTGAATACGGAAAATGATGAAATGTTCGCATATAATATGATGTGGATCGGCTCGCATGGGTTCTACAGCTCTCTCTACTCATTGAATTTCATCGAATATCTTCCGGGAGAATTCATAAATTATATTGTTTTGGGCAACAGATTCAATTTCGGCGACTTCCGGCTCGACCTCGATTTCATGAACAGAGCAGTAAGTGTGAAAGAACTCTTTGGAAAAGACTTTTCAATCATGTGCGAATTGAAATGGTCTCCGATGAACAGTCTGGATATCTTTGCAAAAGTGACTCACGACAGAAATGTTTCTGAGAACACCGGTGACTGGTGCGTCGCTCCCGGAACAGATATCACTAGATTGGGAGGCGGACTTGAATTTTATCCTATCAAGGATTCCAAGGCCCTCAGGCTGCATCTTAACTGCTGCTATACTTATGGCAAAACATCCGGAATGACAGTCCTCCAGGACAAGCAGACAATAATAGACGCAGGTATCACCTGGAAAATGAATATGCTGAACCTCAAACGTAAACCATAATGAAATTCTCATTCCGCAAGCTATGGAAGCTGATTCCTTCGGGAATAGTATGTCTGGTGATCGTATTCGGACTCTTCGCCTATCTCGGCTCCATCATGGGTACACCGAATATGTTGAACACTGTAATGAATACAGCTCACGACCTCCTGCTGAACACAGTATTCTACCTTATGGCCATCTGCGTGATTACAGGCGCCATCGGCCGGATCTTCATGGAATTCGGTGTGGTAGACCTCCTGGAAAAACTTCTCAGGCCTCTCATGAAGCCGCTTTTCAATCTTCCCGGAGTGGCATCCCTGGGAGCTGTGCTGACATTCCTGTCAGACAATCCGGCCATCATTTCCCTCGCCCAGGACAAGCGCTTCAGCAGCTATTTCAAGAAATACCAGTTCATTTCCCTGACCAATTTCGGAACAGCCTTCGGAATGGGTCTTCTGGTGATAGTCTTCATGGTAGGTCAAGGCTACTATGCAGAACCATTCATCGGACTTTTCGGAGCCATATGCGGATGCATTGTTTCCACCCGCATGATGCAGCAATTCGTAATCAAGGCATTCCCGCAATATAAAGACGAAGATGCCGGCTTGTCAGATACACCAGGACTTTCGGAAGAGAAAACCGAGGAAAAACCTCTGTTCCAGCGAATTCTGGACTCACTCCTGGATGGAGGCAGAACAGGTGTGGATGTCGGACTTGCCATAATACCGGGCGTACTGATCATTTCGACATTGGTAATGCTTCTTACATTCGGTCCGTCTTCTACCGGAGCATATACGGGAGCTGCGTATGAAGGCGTCGAACTTCTGCCTTGGATCGGTGAAAAGATCGATTTCATATTCAAATGGCTCTTCGGATTCGAAGATCCTCACCTGATAGCCTTCCCTATCACAGCTCTTGGAGCGGTGGGAGCAGCCCTCGGACTTATTCCAAACTTCATATCACAGGGTTGGATAGACGGTAATGCCATTGCAGTATTCACCGCAATAGGAATGTGCTGGAGCGGCTACCTCAGCACTCACACAGCAATGCTGGACAGCCTCGGCTACCGCAACCTCACATCCAAGGCTATAATTTCCCATACCATCGGAGGAATTGTAGCAGCAATCGTAGCTCATTGGACTTTTGTACTCTATTCACTGATATAAGCTATGGCAGAGAAGCTTATCATATCTGACGGCAGCAAGGAAGAAAAATATGCCCTGCTGTATTCGCAGATCACAGCATTGACAGAAGGTGAAAGCGACACCATCGCCAATATGGCCAATATAGCTTCAATGATCCACAACACCTTCGGGTTCTGGTGGACAGGTTTCTATCGCGTGATGGATAACCAACTGATATTGGGGCCTTTCCAAGGTCCTTTAGCCTGCAGCAGGATCGGCTTCGGCAAAGGTGTCTGCGGCACTGCATGGAAACTCAAGGAAAGCGTCATCGTACCAGATGTCGATAAATTCCCAGGCCACATTGCCTGCAGCAGCGCCTCCCGCAGCGAGATTGTCGTTCCTGTCATAGACAATACAAGCCAGGAAGTCACAGCTGTCCTGGACATCGACAGCGACTCACTTGATACATTCGACCAGACCGACCGTCTCTGGCTGGAAAAGATAATACGATTGATATGAGAAAAATAAAGTTTCTAACCATTATCACCTGGATAACTGCATCATTTACAGTTTTCCATGCCAACGCTCAGATTCCTTCACAGCTTGAACATTTCGAAATCAAGGACGTCCGTCTTACTGAAAGTGCATTCAAGAAGGCACAGGATATGGACATCAGATACCTCCTTTCATTGGATCCGGACAGACTTCTGGCTCCTTATATGAAGGAGGCCGGACTGACGCCAAAGGCAGAGAATTATACCAATTGGGAGAATACCGGACTGGACGGTCATGTAGGCGGTCACTATCTTTCCGCTCTTTCCTACATGTACGCATCGACCGGGAATCCGGAAATCAAGGACAGGCTGGATTACTATATCTCGGAACTGAAACGATGCGCGGACTCTGACGGTTACCTCAGCGGTGTACCACACGGAAGGCAGATATGGAAGGAGATTTCCGAAGGCAATATCAGAGCTGCATCATTCGGGCTGAATGACAGGTGGGTACCTTTATATAATATACATAAGACATATGCGGGACTCCGTGACGCCTATCTGATTACCGGCAGCAAGGATGCCTTGAAGATGTTCCTTGGCCTGACTGAGTGGATGTACCAGCTCACAGAGGGACTGAGTGAAGAACAGCTCCAGGATATGCTGAGGAGTGAGCAAGGAGGTCTGAATGAAGTATTTGCGGATGCGGCGGCATTGAGTGGCGACCCAAGGTATCTTGATCTGGCAAAGAGATTTTCACACAAATACCTCCTCGGCTTCCTTCTGGAAAAAGAGGACAGGCTCACAGGAATGCACGCCAACACCCAGATTCCTAAGGTAATCGGATATAAGAGGATTGCAGATATCGAAGGTCTGCAGGACTGGAATGAAGCAGCGAAATTCTTCTGGGAGACTGTGGTCGAAAAGAGAAGCATCAGCATCGGAGGAAACAGTGTCTACGAGCATTTCCATCCGGCAGAAGATTTCTCATCCATGCTCACCAGCGAGCAAGGCCCGGAGACATGCAACACATACAACATGCTGAGGCTCAGCAAGATGCTCTATACCACAAGCGCTGACTCGAAGTATATGGACTATTACGAAAGGGCTCTTTACAATCATATCCTTTCGACCATAAATCCTGTCCAGGGAGGATTCGTCTATTTCACTCCTATGCGCTCAGGCCACTACAGGGTCTATTCACAGCCTCAGACAAGTTTCTGGTGCTGCGTAGGCTCAGGTATCGAGAATCACGCCCGCTACGGTGAGATGATCTATTCTCACAAAGGAGACAAAGAGCTGATTGTGAATCTGTTCATCCCGTCTGTCCTGCGATGGGGCAAGACCGTCATAGAACAAAGAAACAACTTCCCTGCAGAGGAAGGAACGACACTCATCATTAGCCCGAAGAAAAACACAGAATTCACCGTCAGCATACGTATTCCGGAATGGACTGAAGCTGACAATATGAATCCGAAGGTCAATGGCATGGCTGTCGAATATGTGATCGAGAACAATCTCCTGAAGATAGACAGGAAATGGTCGGAAGGTGACAGACTGACCGTAGATCTGCCGATGTCCCTCAGGGCTGTCCAGCTTCCGGATATGTCAGAGAACTATTCGTTTATGTACGGTCCGATGGTACTGGCAGCCTCACTTGGCAAAGAGGATCAGCTGGGTATGTATGCAGACGACAGCAGAGGAGGACATATCGCAGCCGGAAAGAAACTGCCTCTGAATGAAATGCCTCTGATAGTGGGAGAGAAGCAGGACATGCTTTCGCGTATAAGAAAAGTGGAAGGCAAGCCGCTCACATTCAGAATGACAGGACTTGCACCGCTGAAGTACAAGGAACTGACCCTGGTGCCGTTCTCATCACTGCACGAATGCCGCTATATGGTATATTGGCCGCTTGTTTCCGAGAATGAATGGAAAGCAAGACTCGCGAAGCAGGAGATGGATGAGAAGGCCAGGATAGCTCTGGAAATGTTGACTGCGGACAAGGTGATATGCGGAGAGCAGCAGCCGGAAAGCGACCATTTCGCAGCTGTAGCACATTCTGTCAATGGCGACCACGACGGCCGTCACTGGAGAAAGACAGGCCCGGACGGTTGGTTCAGTTATACTATGAATCCTAAGGGCAACACTATCCAGCATATCAGAATCACATGCAGAGGATCTGAAGGCAATGAGGCAATGATCCTGGTAAACGGAATCGAGGCCGGAAGTTTCAAGACAATGGTGCCTGGCAACGAAGAGATGCATCTTGTTGCTGTTCCGGCTGAACTTCAGAATGCGGATCTTATGACAGTGACGGTCAAAAGTATGAATGGTCAGTCTTCTCCTATGATTTACGAAGTGAGATTGTCTTTATAACAGATAATAAAATTGAAGAGCGAGTAGGTAAGTTTGGCGGGCGTGGCCTCCCTCGGCCGCGTTAGAGGGAGGGGCCCGCCGCGCAGCGGTGGGAGGGACGAAGTCGGAACTTGTTCCGACGAAGCCACGCCA
>JAEIGA010019098.1_pt1 | contig 10451 bp, 16 predicted proteins | sample 9270691 | NCBI WGS metagenome assembly JAEIGA01 (sample SAMN17057246, study PRJNA624740) | gut metagenome | biome: biome; isolation source: fecal sample | host: Bos grunniens | place: China: Xizang | collected 2019
GAAGGTCTTCTTGGGATAGGAAAGCAGCTTATAAAGAATATTAAATTCCCGGTTGGTCAGGTTGATCTCTTCGTCGCCCAGCATCGCGGTATGCTCGTCCACATCCATGGAAAAGCTACCGACTTCCAGAGTTCTGGAGCTGGCAATTTTGGCCCGGCGCAGCAGCGCACCGATCCGCAGAAACAGCTCGTCCAGATCAATAGGCTTGACCATATAGTCGTCTGCGCCGATTCGGTAGCCCCGCTGCTTAGCGGCAAAATCGTCCCGGGCAGTCATAAACAAAATGGGGATATTCTCGTTCAGGCTGCGGACGGTCTTGGCAAATTCAAAGCCGTCGATGCCGGGCATCATGATGTCAGACACGATCAGGTCAAACATATTCTCATACATGGCGTCATAGGCATCCGTGGCGTTGAGGCACCCGGTGGTTTGGTAGCCGCTGGCGTTCAAAAAGGCGCACACGGTGCGGTTCAGGTCCTTGTCATCTTCCACCACCAAAATTTTGAACATAAGCATACCTCCGCAAATTATCATTTCGTATTATATATCATAACACCGAAATGTTAAAGTTTTGTTTGTGTTTTTCGCAAATAATAAAAAACGGGAGATTTTGATATGTACCCCCAATACTGGGTGTCCAGTATTGGGGGTACATATCATTTTTCTCCCGTTTTCCTTATTTCTGTCTGCTCTTTGCCTGGTCGATACGGGCCTGTGCAGCAGCGGTGCGCTCCTTCGCTTCTGCGGTCTGCTTATTGCGCTCGTCCTGCATCAGGGCCTGACGGCCGGCGGGCGTCATTTTGGCCTCTTCCCACTGTGCCTTGGACTCTGCCTTGACGGCCTCTAACTGGGCCTTGTCAACCTCGTGCTGTGCCTTGGCACTCTCCTTCATATCGGAGAAAGCCTTTTTGAAAAATGCTTTAATACCCATTTTATTTACCATTAACCTTTCATGATCTTTTCGCTGAGCTTCAGAATCTCGGGCGCGTATTTCTTCTTGCGGGCGTTCAGAATGCTCTTGTAGATGGGGTACGTACTCAGGGCCATACCCATGCCCACTACGCCGATGGCAATGCCGGGCACCATGGCACTTGCCAAGCCCACAACATTCCCAATATCGGTCATCACCAGGCTCATACCCGCGCCCATAATGATGGAGCTGACGGAGCCGTAGGTATATGCAAAGATACCCGCAGGCCGCTTGACCTTGGCGTCCAGGGCCTTCAGTTCGTCCAGCTCGGTGTGCTGGCGCTCGGTATATTGGGTGCGGATCTTCTGCACCAGAAACTGCTGATCATTGTTATTCATATCGATTACCTCTTTCATTGATTGGATGGGTGCATTGTACCGCACCGTAGTTTCAGATTTTTTTCGAAATTGTTTTTGTTTTATTAAACTTCCCCAGCCAGTTCCGCGGCCAGTTCCAGAATACGGGGCGCGTATTTTGCCTTGGCCTTTGCCAGGGCCTTGCAGTGTACAGGGTAGGCAAAGCACATGACCACTGCGCCGATCAGCGACAGCAGGATTCCCAGCCATCTGACATTGCCGATGACCTCCATACCCAGGCACATACCCAGGCCAAAAATCAGGCAGCCCATGACGCCCACGATCAGGCTCTCCATCACACCGGAGGACTGCACCAGATCATCCAGCCGCTTCAGCTCGTCCAGTTTACTCTCCTCCTGGGGAAGATATTTTTTGCGGATATTCAGCGCCTCTTGGTTTTCCCTGGCGCTGTAGGTGTAGGAAAATGTATTCTCGCTGTTCATTGGCCGGTGTTTACTCCTTCTCCTTGCCGGTGAGTCTGGCCTTAGCATCTTCCACGGACTCGCCTTCCTTGGCAAACAGCACTTCCACACACTTATCGGTAACCTTTTCAAAGCCTTCCACCACGCCGGTTTCCATCTTCTTATAGCCGGTAACCACGCCGTCCTCGATTTTCTTGTAGCCCTCGACGACCTTCTCGACGATCTTTTCATTTGCTTCTACGAACTTAGACATATTTGTTATCTCCTTTGTTTTTGGTTTATGGCCATATTCTATCCCGGCGAATTTTCCAAAATGCTTATGAAATGTTTGAGAAATGTTAATATGCGCAAAAAATTTTGGGCCACCGCAAATTGCGGCAGCCCAAAACCGGCATATATCAGATTTTTTCGTAGCCCACCAGCAGGCCGCCCTTTTCGGCGTAATAGCTGCAAAGGCCAAGGCACTGGCCGATCTGCACATCCACCTGGGGCAGTTGGGTGAGAATGCGGCTTTTCAGTTCCTGCGCGGCAGCTTCATTCATACAGTGGGCGATACGCACCTTACCACCGGAAAGTCCCGCGGCCTTCATGTTTTCCACAATAGCGGTCAGGGATTTTGCCACACCCCGGCATTTATCGGTGGGCTCCAGGGTGCCCTGATCGCTGGCCTTGCCCACGATGCGGATACCCAGCACACCGGCGATCTTCGCCACGGCGGGAGAGACTCTGCCGTTGGCGGCGAAATTCTTTAGTGATTCCAGCATGAACACCAGCCCGGTCTTCTGCTGGTAGGTTTTGATCCGGCTGCAAATTTCCTCGTATTCCAGTCCCTGGCTCACCCATTCCTCCAGCTTTTCAATCAGCAGCACCAGCTCCGGGCCGGCGGAAAGGGAATCGATGACGCACACCCGTCTGCCCTCATACTCGGATTCATACATCTGCTTAGCCACGCAGGCGGCATTATAGCTGCCGGACAGGCCGCTGGTGATGGTAACGCAGAACACATCATCCGCATCGCCAAAGGCTTCCAGCCAATCGCCGGGATTGGGGCAGGAGGTCTTGGACTTGCCCTTATAGCTGTCAAACCAGGCCACCATGGCACTGACATCCAGCGCGCTGTCGTCCACAAACTCTTTTTCGTTTGCAATAATCTTCAAAGGAGCCGCCGCAAAATCGGTGCGGGAAAGCTGCAATACATTCGCAGAGGAGTCTGCGGTAATTTTAATCTTTCTCATGAGGGGAAACCCTACCTTTCATGTAATCGTAAATACCATAGCATATTTTCATCTTTTGGGCTATCTACTTTGCCGTTTTTGCACTCTCCTGCGAGTAGAATTGCGAAAATTCAAGCTCTACCCTGCCGGTTTTTACCCCGGCTGCTGCATTTTCTCCCGAATTCTTGCCATCAGCAGGCTCACAGCATACCAAGTGGTTTCATAGCGCAGGTACATCAGCGCATTCTCATCCCACAGGCACCGTAGCCGGGGCGCAAATTCCTCGTCCCCGTGCCAAAGCTGCACAAGAACCCGCAGCCCATCCAGCAGCTCAATGGCGTAACCAATATCCGCGCCGGGCAGTTTCTCACCGCCGAGGCGCTCGCATCCCTTTGCAAAGGTCTCCGGGTGCGCGTCAAACAAAGCTGCGTTGGGGTTATTTTCATTTTCCTGGAGTCCCGTGTGAAATCCGGGACCATGGCTGACCAGATTGATCCAGCGGCCGGTAATGTAGCGGCCCGGCTTGCTGTCGCAGAGCCAGTCCAGAATGGTCATAACCTCGCCAAAGGAATTGCCGTCCACCCAGGCACCGCCCTGCAAGCGCTCCATGTCTCCGGATTTCCTGTGGATGCGGTAGAGGTCCGATAGAAAACGAATGTAAAAGTAGCTTTCGTCAAACTGCAGGCGGCAGCGGGCGATCAACTCCTGCTGGTCATAGGTCAGAAACAGCCTCTTGGCCTGGGACGCCTGAATTTTGTAATTGTCGACCCGTTCCTTCATCCGGCTCCCTCCTGTTTTCTGGCAATGACGAACCAGGTGGTTCCGTGGGTGCCATCGTCCAAAAGGTTATCGGCGCAGCGTTCCACAGTGAAGCCGCTGTTTTCCAGCAGCCGGCAGATCACCGCCGGGTCATGGACCGTCTCCCGGATATTTTCCTCAAATTGCAGTGCGCCATCCGCATAGACCCGGATCTTCAGATTGACCAGGTTTTCACCGGGCCGTGTCATCTGAAACCAGACCCTTGTATGTTCGTCATAGTCCATCTCAAAGGGTTCACTGTCGGACACTTCGTTCTCATTGAGAATATCGAAAACGAAATATCCGCCGGGGCTGGTGTAGGCATGGACATTGTGAAAGATTTTCTCCACATCGGAAAGGGAGCCAATGTGGTTGATGGCGTCGCCGGTGCAGGTAACAAGGTCAAATTGCTTCTGGGGGCAATAGGTAATCATGTCCGCCACATCATAATGAATTTCCGGGCTGCCCTGCCGGGCGATGTCGATCATGCCCGCGGAAAAATCCATGCCGCTGGTTTGAATGCCGCTGCTGTGGAGAATTTCGCACAGGATACCCGTGCCGCAGGCCAGGTCCAGCGCCGTTTTCGGCTTCAGATTTTTCTGCTGCAGCCACCGGAGCAGCTGCTGGCCAAAAATCTCCGGGTAATAATTCCAGCCAAATTCGTTATATACCTTGCAAAATACATCGCTGTACATACTCAGTCCTCATAATCCGTTTGGAAGCTGCCTGCCGGCAGCACATGACCACAGACGCAGGCTTCGTCCGCCACAAGCGTGCCGGTCTTGCCGATGGCGCCGCCCATCTGCACAAATACCTCCACATATTCGCCGCACTTGGGGCATTTCACCTCAGTCAGGCGGGGCGTACCCTTGCCCTCCTGGCAACCGTTGATGAGTCGTGCCATATGTCCTCCCCCGTTATCTCTGCCGCAGCGTGGGCCGCAGGCTCTTAAACGCCTCTTTCCATTCCTTTGAAATACGGAAGGAGTCGCAGATTTTCTGAATCGCCTTGCCGTTGATGCTGTATTTCAGGCCATTTTCTGCCATCCAGGCATGCACTTTCTCCGGCTCGAATACCGCCAGCTCCGCCACCAGCCAGCCCTGGGCCATCTGCACGGAGTAGTGGTCGTCATTCTTGACGAGCGGCAAAATCTCAGCGGCGCGGCCCCGGCCCAGCCGGGAAATAAACAGCACATAGCCCCAGCGGCGAATGAAGGGGTCATCCGACAGAACATACTCCCTTGCGCAATCCACGGCAACATCAAAATCCAGGTCTGCCACATAGCTTATGATCTGGTCGGTGTGCCACCAATCGGAGAACAGCAGATTGCGGTGAATAAACGCCATTCTTTCTGCTGCCGTTTTGATTTGCTCAAGGGATACATAGAAATAGATCCTGTGGAATTGCTGCCGCTGCAGAATATGCGGCCGCAGGGCGGACACATCTGCCCCCGCTTTCACATAATTACGAATCAGGCGGTCCACATCGGCAGTCTTATGGTTTTCCGGCAGGGCATCCAAATCTTTCTGAACCTGCTCAACAGTATATTTCATAGAACTTCTCCCTTTTTTCTTATATCATCATTATAAAACATTTACTGCGTCGCCGCAACCTAAAAATAGCTTGCACAAACGGACATTCGGGGGTAAAATAGACACATTGGAAGGAGGTGCGGAAATGGACACCAGAAAAAGCATTATCCATAACCTGCTAGGAAAGACCGTTCATGTGGAAGTTGACCGGCCCATCGGCCATGTCCACAATGGCATGGTGTATCCCGTCAATTACGGTTATATCCCCGGTGTTTTCGCCGCCGACGGGGAGGAACAGGACGCCTACATTCTGGGTGTCGACGAGCCCCTCTCCTCCTTCGATGGCCGGGTGGTGGGCGCTATCTGCCGAAAGAACGATGCAGAGGACAAGCTCATCGTCGCCCCGGAAGGAATGGTATTCCATCAGGGCCAGATTGCCAAAGCCGTCCACTTTCAGGAGCAATACTTCGACACTTACATCATTTCCCTTTTCCGCAAATCCTGCGGTGTGCTCCCCTGGCGGGAAGCAGACGGTGAGCGGGAATACCTCATCGTATTTGAACAGTTCTCCCAATGCTGGAGCCTGCCCAAAGGCCACATGGAGGCCGGGGAGACAGAAGTCCAGACCGCCCTGCGGGAGCTTTTTGAGGAAACGGGGCTAAGCGCCCAGCTGGACATTTCCCGCAGCGCTGCCATTGAATATCCCATCTCCCCCATCGCTAAAAAACAGGTGGTCTTCTTCCCCGGCCGGGTCAGCGGCATCCCCAAGGTCCGGCAAGGCGAAATTGACCGTTTCAAATGGGTCCGGGCGGATGAACTGAAAGATTACCTGTTCCCGGACACTGTGTCCGCCTGCAAAAAGCTGATATAACAGGAGAAAAAGTATGCGCTTTCGCAAGGTTTATATTGAAATATCCAATTTATGCAACTTAAAATGCAGCTTCTGCCCCGGCACCCGGCGGCCCGGCAGACGCATGACGGCAGAGGAATTTTCTTCCCTCATGCCCAAGCTGCGGCCCTACACAGATTTTCTCTATTTTCATCTGATGGGCGAGCCATTGTGCCACCCCAAACTGGCAGAATTTTTGGAAATCGCGGGGCAGCACGGCTTCCGGGTCATCATCACCACCAACGGCACCCTGCTGGCAAAGCAGCAGAAAACGCTGCTGGCTGCCCCGGCGCTGCACAAGGTGAACATTTCCCTGCACGCCTTTGAGGCCAACGATTTTTCCGTTCCCTTTGAAAAATATCTGGATGATTGTTTTGCCTTCGGTCAGGCCGCCGCAGGCGAAAAGATCGTGGTGTATCGGCTGTGGAATCAGGGCGGCGCCGACGAATTGAACCAAAAAATTCTGCAGCAAATGGCCCATTATTTCCCCCTGCCCTGGGCGCAGGAGCGCCACGGCACCCGCATCGGAGAAAAAACCTATGTGGAGCACGGGGATAAATTCGACTGGCCCGATCTTGCTGCCCCGGAGAGCGACGGTCCCCTGTTCTGCTATGGGCTGCGGGATCAGATCGGTGTGCTTTGCGATGGCACGGTGGTTCCCTGCTGCCTGGACCACGAGGGGGACATTGCCCTGGGCAATCTCTTCACCGACGATTTAGAAACAATCCTGAACACAGCCAGAGCACAGGCCATCTGGGGTGGATTTTCCAGCCGGGAGGCTGTGGAGCCCCTTTGCCGCCGCTGCGGCTACGCCCGCCGCTTTGGCTGATGATGCAATTTTCAGTTTATCGTCTTGTTTCAAATTACCGCCAGTGCTGTCATCCCAAGCGTAGTCGAGGGATCTTGGCACCAAATTAGTGCGTAGATTCCTCGACTCGCTGGCGCTCACTCGGAATGACAGGTTTGTGCGAAACTGTGCGCTAAACCCCAATCTGTAACTTCCAAATAAATAGAGCAATCCCAGGGTTCTGCACCCTGGGATTATTTTCACGATTTAATCAGTCTTTCAAAGCCGGGGCTGTAAAATTCCTTGCCCTGGGTATCCAGCCACATGGCCTCCGCACCGCAGGTTTCCAGCAAGGTCATGCCTTCCTCCAGCGGCAGCAGGAACAGCGCCGTGGACAAAGCGTCTGCCAGCGCCGAATCATCGCAAACAATGGTTACCGACTGCCACAGTACGGACGGCATCAGGGTATTGGGGTCAATGATATGGTGGTATTCTTCCCCTCCCACCGTGTAGGTCCGCTGGTAGTCGCCGCTGGTAACCACGCAGCCGCCGCTGACAGCGATGGTGTGCAGATACGCGCCCCCATCAGGATTCTGAATAGCCACCACCCAGGGGGTGCCATCGTCAAACTTGGCTCCGGTGGCGCAGACATTGCCGCCCACGCTGATAAGATACCCATCGGGAGCATTCTCCGCCACCCGCTGGGAGGCCCAGCCCTTGGCAATGGCCCCCACATCCAATCTGGCCCGGCTGTCGGAAATAAAAACAGTGGAGGCTTCCTCGTCGATGATGAGCTTATCAAAGCCAATATGCTCCGCCGCTTCTTCCAGCGCCGCCCGGTCCGGCAGGCGGGCATTTTCCGGGTCCGCCAGGCCCGCGGTCCTGGCCTCGTGCCACAGACGCAGCACACTGCCCATGGTTACATCCACCATACCGCCGGTCAGGTCATAATACCGCCTGCAGTCCAACAACAGATCCATGATGGCCCGGTCCACCTGCACCGGAGCGACGCCTGCGTTGTCGTTGACGGTTTTCAGATTGTTGATGCCGGGATAATCGTTATAAATATCAAAAAGCTGATGGTAAAATTCCAGTTCTGCACGAATTTTCTCAGCCTGTGTGTCAAATTCCTCCTGGCTGCCGCCATAGTGCAGCACGGTGGTAACCGTGTCAAACAGGTCCAGATAGGTAGCCGAATGCTGCGCCTGCTTCCCCCCGGCGCAGCCGGAAAGGCAGAGGGCCAGTATTAAAAGCAGGCTGACAAGCCGCCTTCCCTTCATATTATTTCCTCCAAAGCGTAACATTCTTTCCCAGTACACGCAGTACCCCTGCCCCGGCGGTGCCGGTGGCAAAGCCGGTAACGATGGACACTGCCAGCAAGTATGGCAGGTATGCCCCCACATATACAGAGTGCATCAGCACCATTGCCGCCAAAATCTGGCCCACGCTATGGGCCGCCGCGCCCAGAATGCTGACACCGTAAATGGAGAGCATGGGCATTTTCCGGCACAGAGCCATGACGCTCATAGCCAGCAGTCCCCCCGTCAGGGAGAACAGCAGCCCCGTAATGCCGCCGCCAAAAATGGCACCCAGAATACACCGGGGAATCAAAATGGCAAAGGCGCTTCCGGTACCCAGAAGATAAAGGGCAATCAGTGTAACAACATTGGCAAGGCCCAATTTCACGCCCGGCAGCGGAATCACCAGCTGCAGCGGCAGAAAGCGCTCAATATAAGAAAGGGCCAGAGCCAGGGCGATCAGCACGGCGCATAGGGCCGTTTTCTTCGTTCTGCTCATGCGCTCACCCCACTACGAAATCCACGCCGTCGGATTTTCCCACGATCCGCACTTCCACCCCATTGGGCAGGCACACCAAGCTGCGGCCGGAAGCGGAAATGGCGCCACTGTGGACGCAGTCCATGCCGGGGCAGTCCGACTGCGTGATGGACGCTTTCCCGCCGGACACGGCGATCACATTGGTATAGGTGCTCTCCAGAACGAAGGTCTCCTCTGACGACAGAGAAAGGGTCTTGACAAGCTGGCCATTGTGGTAAATTTCCACAGCAGCCGGCGCCGCTGCCCCGCCGGGGAGAAATGCCAGCGCCACGCTCACAGCCAGCAGCACCACCAGCCCAATGGCCAGAAAATCGCCCTTTTGAAATTGCAAGCGCATGGTTTTCCCTCCCTTTTCGCTTTTCATTGATTATAGCACATGAATTGCTGCCGCGTAAAGATATTTCTTATAACCACAAATTGGAGTTTATCTGGCATTTTGCGGCCGCAGGCCGCCTTGGCCCCCTCTGCCGAGGGTAGCGAAGCGATTTGAACAATTGCTTGCCGGTGGCAAGCACACCATAAACTATGTGTCGAAAATCTTTGATTTTCGACTGGGGGAGAGAAATAATTGATAGCTTTTCATATCTCTCCCTCAGTCACGCTGTTCGCGTGACAGCTTCCTCGTCAGAGGGAGCCTTTTGCGCCGCATAGCGGCGCGCGGGCCAAAGGCCCGCCATTTCCCATGCACCGCAGCCCGATAAACTGAAATTTGAATCCCCGCAATACGAAAAAGCCGGAGCTGCTGCTCCGGCTCTTTGATGGCATAATCTTATTTTTCCAGCCGGGAACGCAGATAATCTTCCGCCTGCTGGTGGGGAATCTGCAGAATTTCGGACACTTCCGTGGAAATCAGCCGTTTGGCGTCCTTGAGGAAATTTTCATCGCAGATGTGGAATTTTCTGCCGGCTTCCAGCTGCCGCTGCTTCTGCTGCTGCAGAGAACGGATCATGCCGATCAGCTCGACGCAGGCGCCGTGGGAGATCAGCTGGCGATAGCGCTCCTTGCGGAGGCCTTCCTCCGGAATCCAGCAATCCCGCTGCACTTCTTCAGAATCCAGTAGCGCATCCAGTTCCTCACGGCTCAGTACTTTACGCATCTTTGCCACCGCCGCCTGATTATGGACCGGCACATAGTAGCGGGCTTCACCCTGGCTGCAGGGCGCCAGAACATAATATTCCACCATCTTGCGGTCCACCATGCGACATTCCACATCCATGATGCGGCACACCCCGTGGATGCCATATACGACCCGATCTCCACACTGAAAGTTCATATTATGCCCCCACTTTCCTATTTTTTATTGATTATAGCATGAAAAAATCAAACTTTCATGTGGACAAAACGCCGAAATTTTCAACGAATGTTGAGTGGAAATGGGCGCAAAACTGTGCTATGATAATCCCAGACCCTAATATGGAGGTTCCAGCTTATGATGAAGGTTTTGATTGCAGAGGACGACAAGGATCTGCGGCAGCTTTTCTCCCATGTCCTGATTTCCAGCGGCTATACCGTCACCGGCGTTTCCAACGGTCAGGAAGCCCTGAAGGCCATGGAAAGCGACTATTTTGACCTGATTATTTCCGATATTATGATGCCCGTGATGGACGGCTACGCACTGGTGCGCCAGCTGCGCGAAAGCGGCAACAA
>JAEIGA010019099.1_pt1 | contig 10451 bp, 7 predicted proteins | sample 9270691 | NCBI WGS metagenome assembly JAEIGA01 (sample SAMN17057246, study PRJNA624740) | gut metagenome | biome: biome; isolation source: fecal sample | host: Bos grunniens | place: China: Xizang | collected 2019
CAAGTTCTTAATCATAGTATTAGGAACTTGTTTGTTTTGTATGCCTATGGCAACGAACAAGCAGAATACAATTTAGGCGATGAGGCAAGAATTATAGCATGAGGGAAATGATGAGATAAATAAAAAAGTAGTTGATGATAAAGTGATTATAAATTTGTCGTATTGAAACAGAGGTTTTCCACGGACTTCTGTAGAGGTGGCACGAAGTGCTGAGGATTTAGTCCGTGGAGGATATAAAAAGAGTGATCTTTGATGAGTGTTTATTGGGGAAGACGTCGTTTACGCAATGTGCGTAAATTGTCGTTATTGTCGTTTTGCAAACCGACAATATCGTCAAAAACGACAAAAACGACATTTCCGTCACGTGATGGAAAAATAGAAATGATAGGATATAGATGTCCTACGGATGGCTTAGTGATGTCTTATTATGAACCCGTCAAGAACCCGTTATGAACCCGTAATATCGTCGGAATCCGCTGGTCGCAATAAATGCCGCTTGCGGCATTGGGCGACCGCGTTTCCTCCTCATACCTCGAAGCCATGAGCTTCTCGGTAGGTTCTAAATGTTTTAAAATTATATGACGACAATAACGACAATAGGCGACAATATAAAATCCGCAGCATTGCTGCTGTAGGCTATAAGGCGAAAGGCGAAGAGGTGTGGATTAGCGGCTTTGCCGCAAAGTGATCTTTGAAATATTGACATATTTGGATATAAAAAAACGACAACCTATTTGTGTGGATTGTCGTTTAGGTAGTGTGAAATGGTATTAGGTAGGAATTAGTATAAGAATCCGAATAAATATAGTGGGATGCTATTGCCGGTACAATATTCCATTTCATCCAATGCAAGATAACTGTCAGGGATATTCTTGATTTGGCGGAATGTTTTGCCTTGTCCTCCAACTTCAAAGGTATAGTGTTTATCTATTAAAAAATCTCCTTTGGTAGGCAATTCCACCGTGTGTGATTGTTGAAGCTGGTTGACGAAAAATGTTTCGCGAAGTGTGCCAATGTTTATTTGGTCTGTTAATGCATACATTTGGTTGGTATTGTTCATGAAGATCTTATCAGGTCGAGATAGCGTTTTGTAGCTATTAGCCTCTTTACTTACCAGCATCAGTAATCCTGCACGTTGCATAAGATATAGTAGGCGAATAACAACATCGCGTGTTGCTCCAATCTCTCTACATAGAGTGCTAATGTTTGGTTCCAATGGAACTTGGGTTGCCAATATCATAAGTAATTTTTGCGCTTTTTGTAGGGTGGCGAATGTCAAATCTTCTACGTGAGGGATATCTTGATGGATAATCAGTTGCATTAGTTCTTCCAAGCGCATTAGATAATCTTGTTTTGCTTCAAGCACGAAGGGGTAGTATCCTTCGCGTAGGTATTCGGCGAATAGGGCTAATGGCTTTATCTTGGAGGCTAAATCCATTCCGATTGTTGTATGATTTTGCAGGAGGTAATCTAAAGTAACAGCTTCTATATTAATAAGTCCACGAAATTGCAGGTATTCTCTAAAAGAAAATCCATGTAGTTCGTATATGCTTTGCCTGCGAGATAAATCTGCTTGTGCATCGTCTATCTGCAGCATGGAAGAACCTGTATATACTATTTTTAAATCACAGAAAGAATCGAATACATTTTTTAGTATTTGTCCCCAATGCTCAACATAGTGTATTTCATCTACCAACAGAATTTCAATACCATGTGTGTGTGCATATTCCGCTACGTCGTATAGGCTGATTAGTTGAAATTGAAATTGGTCAAGGGAGATGTATAGAGCTTTACTTAAATCGGTATAGTGTTCTTTGATATACTGTAGTAGCATGGTCGTTTTACCAGTACCACGTGCTCCGCGAATACCGATGAGTCGTGCATCCCAATTGATTTGATGATAAAGATAGCGTTTGTGAGTTAAGTCCACATTTTGAATGCGTCGCAAATATTCGTTCTGCAACATGCGAAATTGATGTTCTTGTAGCATAATGATATTGTTTAGTGTGAAAATTTGCTGCAAAGGTAATGATTTTATTTTACAAAAGCAAATAATTGGGTGAATTTTACTTTTGAAAAAGTGATTTTAGGTATTATTTTCGCTTTTGAACAAGTAAATTGGTATAAAAAGTGGCGATGTATTCGAAATTTTGGTGATTTGTCACTTTTTTTCGAGAGGTTGTATAGTGAAGAGATGTAAACTAAATATGTCAATAGTGCTTAGTTGCACAAATAATAACTTTCGGGATTCGTTCATTGATTTGAACCCTGTTCACAAATAAGAGCCACAGAAGTGCGATAGATGTCCTATAGATGTCCTATAGATGTCTTATGGTGGTCGCGAAACAAGTAGTAAATTTTCGCTCCTCCGGGCGACAACAAAAAATAGAACAACAATTTGAAAACAACATATAAAAACAATATAACTACCTGAAAGGGTAAAATAGAATAACTTTATCTCTTCGCCCACTAGATAGTATGGGAAGTGTTGGAGAGAAATGCAGAAATAGAAAAAAATATATTATGGCACAAAGAGCAAATGAAACTGCAAGTCTACATGATAGAGTTGTAAGAGAGATTAAAAATAGTTTAAATCAACAGGATTTTGATATATATATAAATCCTGGTAGTGAGAAAAATGCAGGAATAGCAGGAAATTATCCTGATGTTATTATGACAGGAAAGGGAGAAAAGACAGCTAAATTTATACTGGAAGTTGAAACTTTAGATTCTATAACCAAAGATGAAGCAGAAGTCCAATGGAAGAAATATGCTACTGAAATCAAAGCAACATTTTATTTAGTTGTACCCGAAGTATCAATCAATAAGGCTACTCAACTTTGCCAACAAGTAGGTATCAATACTCGTTTTGTAACATATACTGTCAATCCATTTGATGATAAAATATTCTTTAAATTTAATTGATATGTTGGAACAAATATTAAAATCAGACATATTACAATGTGTTTTTAGCGGTATAGGGTGTACTATTTTGGGAGCTGTTATTAATGGTAAATATACAAATTATAAAAATCGTATACAAAAGATAAAATGTTATTATTTAGAAGATGAAGTGTTGTTGCAAATTCCCATGAAAGATGAGAATGATATTATCCGCAATAACATTCATTGTAAAAAATTTAAAATTACAAATACAACCAACAGAGATTTTGACTCGCTTAAAATCATTTTCCAATTTGATCCTTCTGCAGAAATATTAGAATGTTGGAGTATTTCAAAAGAGGGGTGGAATGCTCAAAAGATCAAACCGAGTTTAATAGATAAGAATCAAGCAGATGCAAATATAAAATCCTTTAATAGAGGTGATAGTATTGAATATACATTTAAAGTTGCTAATATATCTGATAATAAATACTATATTACAGAAAATAAAAGTTTAGGTGTTAAAATAGAGTGCAAAGATAAAAGAGAACGCAGAAAAATAAAATCAAAGAAATCAGATAAACTCTTAGTTCATAGACATTGATAATATTTTATAGAAGATATAAACGAACTAATCCCAAAATATAGTAAACTTTTAAAACCCAAATCAATATTTTGACTCAACTAAATAAAATATTATCCATTGTTCTCCTCCTCGCAGGCACCTTCTCCGTATCCGCACAGATTGTGGATGCAGAGGGGCAGTATGTGGATACGGTGTTCAACGATAATGTAGATCGCACAGCGGAGGACTTTGTGATGGCATCGCTCTTGGTGGCTGACCCTGGCACGGTCATGTACTCCGTTCTCGGTCATGCTTGCCTCCGCCTGCAATGTCCTACTTTCGGCATGGACTACTGTTTCTCATACGAGAGCGAGGGCGTGCAAAACAGAGTGCTGGACTTCCTCGCGGGCAAACTGATGATGGGCTTGTATGCTATCCCTGTAGAAGAGTACTGCGTACAATACCGAGAAGATGGTCGCGGGGTATATGAATATACACTCAACCTTCCTATAGATGTCAAACGTGAACTATGGCGCGTATTGGATGAGCATGTCGCTGAAGGTGTCCGTCTTCCATACGACTACTACCATCGCGGTTGTGCAACAACAGCAATAGAGTTTGTCAAGGAAGCATTAGGCGAAACAGTGATAGTGTATGATAGATCGTTGTACGAACACCCGCACACTGCCCGTGAAATGTACTTTGAATATACTAAACCTTCTATGTGGATGCGATTTATTAGTGTATTTATTGCAGGAAGTGAAACTGATATTCTACATCATAATGATTGCCAATTAATTGTACCGATGTCATTAGTCCACGCATGGCAACAAGCGAAAGTGAATGGCAAACCGTTACTGGCAAACGAGCCAACAGTATTAGTTGAGGGCGAACCGCAGGTAGCAGAAACTTGGTTTACACCAATGATGTTGGCAATTATCATGCTCATATTATCCATTGTTAACCTCTTTTGGGAACGCCCATATTTTGATTGGTTGATATTAGCAGCGCAAACGATTATTGGTTGTGGAATGACTTACTTGATTTGCTTTTCCAATCTCTGCTGTACAGATTGGAATTGGCTACTCATCCCCTTCAACCCATTGCCTGCAATCTTCTGGCATTGGCGCAAGTATTGGGCATTGCCATACGCAGGAATATTAGCAGTATGGTGTATCGCTATGGCAAGCATGATATTGTGGGGGCATCCAAGAGTGGACTGGTGCCATATAGCAATGGTCGTAGCATGGATAGTGATTATAGTTCATCAAATAGATACGAAAATAACGCGCAGCAAGCGCATGTAACATAATAATGAGGAACTATCGCACGTAACGATTGTCCAGCGAGTAAAAAAACAGAAGTTTAACAAAAAAAATATAAATTATGAAAGGTATTTGTTATCAAGTTTTTCAAACACTTTTTGTACAGAATAGGTGTTTAGTAATGATGGTATTCTTATCCTTGAACATCTTGGGAGCATACGGAGGAAGTACTTATCACCGTCCTAAGGTTCAGGTAAATGCTAATCCAACTGGAGCAGGAAATGTGTATGTGAGTAGAACACAAGGAGATAAGACATCGCAAACTGCAGACGGTGAATATGGTGGTAATGGTGACAAGAACACAAGCACAACATTTTATTTTTCTGCGGATCATATTGATGAGGATTATCTGTGGTATGCATGGATTTCACAAAATGGTACCGTTGCACTAACTCAAAAGAATGCCTCTTTAAGTTTATCTGTTAACAGTCGAGACACGTATGGCTCGGATTCTAATACGACAGATAAAACCGAAGGGAATGATAACTGGTATTCTTATCTCTTCCATTTTACCGCCAAATGGGTACAACCTGATGTAACGGGTGTAACCAATGGTACGGCAAGTGGAACGCGTCAATCAACCTACGATTTGGGTACAGTAACTAATCCGACAGCCACTACAAAGAATGTAGCGTTCACTCTATCTAATGACTATGCAGGTTTGTTGGACATTAATAATGTGTGTCCAGATTACTATTCTATTGCAACGACTTTGAATTCAAATGGATATACTAATGGCGCAATGTCGCATACCAAAGGTAGTGGCAGTTTGACTGTCCCTGTTACTTATACTCCAACAGGTATTCATGGTCAAACCAACTCAACAAATCTAACCGTAAAATCCAACTATCCAAGTGCAGGAACCAATTGTTGGACAGCGGCACTTACTATCGCAGAGAATTATAAACCAATTTTTACATTGGATGCTACATCGTACAATTTTACACCAACTCAACCTCTTGCCAATAGTGCTTCAGGAACTTATACCTTGCCTATTACGGGGCGCAACTATGCTGCTTCTAATATAGCAGAATGGGATGTTTCATGGGGAATGGTGAAACACGATGGTGGAACTACATATTCAGATACTAACCCATACTCAATAGACCTTAATGATCTAAATAATCCTAAGGTTGTATTTACTGCTCCTGCAACTGGCAGCTATACAGACATGACAGTTTCTCTTACAATCACTGCCAAATATAAAGATGCAAACGGGAGTCTTATTGCCAGTGATCCAAAAACAATCACATTCTCAGCAGATGCAGGTGAAGCATTGACCATTGATGATGGCAACGAATATATAATGGATTTCGGTATCGTAGATTTTGGAAAGGCATATACTGACGAAGTAGAGTTGATTTCTACTTATACTGATTTAGATGAATCTGTGGCAAATCCAGTAACAGGTATCACATTTAATACTGATGTGACTAATGAGAAAGTAGTAGTGTCTATTGCTAATACCACTGCTGTTGGTGATTATGCTCCTTCATTGACACTATCAAAAGGCACTTCAAGCGTTGTGCTTAATGTGAAAGCGCAAGTGAAGTTGGCGAAACCTGTTGTAACGGCCACTACAGGTTTGGGTCAATCTATTGACTTGTCGTGGTCGGCTGTCAATGGTGCTACCAGTTATATTGTTAAGAGCGGTGCAACTGTTCTGGTAACGATTGGCGATGATGAGGCAATTGCTACTACTTATAAGGTAGTTAGCATCGGAGGACAGTCTTTGGTTATGGGTACAGAATATCCATTTACCGTTACAGCCGTATATGCATCTAATACGTTTGGTAATCGCACCTCTGATGAAATCAAAGTCACTCCAACGGCGCCTGCTACGATTACTTCTACAACGGAGATAGACCTTTATACTGGTACGGAAAAGTACCAAAAAGGACATGCTACTTATGGCAAGTACCCATACGCTCCAAAACGTAAAATAGATCTCTCCGCTGCGTTCAATAATGGTGTAGCTGCTTTTGACCAATTGTTTGTGTTCGGTATGACCATAGGAGATGCAAATAATGTGATTGCTATACCAACGAGGACTGCTAACTCCAATGCTGTAACACCTTGTTATGTTTATACTAAGAGCGGAAATGACTATGTCCTTTCTTCTTCCATAGATAATGTGAATGTTGCGACTAAGCCTGCTGCATTTAATATTAGTGCTAATGGACAGAAAGTTTATTTCACAGGTTATGCTCCATACGCATCTTGCGGCTACACATGGAAGGAGAATGCGGTATTCTTGTTTACAGGCAACGGTAAGTCTGTAGATGTGTATTTCGATAATCTTGAATTATATGCTCGTCCGAAAGCAGAGACAGGAACTACTGTGCTCGTGAAACAATATACGGCTAATAGTATTACAGAGGCAATAGGTCTAATGGGTGATGACGATGTTGATGTGAAAACTACTGGAGGAGTGTCATTAGATGTGTACGTTCAGGGTAGTGGTGCTGCATTTGCCTTTGCATCTACAGGTGGTACTTTGACTCCTACTATTCACTTGAATGGTACAAATGTGTTGCAATCAACATCAGGTGTATCTGTACGTGTAACATCTTCATTGTTGAGTGTAGATGCTACAGCTACGCAACAATCATCACCAGTTCAGGTCTTAATCAAAAAGAATGGAGGTTCTACGACCTTAACTGTTACGGATACATGGTTCGATGCTAATACGCACACCAATGGTATCCTCGATTTGGCAAAATCAGGTGTGCGTCCTGCACCAACCATTGACTTGGGAAGTGAAAAAACGACATTGATTTTTAATGGTGGACAATATTTCTTGGCCAATGCGGGTAATACATCTACTTCATACACCGTTTCATACGCTATTTCTTATCGCAAGAAATCTATGGCAAAAAATATGGCTAATATGTATGGTGTAGGAGATGACCAACCAGAAGGAAAAGTGCGTTTCAATGATGGTTCAGTAAGTTGTGCGGAACTGCCAGCTGCATATTTTAATGCTGATTTATATCACAATCGTACTTCTATGAAATGTCCGCAAGACACCAAAATAGATGGTGGTACATTTAATTGTGATGTGTTAGCTTGTACTGGTACTAAATCCAAGGGTGGCTCACCAACCAATAGCGCGGGTAAAGCACTATGTGAGGTGTCTGTACCTATTCAAACAACTAATTCTAATGGTACAGCGGTATTGGCAAGCGATTGGATGACTTATGCGGCTAATCACGGAGCAAATACATCGAATTTAAGCTATTATGGTATAAAATCAATGCAACCAACCACAATCATTAACGATGATGAAGAAGAGGTGCCAGGTGTTAATTTGATGCTACCAAGTGATAATGTTTGCTTTATGGAGGTAAATCGTACTCCATGGGTGTTGTGTATTCCTACTGTATCTGTAAAACAATCAGTAGCATCTGTTTCATTGGGCGGAAGTAAGCAGGTTCCATCTTCTGTTACTGCTGGCGATGAGGGCTTGACACAGGTGCAATTAACCTCACGATTGTTTTATGGTGAACTTGATGAGTATACTAAGGAAATTGCCATTGGTGATTATAAGACTCCTGGTGGAGCGGACGTGAGTTTACCAGATGATGGTGCTCAAGAATATGTATTAAATACAGGTTCCTATGTAATAAAAGATAAAGTGTATTTTGTGCGCCCTGTGATTGCTAATGAGTGGCGTATGTTTGTACCTCCATTTGATGTGGCAAATATTTACATAGTTGAGGCATATCCAGAGCAAAAACTGCTTGCTGATTATGGTGATGGTAAAACTATTTCTGATGAGGATGCCATCTATGCAGCTCGTTTGGAGCAAGCTACACGTATGCTGGATTTTATCTATTTCTGGTTGTTTGATAGCGATCCTGCTGCTTTAGGTAATGACAATGATTTATGGCCTAAAAAGGGATGGGATATGAGTCCGTTCGTGCGTGATTGGGTGGATTATGAGAAAGAGACTTATGGTGATGCCGACCAACCTATAATAGAACAGTTGTACCACTTTACAGGAAACAATTGGGATGCGAACTATTACCTATATGAGTCGGATGGAAAATGGGATTATGTAGATGGTAAATTTGTTACTGATTGGCAATTAGTATCTACGCAATCAGTAGAACGCGGCAAGGGTACACCGCAAACTATTATGCGCAAGGGTGGTATCTATTCGATGTGTTTCCCATATTCCATTTATAATAATGGTTCTCATGATCCAGAAACCACATGGGATTATTGGACTGGTAAATACATTATTATGGAGGGTTATCCAACGGAAGAGGTGGATGTGATTGGCTCGGCACAAGTATTGTCTGGAACTACAAGCGATTGGAATGGCGATGCTCTCACGACAACTCTTTTAGCAGACCATACTGCTACAGGTGCTTCTCTGCGAGGTAATCATACATTTGGTAACGTGCGTGTGCAGAAAGATAATGCATTCTATTTGAATGGAACAAATAAGTACACCAATTCATTTGATCAACGTTTAATGGAACCTGGTGAAGGATTCTTATTGGCTAATGCAGGAACCGTACCATTGTCTATGCCAAATAGAAAAGCTTCTATCGATTTGATGTCAGGCGTGGTGACATACGAACCGGGTGATGGTGTTGAGAATACGGTTACAGGTACGCCAACCATATCGGGTGAGCGCGAGATGTTGGTGTACACCCTTGCAGGCGGTTTGGGTGTAGTGCCTGTGGTATCACAACAAGTGTCCATATACAACGCCGCAGGTCAGTTAGTGGTAAGTCAATACCTTACTGGTGAAATGCAATTTGCTTTGCCAGCGGGTATCTACCTCGTTCGTGGTGAGAAAGACCAAGTCAAAGTCATGGTAAAATAATATAGATTGAAACAAACGATTATGAAGAAAGTACATATCATATTAGCATTACTCATCCTTGCGACCCCAATATTTGCATTGGGGCGCAATGATGGTTCCTCCAAGGCGCATTCCATCGATTTTGATTGGGTGAATGGACATGTTCAAGAACCTGGTGCATTTTGGTATCGTGTGGCAGTGGCTCCTGTATTTGAGTTGCAGGATCCTGAGTTGTTATTGACTTTAACTAATCTATCAACCGATAGTGCAACACTCTCTCTTTATGCTACGATGGATGATAATTTTGTGGAAATGAATTACAAAATTGCTGGTGGAGATAGTCGTACACGTGAGTTGGATACAGATATGCTTGCGCCGCACTATCAGTATATCTACTTGACTTTGACCTCAGATAAGAGGGTTTCGTTGTTTGCAAGCCTGAAGGATAAGGCTGCCAGTGACGTACAATCGCCAACGGTTGATGCCAAAGGAGAAACGCGTCTGGTGCGTGGTAATGATGGTGTGTTGTATATAGAACGCGGTGATGAACGCTATACCTTAACCGGTGCGCGCTATAAGTAAGAATAACTAATTCGGTTATCGGTTATTGGCTATCGGTTATCGGCTCGCTGAGAGAGCTTGATAATAGAGAAAAATCGCAGAAAAGATAACTTTCTGCGATTTTTCTTGCAAGTATCAGAAAAATATTGTACCTTTGCAGCAAATTATTATCTTTTAATAATTATAAAGTAATAAAATATGAAAGCGCAAGTTAATCCTTTTGTTATTTCGGGCTATGAAGGAAGCCATTATTTTTGTGATCGTGTTCAAGAATTACAAACTCTTGAACGCGAGATAG
>JAEIGA010019100.1_pt1 | contig 10450 bp, 8 predicted proteins | sample 9270691 | NCBI WGS metagenome assembly JAEIGA01 (sample SAMN17057246, study PRJNA624740) | gut metagenome | biome: biome; isolation source: fecal sample | host: Bos grunniens | place: China: Xizang | collected 2019
GGGAGTGTTAAGACTGACCATATTTTTCTGATAATAAACATAAAATTCTCCTTTATTTTTTTAAATTTATGATATCATATTGCACCAAAAAATTCAAATCAATTATCAGTTTCAAGCAACAAAAATGAGCATTATTTTTTGTTTACTATTTACAAAGGAAAACAATATTGATATAATATAAAAAAACCAAATTAATATTTGGAGGTAAATAAAATGAAAAAAGTTCTTGCAACCGTGCTTGCTGCAGCAATTCTTCTGACCTGCATTCCTTTTGCGCTCGCATCAAACGAAGTATCTGACGGCTACACAATAACCAACCCATATGAAGGCATTAATTGGGAAACGGTAAAGCAGTATAAATCAGCATTGCATACACACACAAATGCAAGCGACGGTGATGACACTCTCATCAAATCGCTTGAGCGTCACTATGAAACAGGTTTTGATATTGTTGCAATAACTGACCACGGTATCAGCAACACAAGCTGGACAAACAGTGATGCAAATATAGTTACAGATGTTATGTCACTTATCGGCAAAACAGACGGCGAAATTGTTACCCTTCAGGCAAAAGGTAATTTTGATAACGGCACAGCATATGAAGTAATCACACGCAACGGTGATGATTACATTGTAACTGCTGACGGCAGAGAAATTCTTCGTTTACCCTTCGGAATTGAAAACAATGCGCTTTCTGTAAATGCACACGTAAACAGCTGGTTTGCGCCTTTTGAATATAATATGGTAAGCGATTACCACGAGGCAATTACAGGTGTAGACAAAGCGGGCGGAGTTTCAGTTATAAACCATCCCGGCGAATATACTCAGGCAAGATATGAACTTTATCAGGAAGATGCTTATAATCTTGATAACTGGTCATATAGGTATTATTTCAATAAGTTCTACGGTTACATTGATAAATACGATTCATGCATCGGTATTGACATCAACAGCAAAGGCGACGGCAGAACAAGATACGACAGAAAACTCTGGGATCTTATGCTTGCTGAAGCTGCAAAAGAAGGTTCAACAGTAACTGCAATTGCAACCAGCGATGCTCATCAGCTTGACAAAATAGATACTGGCAGCCTTCTTATTCTTGCAGAAGATAACTCAACAGCAACCATCAAAAATGCACTTCTCAAAGGTCAGGTTCTTCCGCAGAGCACCTGTATTGCTAACCGCAACGAGCTTGCACAGATTGCAGATGCAATCAAGTTGTACTACGGTGAAACAGAGCTTTACAATGAACTTGTTTCTCTTGTTGCACAGTACGATGCAGAAAGAGAAGAAATCATCAAAACAAACGATGACGGTCAGGTTGGCATAACCTACACTGCACTCGACGACGAAGGATACCATTCAACAGGTATCAGACCCGTTATCAATTCAATCACCGTAAGCGAAACTGAAGATACAATTACAATTGATGCAGATAATGCACTTATTATCCGCTGGATTTCAGACGGCAAGCTTATCGCAACAACAAAAGCAGATGATACTTCATTTGACCTCAACGACTATGAGGATCAGATCAAAGGATATGTAAGAGCAGAAATCTTCGGCGAAGGCGGTATTGTTTATACCGAAGGCTTCACTATTAACGCTGATAAAGCTGCAGACGATGGAAATGATTTTGTTTTTAACCTTGGCTTCTTTGATTTCCTTTTTGCAATAATTGACAGATACAGCGGATACCTCGGCAGAGTTTTCACTAACCTCTTTTAATTGAAAAGTAATAAAAATATCCCCTGCCTCAGCAGGGGATTATTTTTTTAGATTGTTTCAATATCAATTCCAAGAATAACAACATCATTAACGGGCTTATCTGCAAAACCTGTTTTAACGGTTGCTATTGCATCAACAACATCCATTCCGTCAATTACCTGGCCGAAAACAGTATGCTTGAAATCGAGCCAAGGTGTGCCGCCGAGTGCTCTGTAATCTTCAACGCACTCTGTGGGGAAGCCACGGTCTGAAAGCTGTTCCATCTGCGAAAGAAGACCGCTGTCGACTTCTTTTGCCTGAACGATAAAGAACTGGCTGCCATTGGTTGAAGGGCCCGCATTCGCCATTGAAAGAGCGCCTCTGATATTGTGATAATCAACGCTGAATTCATCTGCAAAGCTCTTGCCCCAGATGCTTTCACCGCCACGGCCTGTGCCTGTGGGATCGCCGCCCTGAATCATAAAATCAGGAATCACTCTGTGGAAAATAATTCCGTTGTAATATCCGTTTTTAGCATGAGTTGTAAAATTTTCAACAGCCTTGGGTGCTGCATCGGGGAAAAGAAGAATCTTTATATCACCGAGAGTTGTTTTCATAAGTGCAACAACATCACCCTGCTGAACATCTCTTATCTGCTTGCTCATTTTATATCTCCTTATTTTGCTTTCGGGTCAAATGTATCCGAAAGCTTCATAAAATCTATCTTTGCCATTTTTGTTCTGGGGAAGCTATCCATAATCTCAATCTTTCTCGGCCATGAAAACTTTGCAAGATTCTTTTTGCAATGTGCAAGAATCATGTCAGATGCTTCTTCTTCATTCATGGGAGTTTTAAGTGTTACACAAAGCTTTACGCAAGGCTTGTTTTTCTGATAACCCTGAACAGCACATACCTCGCTGACAAATGGAAGCTGAAGAACAACATTTTCAATATCAATAGGATATACATTATATCCCGAAATAATGATCATTCTCTTTTTTCTGCCTGTAAAATAAACAAATCCGTCAGCATCTTTATAACCGAGGTCACCTGTCATTATCCATCTGTCACCGTTAGAATCAACATATACACCGTCGTCTTTAACGGTATTATCTCCGTTGAAATAACCGATCATAGCTGTATCAGCTTTAACAACAATTTCACCTGTAGTTCCCGCAGGAACTTCCTGACGCTTCTCATCCCAAATCTGAACTATAATGTCAGCAAGAGGCTTACCGATTGAATCTTCTCTGAAGTTCTCGTAAGTATTAACTGTACAAACTGAAGAAACTTCAGTAAGACCGTAACCTCTGAAAAGCTTGCCTTTTCCACCGTTTTTGGCAACAGTTTTATTGAATTCCTTGACAAGTCTTTCGGGAAGCACATCACCGCCGCAGAAAACAAGACGAAGGTTTTTGAGGTGAGGGCCATCAAAGCTTTTATCTTCCATCATCTTTTTAAACATATTGGGTACACCGAGAACGAATGTAACCTTATGCTTTTTAAGATACTTGCAAGCTGTTTGTGGGTTGAACTGCGGCATAGGAATTGATGTAAATCCGTGTGTAAGCGGGAAATGCATTGCAATACCCAAACCGAAAGCGTGGAATATCGGCAATACCATAAGCGAATATTCATCACCTGCTTCATGAGGAATATCGAGTGTGTCAAGCTTTTCAGCAAGATTATTAAGATTGTTGCTTGAAAGCATAATCGTCTTGCTCTTGCCTGTTGTTCCGCCGCCGTGAAGATAAACAGCAACCGCTGAACCGTCGTGGAATTCAACACACGATTTATTTGAACCCATAGAAACCGCTTTTGAATATTTAACGGTATTTTTTATTCTTTCAATTCCTTTGCCTTTCACTTTCTCAAAGATCTTGAAAGCAGGCACAGCAGGTGCAATCAGATAATCTGAATTTGAGCAAATAATACAAGGTACACCTGATTCATTAAGTACATCGGCATATTTTGCGGCAAGAATATCAAGAATAAATATTGCCTTTGTTTTTGTCATATCCATACTTTCCTTCAAACCTTCGGGTGAAGTTAAAGGATGCACGATATTTGCAATTACACCGATTTTATTAAGAGCATAGAAAGTTGTAAATGCATGAACAACATTCGGCAAAAATATTGTTACCGAATCCCCTTTGCCGATACCTATTGAATTAAAATATGCTGCCAATGCATCAATATCGCTGATAATTTTTGAAAGCTTGATCTTGCTTCCAAAAGCCAGAACAGCGGTATAATCCCCCGTTTTTTTAGCGCATACTTTCAGATAATCATAACAAGTTAAATTCATATCAGTTATACCATCCGATATTTATAATATTATATGAACATACAAATGCTATTTTATCAATCAACATACAATTTGTCAATTAAAGAAACTTTAAATTAATAAAAGCTTAATAAAGTCAATGTATGTTGTTTGACAAAACTATTTCTCCGCCATCGGTAAATGAAGCGATAATTCCGTTGTTATCAAATGTTGCAAAGAACGGAACTTTTGCATACATAGTAAGGTTCCATTTTATATTAGGATAAACTTTACCGAGCTGATTTGTGACAACGGCAATTTCGGGGTTTAAAACCGAAAGAAATTTACGCGACGATGACCCGTAATAACCGTGATGACCTATTTTTAACAAATCAATATCTCCGATGCTCTCTGCAACAATATCTTCAAGACCTGTTGATGCCGTAATATCTGCCGCAAGAAATGCCGTTTTGCCTGATTTGGATATCTTTACACCAACACTTGATGCATTTTCACCTTTACCTGCAAGCTCGCTCGGTGTAACTGTATTATAAAACTTCAAAGAAAAATCACCGAATGCAAAGGTATCTGAAGGTAAATCTCTTATAATCTGAACATTTCTTTTATTAAGAGCATCAATAATTTTATTATAAACTTTATCAATTTCCCAACGCTCTGTTTCGTATTCCTTTGCGATTTCAGGATTAAACTCTTTGAAATACGCCTTGCCGATTTCTATATCCGGATCAGAAATCAAAGTTTCAAAAGAACCGATATGGTCATAGTGACAATGAGTACCAAGGATAAAATCAAGATAAACCTGACCATCTGCATTTTTGCAGACCTTCTTTATATAATTTACAACCTCATTTTCATAGCCTTTATATTCGGTTTTTCTTCTGGGATTATTATTCCCCTCGCCCGCATCAACAAGCGCAAACATTCCGTTGCTTTCAATTAAAATCGAATCAGAATTGGCGGTATTCAGAAAATGTATGCGATCATTGCCGTTTTTATAGTCAAAGTTTTCCTGAGTAATCTCATATCGTCTGCAATAATTGTTGCCAATAACAACTGTTGCAATATCAAGGGCAAAAATTGCCACCATAAGCGGAACGACAATCCATGTTGCTATTTTTTTGATTTTTTTCTTATCCATCAGTTTCTCCGTATATAATTTTTCGTTTTATTTTACCACATATTTATAAATTTGACCATACATTATTAAAAATTTAATAAATAGCTTGTATAGTTCTCTGTTTTAATGTAAACTATTATGTAAGAATTTCAAAGGAGCTTTATATTTTGAAAAGCAATTTATATTTTAAAGATACAGCAAACATAATAACATCTGTCTTGCCGTTTGCATTAAGCATGGCTGTATGTATGGGTGCGGGCGCTGTTGCAGGAGCTGTTTTTGCTTGCATTGCTGCACTAATCGGATTCACAGCCGACGAAAAGAAACAGATGCCGTATTATGTTTCATTTTTAATAATAACATATACATTCAGAGAATTCTGTGCTGCAACAGCATCACTTTCGATTATAATCTGCGGTTTATTGCTTTTGGTTTCAGCGTTATTCTATAAAAAAGCAAAAGCTGCTCTTGAATCAGGCAGCGATAATTCAGCATTTGCGGCAATTATGCTTTCAACTGCATTAACGGTTACAATTTTATTTACAACAGATTATTTCGGAATCGGCGCTACAGGCAACACAACAACAGAAATTATAAAATCATATTTGTCGCTCGGCTTCCATCCTAATTGGCGCGGTGTTCTTTACGGAACAATCGTTATGGTTATAATGATAACTTTTCCCAGGAAATTCAAAAAAGCAAGCAAAATAATAAATGCTTCTTTTGTTGCATTAGTTGTAACAACCGCGCTGAATTACCTGCTCAATCCATCCGATATGATAACTGCAATCAAAGAAACAGGAAGTTTTTCGTTTGCAGATTATAAAGCAACTTTTTTGTTTCCTCTTATCAATTCAAAACCTGATGCTTTAGGTATATTAACATCATTTTTATGCGGCATTTCACTTTATCTTACAAGTTTCTATATGATATTGCAAAATGATAATTGCAAGAAATCTGATTTTATTTTAAGCGGTGTTGCAAACTGCACCACAGGCTTTGTCACTTGTATGCCGATACCTGCTCAGATAAAGAAAACCAAAATAATAAGCAGAATCATCGCATCAATTATAATTGCAATTATTTTTATTGTGTTCCGAGATTTCATTGAGAGAATTCCGGTTCACTCGTGCGCAGTTGTTCTTATAGTCGGTGTATGGCAAAGCGTTAAATGGGGCGAAATCAAAAATGCATTTTCATCGGCAATAAATATTTTTATATTTGCAGTTATTATTATATTTGCCATTGCTCGCGGCTTTGAATTGGCACCAATATGTGCATTGATGGCTATCAAAATTAAAAACAACACAAACAAAAAACCTGCGGTTTAATCCGCAGGTTTTATTTTTTATTTAAACAAATTACCGCCATTTGCATCAATTGCCACAACAACGGGAAAGTTTTCAAGTTCAAGTCTTTTTACACTTTCACAGCCGAGATCTTTAAAATCGATTTCTTCGCATTTTTTGATTTGTCTGGCGTAAAGTGCGCCTGCACCGCCTATTGCGCAAAAATAAACCGCTTTATTTCTTACAATAGCATCGCAAACTGCTTTGTTCCTCTCCCCTTTGCCAATCATGGCAACAAGCCCGAGATCAAGCAAACGCGGGGAATAAACATCCATTCTGCCTGAAGTTGTAGGTCCGCAGCTGCCGATAACCATTCCGTCGGGGGTCGGTGTCGGTCCTGCAAAATAAATGCAAGCTCCGTTTAAATCAAAAGGAAGTTTTTCGCCTTTATCCAATAGTTCAAATATTCTCTTATGTGCCGCATCTCTCGAGGTATATACAGTACCGTTCAAAAGAACGGTATCCCCTGCTTTTAATACGGATGAATATTCTTTAATCTGATTGATGTTTATTTTATACTCTGCCATTTTAATAATCCTTTTTGCCAAGCTTTTCTTCTGCACTTTCAAGAGCATTTAAAAGACCGTCTGCACCTGACCTGAGCGAATCCGATGCACTCTCAAAATTAACACAAACGGTATATATTCTGTTGCTGGCTGATATAATATCACTTTTTGCGATTTTGACCTTATTTTCGGCATCGGTGATAATTGCTTTAGCCTGTTCTTTTGCATCCGAAAGAATCTTTTCTGCTTCTTTTTTCTTCTTAACGGTAATATCAGCAAGTTCGCGTTTTAAATTCTCTGTTATATCTTCATATTCGCTGATTTTCTTTTCATAATTCTCTGAATTAACAGTCATTTCTTCGACTTTCAGATTAAGAGAGGCATTCAGTTCAATGAGCTCCGAATTTTTTGATTTTAATGATTCGTTCTCTGTTTTTTGCTCAATAAGATTTTTTTCCAATTCGCATTTTGATTTTTGCAACAACTCAAAATCTCTTTTATAAAGCAAGCAATCGTTTCTTTCTTTTTTCAAGTCAACAATCTCCTGCTGAAGAACCTCTATATAATTAATAACATCTTCTTTTTTGAATCCGCCGAAAGCAGATTTTTTCAGAATGTTTTTATTGCTCATATTATTCAATCCTTTCTAAGCAAAAAACAAAATTTCTGTTACATCGTAATCAATAACCGATGACGATTTTCCGCTGTAAATACAGAGTTCATTATCAGCAGAAATATACACAGCGGTTCCGCTTTCACAACAATCAAAGCTTTCAACAACAACATTGCTGCCTATCAGCACTTCATCGCCATCCTTGCTGAAATAATAATCAGCTGTTTGTTTTAATGAAGCGGTATCATAGTTTTTGAGAATAATAACATCTTTGTTATTTTCAACCTTGAAAGCATTTGCGGCATTAGAAAGCTTGACGCAGTCTTCACCGTTAAAATTATAGATATCTCCCGATATTCTGTTGATATCTGATTTTAAATATACAACTGAATCATCTGTAAAACTATAACTTGAAATCCCCGTATCAATCCCGATTCCATCAGACGGGATAAGGTTATCCAAGATGCTGTTTGAATAAAGATTGAGCCTTTCTCCCTGTGATTCTCTTACAAAAGCAAATAGTCTGTTTCCGTTTTTTGAGAAAGAAAACAAAGTGTTGGATTTATCATAACCATCAAGCAATCGTGTCACAACACCTTTTTCTCCGTAAGCAGAATATGCCATTCCTTTTGATTTTATGCTGTTATCAACAATTGATCTTGCATAGGAAATAACATCTCTCATTTCGCTGCGCTGAGCAATTTCAACAAGAGTGCTCATATCGGTTTCAGAAGGCAAGACTTCAGTGCTTTCATATACAATTTTAGGCTCTCCGAAAGCAGAAACGGTATAGACATTTTTGGGATCAATATTTTCTGCAATCAAAAATGTTCCGTTTTTATTATAAGCAAATGCATTAAATACAGGAACTGAAAAATCACCGTTTTCAACAGACTCATTAAGAGCGGTTCTGATTTCATCTCTGATAAGTTTACCCTGGTATTCCTTGAATGCTTTGTTGTATTCTTCCGAAATACCGAGAATTGCAAAAAAATTATCTCTGACAGGTTTTTCGATCATTGGATCGGTTTCAGCATACTGATCCGCAATAACATAACTCCATGATACCGTCTGTGATGAAGATGTGAAATAATACAAATTACCGTTTGGTGAATAATCATCATACATTATATAATATGTGTTATCACAAATCATCTCAGGCAAACTTTCGGCATAACCGATAAAAAGTTCTGTCATTCCATGATTAACAGATGAATTCTTCTCAAAAATTATATGCGGTTTTTCAACATCATTATAGCAGATTATATTTGAGATATCTCTGCATATTTCAGATGTTTCAACACCATCATACTTATATAAAACTTTATTGTTTCCGTGCATTTTAGTGAAGTATACAGCATCACTGTTAAGCGCATAAATTTTTTCAACATTGCCTGAGAATGATTTTATTTCATTGCTTTCTATATCACAAACATAGCCTTCATAGGCACCTGCAGCAATATTCTTTTTTAAATAATAAACCTTACCTGAAACAACATCATAATCCGCATCGATACCTATATCGATGATTTTAGGTTCTGTTATTTCACTTCTTTTTTTCTCAATAAAATACAGGTCACACAAGCCGTCTGAATATGATGAATCGACTGTATAAAACACTCTGTCAGATTCTTTATCACATTTAAATCCCGATGCAGTTAAATCCGAAACATACATTTCAGTATCACCGACACGAACAACCGTATCAGTACCTTTTTTATAAACTACAATACTATTGTTTTTAGCCATAAAGCTGCCAACAATCTGAATTCCGACAACAATAAATGCAACGGCAACAATGATTGAAGCCGAAACAATGATTGCGGTTTTAACTTTGGGCGGTATATTCTTCACCTGAATTTTATTCAAAAAAACACCTTGCCTTTTTAAACAGGCGGTTGTTCCGAAAAACGAAACAGCCGCCTGAAATTATTTATTTCATTGAGATTGCCTGCTTTGCCTTCTCAACAATATTCTGTGCATCCAAACCGTAAATATGAAGAAGTTCTACTGCAGGACCTGATTTGCCGAAAACATCGTTAACGCCAAGTCTTACAACAGGAACGGGATTTCCGCCTTCACAAACAGCTTCAGCAACTGCGCTGCCAAGACCACCGATAATATTGTGCTCTTCTGCAGTAACAACAGCACCGGTCTTTGCAGCTGAACGAAGAATAGTTTCACTGTCAAGAGGCTTGATTGTGTGAACATTGATTATTTCAGCACTGATTCCCTGTTCAGCAAGAATCTTCTGCGCTTCAATAGCTTCGCCAACCATAAGACCTGTTGCACAGATTGTAACATCGGCACCTTCATTGAGAACAACTGCCTTGCCCCACTCAAACTTATAATCTTCATCAAAAATTCTGGGCACAGCAAGACGGCCGAATCTCATATAAACAGGACCTTCATATTCTGCAGCAGCAAGAACCGCTGCTCTTGTTTCAACATCATCTGCAGGGTTGATGATTGTCATGCCAGGAATTGATCTCATAAGAGCAATATCCTCACAGCACTGATGGCTTGCACCGTCTTCACCAACAGATATGCCTGCATGAGTTGCACCGATTTTAACGTTAAGATGAGGATATGCAATTGAGTTTCTCACCTGCTCAAAAGCTCTGCCTGCAGCAAACATTGCAAATGTGCTTGCAAATACAGTATAACCTGAAGCTGCAAGACCTGCAGCAACACCCATCATATTTCCTTCTGCAATACCGCAGTCAAAGAACTTTTCAGGAAATTCCTTTTTAAACATTCCTGTTTTTGTTGCAGCAGCGAGGTCTGCATCAAGAACAATAACTTTATCATTTATTCCGCCAAGCTCAACAAGAGCCTTTCCGTAAGCATCACGGGTTGCAGTTTTAATAA
>JAEIGA010019101.1_pt1 | contig 10450 bp, 6 predicted proteins | sample 9270691 | NCBI WGS metagenome assembly JAEIGA01 (sample SAMN17057246, study PRJNA624740) | gut metagenome | biome: biome; isolation source: fecal sample | host: Bos grunniens | place: China: Xizang | collected 2019
GTATACATTGGTCATAATGTATTTTCAGATAAACAACTTGAAATAAATGGTGACTTTACGAACTTAAAATATGTTGGCTTTAATAATAATGTTTCTAATTTAAAGATGAGTAATGAGATAAGGTCTATTAGAGAATGGTCGTACTTATTCAATAAATACACGATTGAGAATGCAGAATTTACCATTATAAAATAAGAATCTTAGTCAAATTGTAGAATTTTAAAACTAACTTTCCGTAATTTGTTTAAACCACGGTGCTATTTTACCGAGTAATCCTTGCCTCTAACCTATAGCTCACTTGCGAGCGTCCTCTAAACACCTCTATCAACCCGCTATCAACTACGTTACATATACGATAGATACACGATAGATATACGTTAGATACACGATAGATTACCCTATTCTTACCCTAGGAATACCGTATTTATCAACTACTTTCACTATTTCACTATAAAATCAAAATTTTACCCTCCAAAACTTGCAAATCTGCAAAACTTTCACTACCTTTGCACCCATAATTACTAATCCTTATCCCCTCTCTGGCATAGAGGACACACGAGCAATATAGACCAATTATCTAACAGCGAACTGTAGTGAGCGTTCCGACAGTGAAACGATCTAGCAGCGTAGCGTTCTAACAGCAAAGCGTTTGTAAAACGCAAGCGGTCTGTTCGGCTCGATTGCCGAACACGATGGCTAGAACAACTCTCTCTCATCCCTTCGACTCTATGTCGGGCAAACTCGGTTCCACCGATAAGATTATCATGCGTACCCGCAACGGTCGCACGCATGCTTATGTAGTCAAACATCCGTATAAAGGCCCTCTTGCACCCTCTCGCCAGAAAGCTGTTTCTTCTTTCGCAGCGGCGGTCAAACAAACCTCTGTCATCATGAACACCCCCGAACTCCGTGCTGAGTGGGAAGAGAAGTACGCCGACTACCGCAAGAAAGCCGACCGCTATCCAAATACTCACCCTAATCCTTATACCACTTTCCGTGGTTTCATCATCGGCTCCTTGATCCACGCCACTGAATAGCTCCTTGCTGCTTCTTTGTCCATTAGCCCCCAATTATTGGGGCACTTGCCTCCGCCACCTGTCCTGCTCTCGGCGCTAATTCGCCGAGCCAATTTCTCGCATTTGGTTCAGTTCTCGCGGCTATCCCCGCGAGTAATCCCATCGCCTCTAACCATTTGTTTTGCCCACTAATGCAGTGTGCTGCATTCTTTTGGGCAAAAACAAAGGATATTCCTGATTTTTAAATATTTTTGTAGCAAGCGTCAGCGCTGCGTATTTTTGTTCAAAAAAATAATTGTCATTAATTGTCGTCTTAATTGACGCCAATTGTCGTAAAATAGAATAATTCCCGCCTCCTAAACTATAGGCACTTCGTGCTCTCCAATTTGCGCAATCTTAAAGTACAACTTTAAATTTGCGCACTTTTACACCCCTCTTTCTTTGTCCATTTTCCCGAATATTATTTGGGAATTACTTGCCTTTAAACCCTAAACAGTAGCGAAGCGTCCACTAAACTAGCGCTAAAGCGCCCCGCCTCTAACCTTTAAACTGTAGCGCCTTCGGCGCGTCCCCTAAACTGCGCTGCCAGCGCCTTTACACCATACACCCTACACCAAGGCAAAGCCTTCAACACATATTTCCATGTGATAGTGTGGTAGTGTGGTGGGGAAATTGGCCTAAATTTGCGGAATTTAGGCCTTTTATTTGCATTTATGCAAAAAAAGTTGTAAATTTGCGAGCTAAATATATAAAATCACTACCATGCCAGCAAATTTCAGCGAATTGACTCGAGTGCAGATTCCCGCTTTGCTCCATTTGGAGCGATTGGGATATACTTTCGTGCGCAACACATATCTGGGCGAGTATAATCAAGATTCCAATATCCTCATTCCGATCTTTAAAGAGGCTATGGCTCGTCTTAATCCTGCGATGACAGATATTGAGATTGAGGCCAAGCTGCAAGAGCTTGTTCGAGATGCTGATAACGACGACCTCGGTCGTGAGTTTTATCGCAAACTTACTGCAGTGAGCGGCATTCGTCTGGTAGATTTTGACAATCCAGACAACAATACCTGGCATTGCACGATAGAGATGGAGTGCACCAACCAAAACACGCAAAATCACTTCCGTCCTGACATCACTTGTTTTATCAACGGCTTGCCATTGGTGCATATCGAAGTCAAGAAGCCGCAGAACCGCGAGGGTATGCTGCAAGAGCGTGAACGCATGCATGCTCGTATGCGCCAACGTGACTTCCGCCGTTTCCTTAATATCGCCCAACTCATGGTTTTCTCCAATAACGAGGAATACGATACCGATAGTCGTGTGCCTATCCAAGGTGCTTTCTATGCGAGCATGAGCAAGGGCAAGATTTTCTTCAACACTTTTCGTGAACCATCTCAGTCCTACTATGATAGCTTGCCGCTATTAGAGATGAGCGAACAGCGTGAACGCGAGATCTTGCATCAGGTGGGCAAGTCGGTATTGATTAGCCTACCAGAGTATCAGAGCAACAAATCCCCTCTCACGCCTACTAACCGCGTTTTATCCTCTGTTCTTGCTAAGGAGCGTCTGCTGTTCTTCCTTAAATATGGTTTTGCTTACGTAGAACGTTCTACCAAGAACGAGCAGGGCGAAGCTATCACTACACTTGAGAAGCATGTGATGCGTTATCCTCAGTTGTTTGCATCCAAGGCTATTTGTAACAACCTGAACAAAGGTATCAATTCGGGTACTATCTGGCACACGCAGGGTAGTGGCAAGACGGCGCTTTCTTATTTCGCTGTCAAAGTGCTTACTGACTATTTCGCTAATCGCAATACGGTGGCGCGTTTCTATTTTATCGTGGACCGAATCAGCCTGATGGAGCAAGCTATGAGCGAGTTTGCCAGCCGCGGACTAGTTGTGTTCTCTGCACAGAGCCGCAAGGAACTGATGGATGATTTCCGCTCCAACCGCACCATGCGAGGAGCTGACGGAAGGCCAGAGATTACGGTAGTCAATATCCAGAAGTTTGAAGAGCAGCATGACAAACTAGAGGTCCCATACGGCACCAATATCCAACGTATCTTCTTTGTAGACGAGGCACATCGCGGATATAATCCACAAGGTTCTTTCCTCGCTAACTTGATGAATGCCGACCAAAACGCCGTACGCATTGCACTTACGGGTACACCGCTTCTCAAAGAGGAGCGCGAGACATGGAAGGTCTTCGGCAATTACTACGATAAGTACTACTACGACAAGTCTATCGCCGACGGTTTTACACTCCGTCTGATGCGTGAGGAGATTGAGATGAGCTATAAGGATGAGCTCCTAAAGATTATCGAGGCCGAACTAGGCGAAGACCCTGTATTGACCAACAAAGATTTCACCAAGGACCTCATATCCAAATCCAGCAATTACTTGCACACCCTCATCCGTTATGTAGATCGTGACTTGCGCCGTTTCCGCAAGGAGAACAACGACTCTACCGTTGCAGGAATGATTGTGCTGGAAAACAACCCTCAGGCTCGTAAGTTTAAAGAGTATTTTGACTTGTTCCAAAAGCAAGTAGAAGACCAGCCTTTGGTAGCCAAACTCATCCTCCACGACGAGGGCGAAGCAGAGGAACGCAAGGCTATCACCGAGAACTTCAAACACGCTACGGATATCGACTTGCTCATTGTCAACCAGATGCTTCTCACGGGCTTTGATGCACATCGTCTCAAGCGCCTTTATCTCACGCGTAAGATGAAGGGACACGACTTGCTGCAAGCACTCACTCGCGTTAATCGTCCGTACAAGGAGTATAAATATGGCTATGTGATTGACTTTGCGGGTATCAAAGATAATTTCGACGAAGCCAACGATGCATACATTCGCGAACTTAATGCCTGCGACCCTGATGCCACAGAGAATCCCGAGGAGCGTATTCCTATGGGCGAAGCTATCCTGGAGCACAAAGAGGAGATTCTCGATAAACTGGCTCATATCCGCCAGGTGCTCTTCAATTACGACACGCACAATGCTGAGGATCTACGTAAGCAACTTGACCATGGCAATATACCTCCTGAGAACCTCTACGAGCTTCGCCATGCTCTGGAGGATGCACGCGCATTGACCAATCAGATACGCAGCTATGGCGATGAGCAGCTCAAAAAAATGCTCAGCAAACTCGAGGAGAACAATAGTAATTTTGCCAACCTTTTGACTGTAGTCAATGACCATATAGCTCGTGTCAATAAGAAAGAGCAACTTGAGCACGACGAAGAGGTAGGCGGACTCATCAACTTTATCCTCTCCGAGATGCACTATCAGTTTAAGCAGAAGGAGCGAGGCGAACTCACCTTTATGTGGGATAACCAATTGCAGGAGAAACTGCAACAAGTGATTGCTGAGTTTGAGTGCAATTTCGACCACGAAGAGAAGGAGTTCCGTGGCATCTTAGCTACTTTCCGCAAGTACTACCGCGAGAAGGGCTTCCAACCCAAATCCCTCGTAGAGATCAAAGAGCAGATTGGCTATCTCGACGAGGTGATGAAGCAACTGCGAGAGATCAACATGCGCAACAATCTACTCAAGAGCAAGTTCTATGGCGACGAGCGCTATGTGCGTATCCACAAGCGCATCGATGAGGAGAATAGCACTCGTGAAATGACGCAACCATATATCATCTCCAAAGTAGAGATGGACCGCGTAGAGGCACTTAACCATATCCGCCGCTCGGTAGATGAACTGCTGTTCAACGATAACCAGATCATCAACAACGAGGAGTATTTCTCTCGCGAGGTTATGCAGCGTGTTACCACCCAACTCAAGGCCATGCGCCTTAATACGGATGGCAATCGCTCAGATAGACAACATATCACACGACTTATCGTAAAAGAATATACACAACAATATCACAACTATAAATTCCACACAGCATAATATGGAAGAACTACTTATCCAATCCCAAACCAAAGAACTTATCGACCGCCTCAAGGCGACTTGCGCGCAATACGGACTCGGTAATGATGGTAATGAGTACAAGATCATCACCGAGATATTCCTATACAAGTATATGAACGATATGTTCGGCCATGAGGCTAAGATGGTCAACGAACGCCTCGGTAAGGCCGAGAAATGGGATGTGGAATACGATACTTTTACCCAAGACGAGGAAGACGACCTCTTCGACTTGCTCTCTGCCAGCACACCTCTCTTGCGTCACGAGCATACATTGGCACACTTGATCAATGCATCAGAGAAACCCAACTTCTCCGATATCCTGGATGCTACCTTGCTCAATATAGCCGACCTCAATGCAGGTATTTTCTCTATGAGTACATCTGGCAAGACTAAGATCACCATTTTTGAGCGCATCACCACGCTTATCAATGAGGTTGATCTCCGTGACAATTTTGCAAAAGCACTTGTAAGCCACTTAGCTACCTTTGATTTTGAGAGCGTCTATGAGCAAGGATACGACTTCTTCTCTACTATCTTTGAGTACCTCATCAAGGACTACAACAAAGATGGTGGTGGCAAGTATGCCGAGTATTATACCCCTAAGGCGGTAGCATCCATTATGGCTCGCTTGCTCGTTCCTGAGATGGCTGATTTGCATAGTGTGACTTGCTACGACCCTTCTGCCGGTTCAGGTACCTTGTTGATGGCTATTGCTCACCAGATTGGTCGTGAAAAATGCCAAATCTATAGCCAAGATATATCGCAAAAGTCATCGCAGATGTTGCGCCTTAACTTGATTCTCAATAAGCAGGTTAAGTCTATCCAGAATATCGTCAAGGGTGACACCTTGCTCGAGCCAGCGCATAAGGAACACGACGGTACGCTCAAGAAGTTCGACTATATCGTCAGCAACCCACCTTTCAACCTCGATTTCTCTGATACCCGCGATAAGATTGCTACCGACACTATCCGCTTCTTTGCGGGTGTGCCTGCTGCTACGGGTAAGGATAAGTCCAAGATGGCTATTTATCTGTGCTTTGTACAACACATCCTGCACTCCTTGTCTGCCAAAGGTAAAGCGGCTATCGTGGTGCCTACGGGCTTTATCACAGCTGCCAGCGGTATCGCACTTAAGATTCGCCAACGCATTGTGGATAACGGCTGGTTGCGTGGTGTAGTCAGCATGCCATCCAATATCTTTGCTACCACGGGCACGAATGTATCGGTCATCTTTATCGATAAGGAAAACAAAAACAAGAACGTGCTTCTCATGGATGCCAGCAAGCTCGGAACCAAACTGAAGGTGGATGGCAACCAACGTACGATGCTTTCAGAGGAGGATATCAATAAGATCATCTTCTCTTTCCATGCTAACTTGCCAGTAGATGATTTCTGCGTGAGCGTATCAGCAGAGGAAATCAAGGAGAAAAACTATTCTTTCTCTGCAGGTCAGTATTTCGACATCAAGATCGAGTATGTGGACATCACAACCGAGGAGTTCGAAGCACGTATTGCCAAGTACGAGCAAACCCTCGCCGAGCAATTCGCCGAAAGTCACCAACTCGAACAACAAATCATGGAGCAACTCAAGAGTTTGAAATTGAAATAAAATTATCTTATGCATTTTCAAAAAGTTAAATTAGGTACGATTGCTGACATTACGACAGGAAAATCGAATGTGGTTGATTCCCTGAAGGATGGATTATATCCTTTTTACGACAGGTCAGACTTGGTAAAAAGAAGTAATCGATATTTATATGATGTAGAAAGTGCCATAATTATGCCAGGTGAAAGTTCTACATTTTTGCCAAAGATGGCATATGGTAAATTTGATCTTCACCAAAGAGCATATGCGATATTCCCTCATAATGGAATATACCCTGAATACTTATATTATTATATACTTTATGCTCATGATTATTTTAAAATAGTATCAACAGGTAGTACTGTTGCTTCTTTAAGGTTGGGTATGTTTTTAGATATGCCCATCCAATTACCTACGTTTGAGAATCAGCAAAAAATCGCTTCTATTCTTTCTGCGTTAGATAAAAAGATTGCTCTCAATCGTCAGATTAACGAGAATTTAGAGGCATTGGCTCGTCAGTTGTATGATTATTGGTTTGTGCAATTCGATTTCCCCGATGCCAATGGCAAGCCTTACAAATCCAGCGGCGGAGAAATGGTCTATAACCCAATCCTTAAACGAGAAATACCAGAAGGGTGGGAGAATATTAAATTAGCAGAACTTGTAAGATTAGAAGATTCCAAACGAATACCTCTATCCACTTACGAAAGAGAAAATAGGAAAGGTATTTATCCTTATTACGGTGCAACAGGTATAATGGATTATATTGATGATTATTTGTTCAATGACGAAATAATACTACTGGCAGAGGATGGATCTACTTCTGATGAACATGGTTTCCCAATTGTACAATATGTATGGGGAAAAGTATGGGTTAATAATCATGCACATATCATTTATCCACAAAATCCAAATCATAAGATATATACTTATTTTATGCTTAAACTGATTCCTGTTAAATTAATCGAAACTGGGTCAATACAAAAGAAAATCAATCAGGATAACCTTTTGAAATATAACTCAATAAAAGTCCCAACAAATATATTAGATGATTTTACGAAAATTGTATCACCTTTGTGGAGAAAGAAAATGATTACTACAGAAGAAATCCTCTCTCTCACTCGTCAGCGTGATGAGTTATTGCCACTTTTGATGAACGGACAAGTAACGGTGGAATAGGATGAATACGGATTGGATAATAGAAATAGCATTACCAATAGCTACGTTTGTATGTAGCGTCTTTGGTGTGTTTGGATTCTTTCGTTCAATCCGAAAGCCAAGAGCACGCCTGCGATTTGCTAATGGGAAGAGGAAAATAACATTCACGCCCCTGTATTATCGCAAGAAGTCTGATAAATACTACATGGATCCTCCGACTGATTGCTATGATTCACACGCATATATTGAAATGCATAAACACTATAATAAACTGCATGAAGATGATTGTAAGTTCCTTATTCCTTTTCAAGTGATAAATACAGGAAAATTGCAACTTGAGGATTATCGTGTGGAAATCAATGTAGTGGGAGGTAAATGCCAATTATTACATAGTAAGGATAATTTCAAAAAGGGAAACAACATTCAAAATTCTCTTTTGGATGGAGTAAGTATAAATAGATTGCGAATTGAATATGAGCCAGTTGCTCCATTAAAAAAACTTAATCAGAAAGATCATGACGATTTTGCAATACGATTTACACCAGATCCTGATGTCATGCAATACGAACTACATTGGCGGATTATAGCAAAAGATTTTTATAGAACAGGAAAACTATTTATCAAATTTATTCCAACAATAGAGGAATATGACGAACTGCATTTTGTTAACTGCCAGCGCGATATTCCAGAAGGAGCAGAAGTTATTAAGGACTTAAAGCCCTATATTCGTGATTTAGCGGAGAAAATGAAAAAATGACTGATTAACAATCAACTATACAATAATTATGGCTAACATTTTAGAAAAGATTAAGAGTGAATTAACTCAAGATTACTATGTACAACACTTTCCTAACGATGGGCAGAGATTTGTAGCCTGGTATTTGCGTAATATCTATTTATTGGATCAATTACAGGCAAAAGATGCAATCACAGATGGTGCTAATGACAAGCAGATAGATGCCGTTTTTATAGATGAGGATGAACAAAAAATACATATTATTCAAGGCAAATATTACACAGGCGAAACTGTGAATGCAGAACCAGTGAGAGAGGTTATTTCTTCTTGGAGTCAATTCAAACATTTAGATAAGCTACAAGAAAATGCTAACGAAAAACTCAAGAAGAAAATATGCGAAATATCTACCGCTATGGAGGACGATGCATATTGTGTATGTTTTGAGCTAATTACAACTTCCACATTCTCTGAGTCTGCAAGCAATGATATTGAAATGTTTCAATCTACTCTTGCAGATGATGAAGACCTGAATGCACAATTTGAAATAGTAGATCGACAAGGTATTGAAGATAAATATAACTTGGTACTAGAACAAACTAATCCATCTCTAAATCACACAGTTAGTTTAGAAGGGGGTAAATACCTGATGACAGATCTAAGCAATACAAAAGTGCTTGTAGCTGCGGTAGCCCTCAAAGAATGTATCAAGATGCCTGGAATTAAAGACGGAACGTTATTCCAAAAGAATGTTCGACAAAGCTTAGGTATAAACAATACAGTAAACAAGAAAATAAAGAAAACGCTTAATGATCCCGCAAAATGCAGCGACTTCTTTTTCTTCCATAATGGCATAACGGCTATTTGCAACAAATTAGAAAATTTAGGCAATGGTCAATTTAAGTTTTATGGATTAAATGTTGTAAATGGTTGTCAATCATTAAATACCATTATATCTTGTAGCGAAAATGTAAAGAAGAGAGATGATGCATATGTTCTAATTCGATTCTACGAGATTCCACAACGAGATAGGGCAGATTCAATAAGCATAAATACAAACACACAAAGTGCAGTAAAAGCTCGTGATTTACGAAGCAATAATAAACTTGTTTTAAAATTAAAGAAATCATATGAACTAAAATATCCTAATGGTTTCTTTGCTACAAAACGAGGTGAAATTAAACCGGCGGATAAAGAATCTCAATACTGTGTAGAATTATCGCAATTAGGAAAGCAGGCGATTGCATGGTATATGAAGCGTCCTAATTTATCATATGGTGAAACCAAAATCTTTGATAAATATTTTTCCACTTTATTCAAGGTCGAGTATTTACCTGAAGATATATATGCGCTTAATTTCTGGTACAATAGAATAATGTCTGTATGGACTGTTAATAACCCATTTGGAATAAATGAGATAATATTGACCATGAAGGCATATGCACCATACCATATTCTATTTGCTATATCAGCTATTTTCGCAAAATGTAATAATCAAGAAGATAAAGTACCTGCTCCCGCAGAATGTTTAAGAATAGCAAAATGTAATAACGATATCGTAGATTCTATTCTTCAGAGTGCTATCAACTGCTTGAATAATGCACTTGAAACGGAAGAAGCAAAATGTAAATCGGATAATAGAACATTTATTCCACAAAACTGGATAAAGAACAAGGCAAGTATCAATGGTATTCAAGGAGCAATCATAAATATGTTCTCATGGAATCCTGATGCAAGAAAAATGAAAGAATCCTTAAAAATGGACCCAAAACATTTTTCATATAGAGTAACCGCAGATGATTAGTACAAATAATTCTCCATACAATATATTTTGTAGACATCAATAATAAGCTGTGCGTATACTCTGGATAATATGTTCTATTGTGATATTCCTAGGCATGCTAGGGATGTTATACGAGCGTATTAAAGAACGATTATTTTACTATAGGAAAGGCGAGGCCGAAAAAAGCTTATTACGCAGTAAAATCTATTATAGAAAGGAAAGAAAAGTTGTTCGCAAATCAC
>JAEIGA010019102.1_pt1 | contig 10450 bp, 7 predicted proteins | sample 9270691 | NCBI WGS metagenome assembly JAEIGA01 (sample SAMN17057246, study PRJNA624740) | gut metagenome | biome: biome; isolation source: fecal sample | host: Bos grunniens | place: China: Xizang | collected 2019
ATGGCGGACAAGGATCACTTCTTCACCATTTTTATACATTGGAGCATAGACTTCGTTATCTTTCAAGGAATTTACCGGCAAAATGGCAAAAGAACCCTGCCTGGGTAAAGCGGCAGCTTTCAAATGAACCGCGGCAGCGTCGCAGCTGTCGGCAAATTCATCCAAAAGCTGCTTTTTCAGCGTAGGATTGGTCAAACTCTTCAATTCGTTGAATTCGTCAACAAATTCGGCGTGACGTATATCCAGCTGTTTCTTGGCCACAACTGGCAGCTGCTTAGAAAGGAACTGAGATGACAGATTTTTCTTCCAAGTATCCCAATCGTCGTCATCATTGACGATATTAATAGGAGAAGTCTGAGAAACTCCGTTTCTATCATCATAGCTCCACTGGCGAAAAGCGGCTCCAAATGGGTTCTGAGGGTCATTTTTCATGACTTTCAGTACCGTATTGTCTCCAGAGCCCAAAATTGGAGTTCCCTCGTGTTTTGAAGTATTGAAGACGATATCGACTCCGGGCGGCATTTCTTTAGGATCGCCGTAAACGGCCATTCCCTTCAAATAATGCGTTCCATCGACACCGATTCGTACCTGAGCATATTTTCGACCACCTAGGTATAAATCCTCAGTTCCCGGACGGATTTCAATGACGCCGTCTTTCTCCCCGCCACCGTTTTCGTCATATTTGACACTTAAACGCTTAGAGTCAATGCTCGGAATCGGTTTTAGATGCTCAACGTAAGCACCATCGCTTTCAAAGTAAACACCTTCAGGAGACGACACTTTTCCCAAATTCTCGTGAAACTCCTTTTTGGACGTATCACCGTCGCAGAGGACAATAAGTTTGGTTTTTTGCTTCGGATTGGAAACCTGAGGAAGACTGTAATCATAGACGTTATATCCTTCGCTCTCCAAATAAAGCCTTGCGGCATGAAGCGTCTCATTACTGATGCCAAGTTGTCGAGCTACGCCATCACCAATATCAAGATAAGGCTTATCTTTCAGCATGGCCTTCAACTCGCCGGCAACATTCGCAACTCTGTTTTCACGCTGTTTTGCGTAAGGATTCAGATAATTGCGAACAGTGCCTTCAGACACGCCAAGCTGTTCCGCAATGGCAACATTGCTCATGCCTTTATCACGGAGCTTCTTAGCGGTAGCCTGATTTTCCATGCTGACCTGATATTTGTAGTTTCTCAGATTTGCCACGTAATCGCCGCTGGACATACCAAAAGCCGCGGCAATCTCTTTTCGAGATAAACCTTGCTTTTTGAGATCTTCGGCTCTCTGAATAAAATTCCGGCTTCGCTGCGGATTCTTACCGGAACCCCAAGGATAACGACCGGAATGCCTAGGAGTACCATAATGCTGAATATCCGCGTCATCAACGGTTTCGGCATAATACTCGCCAGGACCGGCATCGTGAACGATCGGCTTATTTCTCAAAAGCTGCCGTTCGAAGAATTCATCGTAATCATCTTCTGTCGGATTCTTGATCGTTAAGAATTCATCTACTAAATCCTGGTCCCAGCCTTCGAATTCGTAGTCCATTATCCTTCAACCTCCCTGAGCGATTCTGCGGCCCATGCTTCTTTTTCCTTGATCGCACACACAACTTCTTCCATGCGATCTTTATCAGGAGCATATTCCTGAATATCGTCATTCTGGTAAATTCTGAGATTAACCTTGGTGTTTAAAGGATTTACACCATATGCTCTTTCATATTCCAAAAGAAATAGAGCAGCATAAATTTCAAGCTGCTCCATATGAACCGGGCCGGTACCAGTCTTAAGATCATGAATTCTTAAAAGGCCGTGATTATAACTGATCGCGTCAGTATGGCCAAAACAAGAATCCGTATATTTCAGGGCGACTTCGGGCGTCATGTCATAACCGATAGCATCATTGACGTAAGCGGCCAAAGTTTGCGTCGAGCCTCTAAGTTTCAATCCCTCTTCAATCAGCTTTGCGGCAAGATCATGAAGTCTTGTTCCACGGGCAGCTGCGTTCTGCGACATAATAAAAGCTTTCATCTGATCAGGACTGTAATTTAGCCAATACGGTTTACTTGGGCTCAGAAGCGCATGTTTTCCCTGTAGTTCGAAATGCTTGTTGAAGTTCATTCAGAACCTCCTCTTTGTTTTCTGGATAAATAAATCTGGCAAATGACATTTGATCAGCCTTGTCAACGTAATAATCCTGATTCGGCTGATGGCTGGCATTTTCAGATTTTTTACATTCGAGCAAAGCCCAATGTTTCCCATATAAAACAGTCAGATCCGGCAAGCCCTGTTTGGACTCGTTTTTATAGATCAGTGATCCAGGGAACATTATGGATAGCTCATCAATCAGGTTTTTCTGAAATGCACTTTCAAGCATGTTTTTCTCCTCGAAAATTCAGAGAAAGAGTAGATGATTCGACATCTTACTCCCCTCTATTATAGTGGGTGTAAAATTTACGAATTCCGAGATCGAAAGAACATGCTCTCGTTAAAGTTCTTTTTTCTCTTTAGCGCTCGACTGATCGCAACATCAATCGGTGCCAAAGTTTTAAAGCTGTAGTAATACAAATCTTTATAGGGCGTATTTCTTCTGTCGATTCGTCCCATAGCCTGTTCTGTGGTTTTGTAAGAATAGTCCTGAGAATAAAAAACCATGGCGTTTGTGGTAATGCAGTTCCAACCTTCAGCACCCGCTCGATACTGAACCAAATATACCCAACGTTCACTATCTGGAACTTCTTCATGCTTCTGACCATTCCACTCACCTATGACGGTTCCTTCTGGCCAGGCCGCTTCTCTCAAAATATCGAGCTCATAATTAAACCCGTAGAAAATAATGAGCCTCGGCCTTTCTTCTGCAATCTTTAAAACCGCTTCAATTCTGCTGGGATCTGCATTCACAGTCTTTCTGAGCAAATAACAAAGTTCGCTAACATTCTCAATCGGCTTATCCTCAAAAATATTCCATCGATCCTTCATCAACATTCGATAACTAACTTTATCATACCCGACAGGAATAACTTCCATGTGTCTTTCAGTCGGTTTTGAATAATCGATATTAACAAGAATCGAATCTCTAAGTCTCGTCAGAATATAATCGTCAACATAGCGATCCACTTGAGGATACTTCGTATATCTGCTGTAAATGACATGCCGATTCTCAAATTCCCGCTTATTCTTATAAAACCCATTCGCAATAAAAATAGACAGATAATCCATCCAGCAATCTCCAGGAGTTGCCGATAAAAAAATCCATCCGTTAAACTTGGCGATCCGTATAAATGCTTTTGACCAGGCTCCATAGCCAACGACGCGCTGCTCGTCAAAAATAAAAAACGCACCTTTTACATCCGCGTATTTTTTTATGTTATTCCAGCTGTCAACGTAGACATGAACCGAATCGTCGTAATTATCCTTGATCAACTGTTCCGATATTCCGAACGGTTCCAGTTCATCATCCCATTCGCCATTATCTCTTTTCTTAGCGGTCGTGATAATATACAAATCCTTCGGCCACAGCATAGGAACCAGGTCTTCTTTTAAACCGCGAGTCCTTCCGTCTATTTGTCCCCCACATACTTTGCAAAAATAATAAGCGAGGCCAGTCCTGCTTTTTCCAGAACCGACCCCACCGCAAAGTATGTTTCCATTCTTCAATTTCTGAAGCGCCTCCCACTGCCCTTCATCTAATTCAGGTTGCAATTTCGATGACTCCTTTCGACGAATAGAGGCAGCATTTTTCATCAAAAGCGCCTTAATTGTTTTTTTCGTAGAAAAATGGTAAATTTGCCACTTTTCCACTTTTTTTCTAACCCTTTATATATAAAAATGCATTTTTTTCGCGTAATGGGTAGAAAAAAAAGTGGAAATGGCAGATTTTAACCCCCATTTTTTCAATTTTTTGCGAAAAATAGCGAAAAAAGTCTATTTTTTATTAAAATCGCCATGTTTAATCTGTCAAAAAATATTCAAAATTTACCACTTTTTTCCACTTTTTTGACAGATTTACCACTTTTTTGACAAAAATGACATTTTTCTGGTATAAAAGTGGTAGATTTTTTCAGGTTTTTTCAGTAATTTCAGAACTTTTTTCGCATTTTTCACAAAAATATTAAGTAATTACAACGGCAAGTTACCGTCATCATCGCCGCTGTAAATCGCACCGGCGCTTGGGTTTGCAAACATACCAAACTTCTCGTTGATATAGCTCGGGGTGATCTCGACATAGATCTTCTGAGCAAACAAAGGAACATACTTCACGCCGTTGAGATGCGTCTTCTCCTTCCCCAATTCAAGCTCAACACACATGTTCTTAATATCCATAGAATCGATAAGACCAATGTGTGCTTCATCCAGAGAAGTGGGCATGCCATTGGCGATGGAATAAGCTTCCACAGGCTTCAAGTAATAGCTCACAATAATGCTGACATAGGGCTTGGGAGTATCATTCTCATTCTGAACGCGACTGTACTTCACCTCACAGCCAAGGTCCTTCAGCTCTTCAGCAATATCCTCAGGAATATCGTACAGCAGGAAATTCCGATAGCCGGGACTGTTAACAGTGCGTCCGGTAACAGGGTGCTTCTTCTCCTCGCCCTTAAAGTTTCTGCTGCGGATCTCACGGTCAGTAATACCATCGATAACAATACTACGATTCTTTTTCTCAACAATCTTCATTTTCTTTTAATTTCCTTTCAAAATTTTTGTTTTGTGTTTTATACTGCAAACGTCTCAAAATCTCCGAACTTGGAGATTGTACGTATTGCATCAAGTTTTAAATCTTCGAAATATCCTAAGTCGATCTTATCTTCCAAACCGAGTTCTTTTACCGTCTCGGCTTCCAACCAGCGATATCCCTTGGCACCTGCAGCATAACCGTACTTGCCGTTATTTTCTCTGACAAGTCGACCGCCACCGCAGCCTTCTTTAATGGGGCAGAATAACCCGGCTCTTCCAACGAAATGATAGTCATGACACTTGCGGATTTCTTCACGCACCTCAATAAGTCTCATATAGTCCAGGTGATACTGATCCTTGGCATACTGTTCGATCTTCTTTTCCGGAATATCGGTAAGTACAGGTGCAAAATCGGTATCCAACTTGGCATCATTCTCATCGTTAAGCTCATAACCGATCTTCTTCCACTTACGAAGGAGTTTCTCCTCTTCCTTTTCTAGCATCTCGGAACTGGGCAGATCTTCGTCCATGTCCAAATATAGCCCGGCACCAGTTTTAACAGTCTGAGTTACGCACAAATCCCAGAAATTAAGGTCTTCATGACTGAAGAGCGTCTTAAACTCATAAGGAGAACTATCCTGCTTGAACTGGTCTCCGGTGCCTTCCCATTTTCCGGCAAGCTTACCATTCTCAGGAGCGTCATTGTATTTGCAAATATAGACAGCGTTGTTGACGAGACAGATTCTGTCGAACTTGTGCTCAATCTCGAAGGTATATCCGAACTTCTTACCATACTCGTAAACAAAGTCAAATATCTTCTGATCGGGATTTGCGATCTTAATGGAGTCCGTCTTTACATGAACAACCCGATATCCCTGCTCCTTGACTTTCAGCATCAGATCGATCATAAACAGAGCGCCTCTCTTGGCAACCCAGTTATCATCGTTTCTTGGATCTCTCAGCTTATTGGTGAAATGTGCAGCCGTAAGACCATAAACCGAGTTAATTGCGATCTTCAGAGCCTTGGAAAGCTGTTTTGCATCCTCGTCGCTGGTCAAATATGGCGCAAGAATACCGTTGTAGAGACTTCTAACCCAGTCATAGTCCTTGTGCTTTATATGCAGACGAATATCCAAGAGCATTTTAAAGTTCTCGGTATACGGTCCGAAACCATTTTCTGCAATTAGACTGGACGGATGGTGCGAAGCCGAGTCATAACACTCTACGTTTCCATACATGCCCCAATTTGCGAATACAAAGCCGCCTTCCCCAGGATCGAAACCCTTGTAGAACGACTTTCCGGAAATCATAGTGCAGCGATAGTAGTTCTTGCCTGGAACTGGATCTTCGTCCTTGGTGAGAATATACTTTTCTCGCTCGACAGGAATTCCATACTCATTATTTTCCAAAACGGTCGTAAGCTCATAGAATTCCCTAAGTTTCGGCTTCCCAAGATCCTGAATATCGTCGACCAGGAGCATGTACTTTTCTTTCGGGAAACCATATGGATTAAACTCGTAACCGGGAAATATCTTACTTAGATCAGGTTTAATAAACATGGCCTGAGGAGCTCTATCATTGCCTACGATCAGTTTTGTGGTCAGGGTGTTCGTAGAGTCATTGACGGTCGAACCTGGGCCTCTGAGGGCGTTAGCGAGCTCTACCAGGATCTCCCGCGCTCTGAAGTCGGACTGATTTGCTAGAAATACCTGTTCTGTCGCGATAACGTCATTGCAGCAGTATTCAGCAATTCGTTTCCACTTCTCTTTAGGCACCGGTTTATCCCAGGGAACTCCGGCCTCATCGTGACGAATATCTACGCCTTTCTTCTGAAGAGCAATTTCCCATTTCTTAAGACTCTGTTTTGTCGAGCAGAAATCAAATACATCCGTGTAAGAGAGATTCTTGGATTCATTGATGGTCCAGTCATTCTTACCCTTTGGCGCGGTAATAATATTCTGACTTCTGACAAACAGGTCATAAATGGAATCCCCGCGAATTCGGGCATAGCAAATATGATTGTCATATCCGAGGTTATTAAAGCCAATCATGTTATAGGTCTGAAATACCCTCAGGACTTCATTAGGCTCAGGATTGATCATTTGAATGCAATCCTCACCCCAGGGCTTATATACGAGGACGAACAGATTCGGGAAAACCTCTGTATCGAAGAAGGCGATTTTCTTTTCACCTTCGCTCGGAGGGACCCACTCTGTTACATCATCGCTCTTATACGGAAAAGCATCGGCCTTGTCCATACACTGGAGGGCGTGATTATGAGAAGAAGCGGCAAAAGCAAGCACCTGAGGCTTCAGTTCACTCAGATCATACTTCATACCGCTATCGTAAGCTTCATTTAATACTTTTCCGATGTAATCTACACAGCAAACAGTTGAAAATGGTGAAATTTCTTTTCGAAGTGCTTTACGTACTGCTGCCAGTAAATGTTTCTGATCTTCTATTGTGTATTGCTCTACCGTTTTCTTACTCTCCTTTCTTAGTGGTAAACCGGAACTGATTGTCGCGATAGGTAAATCGTTGCAACGCGTCAGTTTCCTCCTAAGTGACGCCTTTCCGGTATAGAATTTTATTTCTACGTCTTCTTCATAAACAGATGCGATTTTACTAATGTCACCATTGTAAATATAGGTCAGATGGATCCCTTGTCCACTTTTACTGAGTTCGGCATACGTAGGCGGCCATTTGGATGCGGCTTCCATATTTAGTTTCAGCGACTTTTTTCCAGTTGCAGGGTCCTTCTTATCGAAGTCGATGAATGCAAAGGTTTCTGGGCATCTGAGATAGTGTAATTCCGATGTGTTCAGATCTTTTAATATCGTTTCGCATTTATCCCAGGCAACAGACGGCTGATCAGAACCATCTTCACGAATATATGCATACTGCGCGGGCCATTCAGCTCCGATCTTGTCGAGAAGACTTTCAGTGGTATTAAATTTGAGCCAGCCTGAACCATCGTCGCCATCGTTGTTTTTTTGTGCAGGAAGCTCGAACTTCTCAACTCGAAAACTGAGATATACATTTCTCCGGTTTTCTCCATCGATCGTGCAGCGTTCTTTATACACGCGAAAATAATTCTTGAGTTCTTCTTTGACGTTGCGTTTCGGATATGGATATGGAACTTTCGCTTCGTCACAGTACAAACGATACTTAAACCAAACATCGTTAAGAACTGCTCGATCCTCTTTCTTGAACTCATCATAATATTCTTCCATGAAATTATAGAAGTCGTTTGTTGCTCCCATCATGTTAAGCGGAACGTATTCGTCGTAATAATGTACATCCGCCTTATAAACATCAAGGCAATGAGATGCTATTGCTCCGAGTTCAAAATTGATGTTTTTCTTAAGCTGCTCATACCGCCTATTAGGTATTTTTTCTCCGGTTGGTGAAATATCGACCAATCGACGAAGCAAACCGGACTTTGAATCGGTAATCCTGACAGGACTGTTTGTTGCGATGAATAGCAATGACTGAACTCTCATGGTATACATGCTCTTGAACTTCTCATTAATGATGATTGTTTCATGGCTCACCAAAGCGTTCAGTCTGGCGTTACTCTCGATGCGGCTTAAGTTTGCGTCACTGTCTATGGCTACGATAGGATTAGACTTAAAGGCTTCCAATGCGAATTCTGAATTACTATTTCCCAAAGCCTGTGCGACAAATGTTCCACAGTATCCATCGAATAATTTTCCGATGATTTCTAGAATCGTGCCTTTACCGCATCCTGGCGCGCCATAGAATACAAAAAACTTCTGAAGATATCTCGATTCACCAGAAACAACAGATCCTATAGCCCATTCGATCTTATGGCGTTCTTCGGGAGAATATAATGTTCCGACCAGTTCATCCCAGTTATCGTGAGGACCGTTAGAAAGAGCGTAAGGTAAGCGTTTTGAAGAATAGTCTTCTCTTTTAGGCACAGCATCTTCGAACACTAATGTTTCATCAAGAGGATGATAATTATCTGTCATCTGTCGTGTTACATACTTTCGCCATTTATCAATAGATCCGGAGTCCGCATCCCACATATATGCGATCTTAGCATCTCCAAGATGTTCTTGATTTTTATTTCTATATTCTTCCATTTCGGCGTCGATAAGATTAATGACGTCGTCCTGCTTTGTTGACCAACGACCGTTCTTTTCATCCCATACCGCATAGAAGTCACCGCCACGGATCATCAAGTCCTTACTTTCTCGAACAATAAATTTTGGATAGATCTCACTGGGCTGACCTTTCTTCGAACCCATTCGCCATTGAATTTTTACGAAATCCGTAAAGTTAACCTCCTTTCCGGCATAAATTTTTTCGAGTGTAAATTTGCCACTTTTCCACTTTTTTTCTAACCCTTTATATATAAAAATGCATTTTTTTCGCGTAATGGGTAGAAAAAAAAGTGGAAATGGCAGATTTTAACCCCCATTTTTTCAATTTTTTCGTATTTTTGCCATTTTTCTTGAAAAAATCACGAAAAAATTAAAACGGAAAATTTTCCTCCAAATACGCGTTCATCTGCCACCAAAGGTCAGTATCCCGCAAATCTCTGGAGATATGCGACACCGGAAAAGCGCCACCAGTTCCGTTTCTATCATAACGGCGATGTATGAAAATATCCAAAATTCGGTCGACTTCACGTTCGTAAAAATGCATGTCGTCATAGGTGTCTAAGCCCAAATTTTGCAGCATTGTCCAGAACCACTTGCCGGATCTATCGCCATAATCCGGGTCATGCATGATGTCATTTTCAGCCCTTCTAGCTAATGCGATCATCATTTCAAGCACTGAACATTTCTTATATGGATCCACATATTGGCCAAACTCTCGGCGCAAATATAACCCATCCGACGCCCTGTTTTCATCATGATCGAGCTCCCAGATATAGTCCGTCTGATACAGCTTCCATAGTAATTTCTGATAATTCTGTCGGATATATTCACTGCCGATAAGCCCGGTCAACCATGAAAAATAGGCGTCTATCATAGGCTATCAGTCCTCTCTCATTTCATCGTACGGGTCGAACTCATCAGAATATGACCCGTCCTCAACATAGATTTCGTAATCCGTCGAAAGTTTGGGATTGCGAATAAAAGCGGTTTTGTTTGCATAATGTCCGATGCACCGGTCCCAGTCACTTCCTACGAACAAAGCGTAATTTGGGATAATACTTCCGTTTTCTGTCGACATGGTATGGGATCCAGCGAAATATACGTATCGCTCTTTTGTATAATCATCGTCGTTTTCGTAGGTCTCCATATTGATCTCGAAAGTGCCCTCAGGAACTTCAGCAAGATTCTGAACAACGTCGTCCGGATCTTCTTTTTCATTGAGGTAATGCGTTTCTGGAATTTCATCTCTTGACATGATAGGAACCTGTAAAGGCTTCGACTGAAAGGGCAAATCGTTCACTTCGTTTGAGGTGCTCTCAGTCACGATTTTATGGTAATCTCGACGAATTTGCTTGCGATTTTCTGCGGCTTTTTGTGCGTTTTCACGAATATCCTCGTCAGAATGCCACTCAGAGCCCTCAGAATCGCCTGTAATCGATTTTTCACTATCTTCCGGTGTAGCGGCATCCCCTATAGTAAAGGGAAGTTCTGCTGCTTTCTCTGCTTTCTCAAGGCGCTCCTTAATATCTTTACGAAGCCACAGAATTGTACCTCCAACACCGCATGCAACACCGAAAAGATACGTAAAAATATACTTCATTTAACTATCTCCTCAAAATTACTATTTAATTTTTCCTTGGTCCA
>JAEIGA010019103.1_pt1 | contig 10450 bp, 9 predicted proteins | sample 9270691 | NCBI WGS metagenome assembly JAEIGA01 (sample SAMN17057246, study PRJNA624740) | gut metagenome | biome: biome; isolation source: fecal sample | host: Bos grunniens | place: China: Xizang | collected 2019
AACGAAGAAAGAATCTGTAAAACCGACAGTAGAAACCAAAACTGACGATTGGTTGTCTAATGAAGAATTGATACAAATATACAAGGAAAGTAGCAATGTATCTGGCGATTTAACAGATGAAGATATTGAACGTGCAATCAGGATATCCAAGGGTCAAAAATCGCATTTAAATCTGGAAAAACGTGAATTAATGCGTGCGGATGGTGCAATTATCAGCTGTGTGCACCGTAATGAAGTACCACGTATTTTGAATTTTATCCAAGAATACTTTAAGCGTGATACAACAAAAGCGAAAAAAGATTTTATCACTGGTTCTGAACGAAAAACAGAACAGGTAACAAAACAACAGGTTGCACCAAAGTATTATTTTGTTGGTGATAAAGAAGTTCAAGAAACTGTTATAAAAAAATATATAAAGAACAGCGTTTGGAAGGCTGTATGCAACCACTGTAAAAATGATATTGATAAAAAAATAGCATTTTTGCAGGCGATTGAATCTATTAATGTTCGACCAGTTGATACAGCAGGTAAAAAAGTTTGCTTCATCGAAGATAATTCGTTGAAGATATCGCCAACAGTGACATTTAAAAATGCACAATGGTTAAGTCAGGGGTTTGGTACGCTGGATGATCGTGCTCGCATTATTTGGTGTATGAACGAACATGGTTTTATTGCAACAGAATACTTTGAAGAACATGAAAAAAAGCAATCTGTTGATTACAAAAAGGCTATTCGCGAAAAAAATGTTGGTGTATTTACACCAGACGATACTGTTTTTGTTTCGGATTTAATCAAAGAATTAACAGCAGAACGTGAAGCAAAACAGGCTGTTGCTGCGACAGAATCTGAAAAAATTGCTGCCCAAGTTGCAGAACCTGTAAAGTCGGTTGTTGCTGAACCTGTGGTTGAAAAAACTGTGACACCTGTCAACGTTCGTACCAGACAACGTATTCGCAGAGAAGCGGTTCCAACCAAGACAACAACGGCGAATCCGCACACAAACAAAATCAAACGTCAGGTACAGGTTTTGGAATGTGCAGAACAGCCATTGGCAGAACAAAAAAAAGAATCAAAGTCTAAAGATGTTGCAGTCGTAGCAGAACAGACAGCAAAAGATGTTCCAAATGATATTGTTTGGACCGATTTTGATTCTTTGCATGCGTCTTTTACAGTCAAAATTCAAGAATTCAATGCGGCACAATCTGATTTGATGGCAAAATTGAATGCTGAAACAAATACAGATATTGCATTGGAATATGTACAACAGTTGCATGGTATCTTGTTTAATAAGAAAAGACATGAAATTGTGTTGAACAGACTGAATACAATGAAACAAGAATTGCAAAAGATAAAGCAAGACTTTTCAAAACAAATGTAAAAAAGCGGGATTTGTATCCCGCTTTTTTGTTTATTTAAATATTGCAAGTTATTTTTAACCCATGTATAATACCAAGCGATTTAAACACAAGGGAAAAAAGAAATGGCAACAATTACAAGAAATGATTTTGCAAACAGATTGCGTGAACGTTTTGGTTTAACAACGGCAGACGCATATAAAATGGTTGACGTTGTATTTGATGAAATTTGTGAATCGCTGATTAATGGCGAAGAAGTTAAATTTGCAGGATTCGGCACTTTTAAAATTTTGGAAAAAAATGCACGTATGGGGCGTAATCCAAAAACTGGTGCATCTGCAGTGATATCTGCACGTCGTGTTGTATCATTCCGACCAAGTACGGAATTTCGTGAACGTGTCGCAACAAAAAAATAAAACAGCCGCCATTTGGCGGTTTTTTATGGATGTTTAAAATTATGATACATAGAATAAAGTCTGTCTTAACTGAAATTGGATTTTGTGCCAAAGATGTTGAATCTGTGTCACAAGATATTTTTAATGCTTATACATCTGCCGAACGTTGTTATCATAATATAAATCATATTTTTAAAATGCTGGATAATTTTGATGATTTTATACGTTGTTCGGGATGTACAACGGTTGTTAAAAATATTAATGAGTTTGCATTTGCAATAATAATGCACGATTATATTCATGGTACAACTGATGATGTTAATAAAAGTGCACAAAAAGCCAAAGATTTTTTGCATAAAATTTCTTTGGAATACGATACAGAATATGTTGAAAAATTAATACGTGCAACTGATTATAATAAATATTTAAAAACTGATTTTGATGAACAGTTAATGCAAGATTTAGATTTAAATACTTTGGGTGCTGATTATGCTGAATATTCAGAATACTCAAATCAAATAAGATGTGAATATATACGATATCCAGATTCGATATTTTACAAAGAAAGAATAAAAGTGCTAAATACGTTTTTAAATCGCAGGTATATTTTTAATACTGAATATTATCGCGATAAGTATGAACGTACGGCACGTGATAATATTGCAAAAGAGTTGTCAAAGATAATTGCATTTGCGGATTAAAAAATCCCCCAACTGGGGGACTTTTTATTTAACAGGTTTCCAACTGCTGGTATCCAGATTTTGTAAATCTGCCGGTAATTTATCATTGGTCATTGTGTTCCAATGTTGTGTGCGACCAAATGGTCCGATTTTACCACGTACATTTAATACATTTGGTTTATCTTGCCACATTACACTTGAATAAACCTTGCCAGATTTTGGATCCATGATTTTTCCATCGGAATACTCATTATCATCTTCGTCCCATTCCATATTCCATATTATGTCCAATCCAACCATTGTTGGTTTGCCAGCGACATTATCAGCAATACGTATTGGATTTGATAATGTTTCAGAAATTTTACCGTCTGTATCATATAGTGCAATTATACGTCCGCCAATTTCAGTGTCATCGCCATCTTGGTATTGATAGATTTGTACAATTGATTTTGGTTTATTTGTTTCGTCGTCAATTGTTTGATATGTTCCAACAAATGGCATTGCAGCATGTGCTAACAATGGCATCATAAAAACGGTTAATGCGGATAAAAAACTTTTTCTCATAATAAATTTCCTTTGTGTTGTTTTATATTGGACAATATCAGTATATTGATATTTTTTATTTTGCGTAATAAAAAAGTGATGCATAACGCATCACTTTTGTTTTACCACAATTTTACGCGATTTTGTGGTGTGATATACATTTTATCGTTTGGTGTAATGTTAAATGCATTATACCATGCGTTGACGTGTGGCAATATACCATTAACACGATTTTTGCCCAACGAATGTTCATCAACTTTTGTTCTGCGAAGTTCTTCGTCTGCACGGATGTTTGCTGACCATACGCCTGCGTATGCAATAAAGAAACGCATATCAGACGTTAATCCGTGTACAGTTTCAGATTGTGTGCCAAAGTTTTTATATGCATCAAAAGAAATTGTTACACCACCAAAATCAGCCAAATTTTCACCCAGTGTAAATTCGCCGTTTGCGTTAACTTCATTGTTAATTTTAATTGTGTTAAAAAATTCCTTCATAACATTTGCTCGTTTGTCAAAACCTGCTGCATCATCTGTTGTCCACCAGTCTTTCATGTTTCCGTCTTTGTCAAAGTGGCGACCAGAATCATCAAATCCGTGTGTCATTTCGTGTCCAATAACGGCACCGATTGCACCATAGTTAAATGCATCATCTGCATCCATATCAAAAAATGGATATTGTAATATTCCGGCTGGGAAACATATTTCATTTGTTGATGGGTCATAATATGCATTAACTTCATGTGCGTTCATATACCACAGTGTTGGATCGTTTTCTTTCCCGATTTTTTCAATCCAAAATGCGTCTTCGAATTGTGCAACACGCATCATATTTTCCCACAGCGAATCATTTTTTATTTCCAGTTTTGAATAATCACGCCATTTGTCTGGATAACCAATTTTTGCCTTGAATGTTGATAATTTTTCCAGTGCTTTTTGTTTTGTTGTGTCACTCATCCAATCCAGATTTTCGATACGCATTGCATATGCACGTTGCAAATTTTTTACCAACTGTTGCATACGTTTTTTTGCATCAGATGAAAAATATTTTTCAACATATAATCTGCCAACTTCTTCGCCCAATGCCCCATCAATCATTGAAACAGCACGTTTCCAGCGTGGTTTTTGTTCTTTTTGGCCGGCCATTGTGCGGTTATAAAAATCAAAAGTTATATCATATGTTTTATCGTCCAATAATGTGTCGGCAGAACTGACAATACGATACTTTAAATATGTTTTTATTAATTCAAAATCAGTATCGTTCATAATTGCAATTGCTTCGTAAATTGCTTCTGGTTGTCCGATATTGATAAATTTTGCGTGTTGTGCACCACGTGCAGTCAAGAATTTATCCCAGTTAAATCCTGTGAATTTGTTTTTGATATCATCAATGCTCATCTTATGATAATTTGCATGTGGGTCGCGTAATTTTTCTTTTGTGTAAAAAGATTTTGCCATACGTTCTTCCAGTTCGTACAATTTTTTTACATCAACATCGATACCAAAGTTTTGCATTTGTTTTTCAATAAATTCTTGATATTTTTTTCTGATGTTAATTGATTTTGCATCTGTGTCGAAATAATAATCGCGTGATAATCCCAAACCGCCTTGAACAATATTGTATAAAAAGTGATCACTGTCCATTTCATCCAGTGCAACACCGTCGCCCCAAAATGCGGATGAAAATTTTGACATTTTTCCCAAATATTCTTCCAGATTGTCGCGTGTTAATTTGTCGATTTGTGAAATCAAATTTGTAACAGGTTTTGTGCCGTCGTTATTTAGTTTTTCGGCGTTCATTGCAATACTATACAGTGTGCCAATTTTTCCAGTATCTTTTTCTGAAATTTCACGTGTGCGTTCTAGATTTGTGTTGATTAAAACTTCGAATGAGCCATACCTGGAATAATCATCAGGAATTGGATTCGCAATACGCCAACCATTTGTTGCGTATTCATAAAAGTCATTTCCTGCATGAAAGTTTGTGTCCATGTTTTCTGTTTTGATGCCAATGCTCACTGTTTTCTCCTTTGTAATTATACATGCGTATGCAATAGAAAGTACGACTGCGATTATGCCGATTATATTTAGTTTTTTGTGTTTCATTTTTTTTATTTCACCATGTTTACTAAAATGTCATCCAAGATTAACATGCCACGATCTGTTGTGCGTATTCTGCTGTTGTTTATTTGTACCAGTTCTGGGTGTGTGTTAATCCAGTTTATATCAATAGCTTTTTTTACGTCTTCTGTCAATGCACAACCACGTGTTGTTCGCATTCCGGTCAGAATTATTTCTGTGGTACGTGTGGTATCTGATATTTTTTCAAACCTTTGATACGCACCCAACTGTTCGTACCAATTGTTGTTGAAATAGATACGACCTGCGGCCCCAATTCCAATTCCAATATATGCGTCCCCATCCCATATGTTTTCATTGTGTTTACAGTGTTGGTCGTGTGTTGCATAGTTTGATACTTCGTACCGTGGCAGGTTCAGTGTGTCACCAATTGCGATATACATTTGTGCCATTGTGTTGTTATCAGGCATTTGCAAATTCATTTTACCAAAAGGTGTGTTTTCTTCGATGGTTAATTCGTACAAAGAACAGTGTTTCAGTCCCAGTTTGTTTATTTGATTGCATGTTTCGATAACTTCATCAACGTTTTCGTTCGGCAGTCCATATATAAAGTCAGCGGACAATCGTATTCCGATATTATTTGCGTCATCCAGCAGTTGCAGTGCGTCGTGAACGTTGTGTCTGCGACCCAAGAATTGCAGTTTTTTATCGTTTAAACTTTGTATGCCAACAGACAGTCTGTTTACACCCAGATTGTAAAATTCAGTTAATTTTTCGCGATTTAATGTTTTTGGGTTTGATTCCAGTGTGATTTCTGCATCTGTTGCTAAATTAAAGTTTTTTTGAATTGTTGTGATGATTGTATCGAATACAGATGTTGGCATCAATGATGGCGTTCCACCCCCAAAGAAAACGGTTGGAACATCAATTTTACCCAGTTTTTGTCCCCAAAATATGATTTCGTTGCAAATGTCGTTACAGTATTTGTCCCAATCTGGTGTGCTGCATGCGTGTGAAAAGAAAGCACAATAATTGCACTTGGACATACAAAAGGGTACATGGATATAAATATTATGTGCGATATTTGTCATTTGTTGTGTATTTTACAATTTGAATTTAATCGTGCAAGTTATAAATGAAAATACTTTTTTCAAATGAATTTTTATGATATACTATATTCAAGTCATATTGATATGAAGGTAGGAAAAATAGCATTTTTATCAAGCCTTTTGGCTCCGTTGGCGGTGTTTGCTGCGAACGAAGGGGTGCCTTCATACTATCAAACATATTCAGGTCCAAATGCAAATCAGGCATCTTATGGTCGATATGCAGACCGTGGCTATACAAAATATGTGGGCCAGTCTGGTACAAAGCAGGTTGTTGGTTCCCGTTCTTATTCTTATCAGGTTCCACGTCCGCAAATGCCAAATACTTATGGGACAATGACACCAAATGGTATTGCAATGCCGATTGAAGCAGAACCAAAGACCAATATTTATGCTGGATATTCCAGACGTTTTGCGGATTTTGAATTTGAAACAGGTGTAAATTCTATTTTGGAATGGGACGATATGATTTGGAATGAAATCACTGTCGGGGCCCGTCATAATTTTAGTTTGCGTAATTTTGATTTAAGTGCTTACGGTGAATATACTCGCGGTGAAATGTCGCATGGTGGATTGTCTATGGACTATGACTTGAAACCATTTGATGAAGCATATCCAGAATATGGAATCTTTACAATTTCTACGGGTGATCAGTCTGGTCGCAGTGACCATTTCAGATTTGGAATTACAGCACATCATGCGTGGGATATTGGTGGTTGGAAATTGTCGCCAACGTTTGGTTATGAAATATTTAAACATAATCTAGAAATGGCGAACCATTACTATCCAAATCCTGGTATTTATTTGCCATTGATGACAGATACGGGCGAATATATATATGGTGACGCGTATGGTGAATATTATTCTGTGCCAGTTGGAACAGCGGTTCCCGAAGATTGGTATCAGGTATGTATGTCGCCCGAAGATATCAAAGTTGTAACAAACGTTCCATCCGGTTATATTGATGGATTTGGTGTGCTGGGGGATTCGTTGGTAACAGGTGATTATGAAATTACAATGGGTACCGTTCCATGGGGTGTTGATTCTGGCGAATGTGTAATTATTGGTGGTGATGGTCCTGTTATTGTCGAAGGTACAACACACATATACAATACAACTTGGTCTGGGTTTTATGTTGGTTTGGAAATTGAAAAACAAATGACTTTAAAAGACAAGTTGCGTATGTATTTCCAAATTGGTATGCCGAAATATTCATCCGAAGGTATTTGGCCAAATCGTACAGACTGGCAACAGAACCCAAGTTTCTTGGACGAAGGCAGTAATGATGCATATTCATACATGGCAGAAATGGAATATGATTATAAATTATCTGACAGATTACGTTTGTCCCTAAAGGTTGATACAAATTATTTCCATGTTGGAAAAATACCTGGGGAATTGTATGTTGCAGAATACAGTCAATATGTTATCGATGAAAACGGTCAATATGTTATGGTCGAAGAATATGAATATGACTCGCTGGGGAATATTATTGGAACGTATTATGTGCCAATGCTAGAAACTGTTCCGGCACATACTGAAAAAGTTACAGATTCTTTGAAACGTGCGGTATGGCAATCGTTTGGTTTGCATATCGGCTTTAAATACGCATTTTAATATATTTTTAAAGGGTGCTTTGTTATGAAAAAAAGTATATTGTGGCTGATGTTGGCTGTGTTTGTTATACCTGTTTGTGCGTATGCAGAACGCGGGGCATTTGATGTTGAGCGTTGGTATGGAATGATTGATTCTGTCAAAGAAAAAGCAGCATCCCAAGGAATATCACAAGATACTATAAATCAAACAGTTCGTTCTGTTGGTTTTATTCCATCTATTATAAAAAGTGACAAGAATCAATCTGAATTCAAACTAACAATGCAACAATATTTAGACAGAACAGTGTCAAAATCACGTATCGATCAAGGTTTGGTAATGCGTAAAAAATATCCAACAATGTTATCGCGTGTCGAAGCCAAATATGGGCTGCCACCACATGTTATTTTGGCGTTTTGGGGACTGGAATCAAATTATGGTGCTGTGAAATCAAAACATAAATTAACTGATGCATTTTTTACATTAATGTATGATGGTCGTCGTGAAACTTTCTTTACTAATCAGTTAATAGCATTGATGAAAATTGCGGATAAAAATAAACTAGATATAAATGATATTCGTGGTTCTTGGGCGGGGGCGATGGGACATTTTCAGTTTATACCAACAACATTATCGCAGTATGGGGTTGATGGAAATGGTGATGGTCGTGTTGATATCATAAACAGTGTCGGCGATGCAATGTTCAGTGCAGGAAACTATCTTAATAAGTTAGGATGGAATCCAAACGAAAAAATTGTCAGACGTGTAATTTTGCCGGCTGATTTTGATTTGTCTATGCTGGATGGCAAAACAAAATTAACGTTGCCACAATGGGCGGCACTGGGGGTTACAAATCCAGATGGATCGCCAATACCATCTAATCAAATGACGGCTGGATTGGTTGCAGATACTGCGTATGTTCAGTCTTTGCGTGATGCTGCACGCACTGCGGCTGAAAATGTCAATGCGGATACAGATGTGGCACCAATGCCTGTTATAGAAGCATATTTAACATATCCGAATTTTTACAGAATAAAGAAATGGAATAACTCAAATTGGTATGCGATTGCGATTGCCAATCTTGCGGACCAGTTGAAATAAAAATAATTGATATGTTGGGTTTTCTCTGATATTCTTCCTATTATAAATATTACAAAGGGATATATTTATGGCTATAAAAGTACGTGATTTTGAAGTGCGTTTAACCAGAAACAAAGAAGAAAGAAAGCAGGTTCGTCAACTGCGTTATCAGGTCTTTGTTGAAGAAGAAGGTGCAAATACAACCGAAGAACAGCGTGCACTGGGCGAAGAATATGATGCTTATGATAGATATGCAGAATATATGGCAGTGTTCCATAATGGTCGTGTTGTTGGTACGTACCGTATAATTGACAGAAATGCAGCCGAAAAAATGGGCGGTTTTTATACAGAAAATGAATTTAATATTTCCAAGATAAAGAAATATAACGGCAATATCGTTGAAATGTCGCGTGCATGTGTTGCCCCAGAATATCGTGAAAATGCATTGGTAATGCGACTGTTGTGGGCTGGACTGGGCGAAATGATTATGCGTCGTAAAATTGAAATTTTATTTGGTGTTGCATCATTTGTCGGAACAAAACCTGTTAAATCTGCCCAGGCAATATCATATTTGTACTATAATCATTTAACGCCATTGAGTTTGCGTGCAACAGTATTGTCTGAAAAATTTGCCGAAGGTATAAATCCAAAAATGTCACGTATGAATATATTGCCTCGTGAATTTGTTGACGAAGCGGATGCAAAATCAGAAATGACACCACTGGTCAAAGGGTATTTGCGTTTGGGTGCAACATTTGGTCGTGGTGTATTTATTGATAAACCTTTTAATTCATACGATGTGTTTGTAATGATTGAAACACGCAAAATGAATGCGACATATCAAAAACATTTCTTGGGTCGTGAAAACGCATTGGGTGAACCAGAAGACAAAGATAATATTATCAAAACAGTGGGCAAGATTATAACGTTCCCTGTTGTTGGGTCTTTCAAGGTTGTGCGTGCATTGGTTGAATTTTTGTTGCACGAAGATGCGGCAGATGCCGAATATATCGAAGATGCACCAAAATCGGAAACAGAAGAACAATAACAAATGGCAAAATTACGCAAACAAAATATTTTTAACACAACCGCAGCGGCGATAAAATTCGTGCTGTTTTGGGTAATGGTGGTTGTTCAGTTGCCTATTATTTGCCTGTTGCCAACGGGCAGTAAATTATCTGTACGTTATATGCCTGTGTTTATGTGGTTCTTGATAAAGTTGGCAGGGATAAAAATAGTTGTGCATGGAAAATTATCAGATAAACGCCCATTGATGGTTGTGGCTAATCATATATCGGTATTTGAACTGGCGACATTTCCATTGGCCTTTCGTGGCAGTTTTATTGCTAAAAAAGAAATGGAACATTGGCCATTGGTTGGCTGGGTTGCAAAAAAGTTTGGTGTGATATTTGTAGATCGTCGCCCATCACATGCACGTGATGCGTTGGGGGTTGTACAACGTGCTGTGCAAAGTGTAAAGTATCCAATGATTTTGTTCCCCGAAGGTACAACAACAAACGGTGCGTATGTAAAACCATTTAAAAGTTCATTGTTTAACTTTGTTGAAAATTCAGATGTTACTGTTCAACCGATGGCGATGCATTATCGATACAAAGACGG
>JAEIGA010019104.1_pt1 | contig 10450 bp, 7 predicted proteins | sample 9270691 | NCBI WGS metagenome assembly JAEIGA01 (sample SAMN17057246, study PRJNA624740) | gut metagenome | biome: biome; isolation source: fecal sample | host: Bos grunniens | place: China: Xizang | collected 2019
CTGCCCAGCGAGGTTACAACAATCAGCAACTACGCATTCTACCAGAACACAAAGATGTCAAAGGTAGTGCTTGGCAACAGCCTTAAATCAATCAGCAACTACGCATTCAGCGGTTGCGAGGCTCTTGAAAGAATCACAATCCCTGCAAGCGTAACAGAGATTGGTCGTCAGGCATTCAAAGGCTGTCCCTTCGTATGTGTAATCTGTGAGGGCGAGACACCCGCAAGTGCAGGTTCAAAAGCATTCGACACAGACGCTATCGCAAAAGCCACATTGGTAGTTCCCAACGAAGCAGCAGTTGAGGCATACAAAGCAGCAAGCGTATGGAAGAACTTCGGTACAATCATCAGCTACGACCAGTACCTCACAAGCATTGCTCCTGCAACAGAAGATGCAGCAGTGACTGTTAAGGATGGCAAGATTGTAGTAGCAGAGGATGCAGAGGTTACAATCTACACATTCGCCGGCAAACTGGTAGCTAAGGGCAACGGTGGTGAATATACACTTCCCGCAGGCAGCTACATTGTAAAAGTTGGCAACAAAGCTGTTAAAGTTAAGATGTAATTCATCTGAAAAAAAATAAGCTCAACGGGCGCTTCGAGTTTCGAAGCGCCCGTTGTTGTATTATAGATTATATAAAGAAAAGACTATATAAGGCTTAGTGGTTACTCAAGAGGCTATTATAGTATCACATCTGCATATTTACACGGTCTGTATTTCTCTTAATCTCTAATTGCAATAACTTGTGGCAGTTGCTTATATTTCTCCTCCTTACCAGGCAAGGAAGCAAAGCCGCGCTGCACAGGACGCTGAATTGTTGTATGAGGCAAGCCTTGTTGCTATAGCCTTCGACAGCGCAGCTTATAGCGCAGCCTGGTTTTATAAGTCACCAATGTTCATTGTTTACGTCAAAGAAATCTCGGCGATAGTTACTAAAAACAGTTGTATTGACTATTATAAACAGAACCGACATTACACCATCAGCATGTCGGCAATGAAGCACTTTATATAAAACCAACAGACAATAGGAGAGTTCAAACATCGTCCCTGAAGGAGCATGTAACAGCAACAGACTGCGGACAACAAAGTTTCATGCTATACAAACAAAAAAGGGATGCGTCATATATTCATAACGCATCCCAATATATTTAATAAGGTAAAATTCTAATTAAAGGTACTTGTAACCACCTTAATGGCAATCTTATCCTTTCCGCCACGCAATCTTATGCTGTTCATCTTCAGGTCGTGAGTAACAGCCACTATACTACCATTGCTATCCTTTGTAGAGGTTACAGGAATAAGCACCACCTTGTTCCAATCGGGGTTCTTGCTTTCCCATTCAGGATCAGCAGCAACACCCTCTTCATATTCGTCGCGACAATAGTTTATCAGACGCGAAATATTGTTGAAGACATACTGGTTGTATGTGGAATTGAATGTTGCATAGTACGATTTTACATTATCATAAATCTCATTCTGCAGGAAGAAGCTGTACATATCGCACTTGCGCACCATCAGCAACGCAGCAGGGATAGTATACTTATACTGATAATCGCTTGTCTGATTGTAACGGGTAAAAACAATTTTTGCAAGGTTCAAAGTATCGACACTCTCCACAATCTCATTCACCGGCAGCTCTACCTCTGTAAAGACACCGGCAGGAGTCTTAAGATAGGTACATGAGTTATCATCGACCAACGAACTGAGGTCGCCATTATTGAATTTATTCACCTGCAACACCTCTTTGGTTGAAGAGAATGTAGCAATTGAAACTGCAAGCGAATCGACCTTGCCCGATGAGCTTTTAACCATCTGACGGAAATATACATTCACACGTGCCATGCTCACATATATCACGGTTCCGTCGCCCTGTGTACAACGCACATAAAGACCCTTCAGTATGTTGTTGATAAAGTTGTCGGAATTGGCAAAATATTGCTTACCTATGGAGTCACCCTCGGCATTAGTTTCGTAATACTTGTGGATGAATCTGTTGCCAAGCTCCTGAGGCAGTGCAATAGTCACACTGGGTGTGTAATCGTCGCCGAAACGTACAGAATCGGGCACAGAATAATCAATTGCACAATAGGTCTTTTCGGCTATGGGACCTGCATCCTCGTCATAAAACTCGGAAGGGTCTACATTTGTGTAATAGGGAACTCCCTCCTGCAAAGTCTTGTCGAGCTCGAAAACTTCACACTTCATAGTGTTCAGCGAATCGCCAAAATAGCTATTGTAGAACAATTTCAGCTCTATTTTGTAGGCGCTGTCACCAAGCACACCTTCTGTAGGGAAGCCATAGTTCTCGACACAGTTGAACTGTGCAATAAAATCGGAAGAGAAGACCGTTCCCGTTTCAGGGTCGGTATATCTTCCAAGATAGACCCTGTTGGTATTTGCCAATATCGAGTCGTTCGCCAAGATTGAACGGCTGCCGGCATAAAAGGTTACAGTGTCTATCTCCATCTTGTCACCATCGGGAACGATGCTTGTTCCGAGCATGTCGGTATTGTCGTCACATCCGACGAAGAGGAGGGTTGCTATTGCTGTAAGAAATAGAAAAAGTTTACGTTTCATCTGATATTATCCTCTAACCTTGTCGTAGAACTCGTTGCATGCAGGTGCGTAATTTTCCGCCTCCTGATACTCCAATACAGGTTTACCCAACTCTTTGGCATATGACACCAGCGACTCGGGAATATTGGGTGAGTTCAAAATGACGCCGTCGCTATATCTAATGGCAAGTTTAGCAAGTTCTTCGTAAGTAACAGGCTTGTTCACATCCTCCACCAACGACTCTACCATATCCTTGCACAGAAGTTTCTTTGTAAAATTCTCGTCGATGGGATTTTTGAAGTTTGTATCGTAGAGCGAGAATACGACTTTCGAGTCGCGGAACGAAGGCTCCTCGCTGTATGAACTCTTTATATACAAAGGCACCAACGCCGATATCCAACCGTGGCAGTGGATTACCTCGGGACACCAACGAAGTTTTTTCACAGTCTCCAGCACACCGCGGGCGAAGAAAATTATACGCTCGTCGTTGTCGGAATACTCATTGCCGTCTGCATCCTCTGTCATCAGTCTGTTCTGGAAGTAGTCATCGTTGTCGATGAAGTATACCTGCATGCGGGCAGCCTGAAGCGATGCCACCTTGATAATCAGCGGATGGTCAGTTTCGTCTATGATAAGATTCATACCCGAAAGGCGAATAACCTCGTGCAACTGATTACGTCTTTCGTTTATAAAACCCCACTTGGGTGTAAAGATTCTAATTTCACGACCGCTCTCCTGGGTTGCCTGGGGCAATGATCTACCTATATTTGCTATCTCCGACTCGGGTACAAAAGGTGTGATTTCTTGTGTAATAAATAGTACTTTGCTTGCTTTCATTGTCATTATGCCTTACGAATATAGTCTAGGCAGTGCAAAGGTACTGAAAAAGTGGAAGATAAGCAAACTTAGCGATGGAATAAAACGATAGTTTTAGATTCTTAAACATTTTCGGGACACTTTTTTGCCTGTTACATAACACACAGCAGTTCTGTTATCAAATTTTCGGCACATTTATTTCGTTATATCCCTAAATGTTTGTTACTTTGCACGCGATTTCAGAAAAAACAGTACAGAGGTATCTATTTCACCCTGTTTTTTTGATTTGTATAACAACGAGGTTCCTACCACAAAAGTTGAACCTTCTTAATAATATTTATCATTCGAGATGAAAGTTATTCGTACAATCTCAGAGCTCAAGCAGGAGCTTTCTACACTGAGAAACGATGGCAAAAGCATTGGCTTTGTACCCACAATGGGAGCCTTGCACCAGGGCCACGCATCATTGGTAAAACGTTCGGTAGAAGAGAATGATGTCACCGCAGTGAGCGTATTTGTAAACCCCACACAGTTCAACGACAAGAACGATTTGAAGAACTATCCGCGTAATCTTCAGGCCGATTGCGAACTTCTGCAATCTATCGGCGCAGATATTGTTTTTGCGCCCGAAGTTGAGGAGATGTACCCCGAGCCCGACACACGTACATTCAGTTTCGCACCTCTGGACACAGTAATGGAGGGAGGCTGTCGCCCCGGACACTTCAACGGAGTGGCACAGATTGTAAGCAAACTGTTCTATGCAGTGGAACCCGACAAGGCATATTTTGGCGAGAAGGATTTCCAGCAGTTGGCTATCATCCGCGAAATGGTAAAACAGCTTGAGATTCCTGTGAAAATCATCGGTTGCCCCATCGTCCGCGAGAATGACGGACTTGCACTGAGCAGCCGCAACATGCTTTTAAGCGACGAAGAGCGTCAGCGCGCACTTACAATTTCGCGCAGCCTTTTTGCCAGCCTCGAGTATGCAAAGAGCCATACACTGGCCGAGACAAAAGCATTTGTAGAGGATGCAATCAACAGCACCGAAGGTTTGCAGCTCGAATACTATCAGATTGTAGACGGAAACACGCTGCAAGAGATTGCCGAATGGGAGGACAGCGACTATGTTGTAGGCTGCATTGCACTTTTCTGTGGTAAGATAAGACTTATTGACAACATCAAATACAAGGAGGTGGAATAAAACTACGACATGTTGTTACAGATGTTAAAATCCAAGTTACATTGCGTAACTGTCACTGAGGCAAACCTCAACTACATGGGTAGCATCACCATAGACGAAACACTGATGGATGCAGCCGGACTTCTCGAAGGCGAAATGGTTCATGTGGTAAACAACAACAATGGCGAACGCATTGTGACATACATTATAAAAGGTAAACGCGACTCAGGTGTAATTTGCCTTAACGGTGCTGCTGCACGCAAGTTCCAGCCGGGAGACGTGGTTATAATCATGGCATACGCATCGATGACCCCCGAAGAGGCTCGCGAGTTCAAGCCCAAGGTTGTTATCCCCGACCGCCGTACAAACAGTTTGGTGAAATAAGTTATCATTTTTACAATTAAACATAAAGGTCTTGATTTTCGAAAATCAAGACCTTTATGTTTATACACAACTGAGTGTCACCTATAAGTTCACGTACGAGATTCTGAATTTGTATTTTACAGGCTCATTGGTCACACGATACTTTTCAAGTGTATCTACATCGTAGCCACAGCTGGCGTTTCCAACACCACGCAGCACGGCATCAAGATGAAGCACTGTGTAAGGCGACTTTTCTGCCTCCCACAAATGGCGAGCCTTCATCAGCGAGGCATCTGTGTAGCGCAGAGCCGAGAATGAACAGTCACCGGCAAGTACTCTTATCTTCAATCCCACACCTTTGGCATTTGTAAGTGTGAGTTCGCGCAGTCCCTCGCGGTTGCCACTGCTCTGAGGCTTCACATAGTGTCCGGTCATTTCGTCGACTGTGGTCGAATAGCGTCCAAGCATTACACCAGACATTCTGTCGTTGTGGTTTTCCAACGGACCATAAGCATAATAGTCCACATTAGAGTATTCGGGATTGATATACGACAGCAATCCTGCACGACGCAAATCTGCTCTATGCGGTGTAAATTCAGTTTCTACATCCATTTTTCCATTTGCATACACAGTGTATGTAACAGCCGTAGAACAGAGTTTGCCACCACGTTTAACCATTATTTTCACAGAGCCGTCCTTTACGTTTGCATACATAATTTCCGCATTATCATCGTTGCCTGCGTCTGTGTAACCGTAGCGGTCGTTCTCTATCCAGCGATGATTATCATACACGAAAGAGGCTTCGTTTATAAATTCTCGTCCGCCAATTTTCAAGAACTTCACAGAGCCATCCTCTGCATTGAATTTCACACAGATTTTACTATTTCCTACGACAACTGCATCGCCAATATTTCTGAGAATCAATTCTTTTGACTTTTCAACAGCAGTCATGGTACCGGCAGGCAGTTTTGTTACAGACGAATATACTGATGAATCATCGGCAAATTCGCCCCACTGACGTTCCACAAGTACAAACTGCGCAGCTGTTTCCTCATGTCCTGCCTCGCACCAACGGGTAGGTTTGCGACGAATAAACTGAATATTAAGTGCAAGCTCATCGTTGTTCAGATTGGCCTTGTTGTATTTAAGGTCGAGTGTCACAGATTTACCAGGCTCAACATCGGGCAGATGTATGGTTCTACCCTTCTGCGGACGACCGTTTTTCAGTGTAACAGTGTGCAGGTCGAACTCCGAGAGGTTGGTGAAGTTATATTTATTGCGTATCTCCACCGTTGCATAACCATATTCGCGGTCAAGAGATACGAGTTTAATATCGACATAGTCGTAGACAGCCTTAACCTCTTTCAGTTTGGGAGTCTCCTCGCGCGTGGCTGTGACAATTCCGTTTGAACAGAAGTTACCCTGGTGAGGACCGGGATAGTCGTAGCCTGTGTGCAGACGTCCCTCGTATGTTCCTGCCTTAATTTCCGCAGGGTCGTAGATTGCCTGGTCCACCCAGTCCCAGATGCAACCACCGGCTGTGGCGTTGCTTGCCTCTATCATCTCCCAGTACTCGGCAAGGTTACCTATTGCGTTACCCATTGCGTGAGCATATTCGCAGATAAACATAGGCTTGTCGAGATTGCTGGTATTCTCGCGCATCCACGCCATTCCCGGATACATCTTGGAGTACATGTCGCTGTAGTCGCCACCTCCGAAAGGACGGCCGCCGCCACGAGTACCCTCGTAGTGTACGGGACGATTGTCGAGACGCTTGGCAGCCTCGTAGCAATATTTAAAATTGCTTCCGTGACCTGCCTCGTTACCCAAACTCCAGAAAATCACACTCGGATGGTTTCTGTCGCGCAACACCATGCGGTCTATTCTGTCGACAAACGAAGGAATCCACGATGGCATGCTGCTTATCGACTGATTGGCATGGTCCTCGAGGTCAGCCTCGTCCATACAATAGAGTCCATAATAATCGAACATCGAGTACATGCGGGCAGCATTGGGGTAATGCGAAGTGCGTATAGTGTTGATATTATTGCGTTTCATCAGCAGCACATCCTGCAACATCGACTCTGTGGGAACTGCACGGCCATAGAGAGGATGAGAATCGTGACGGTTCACGCCTTTGAACATCACTCGCTGACCGTTGACAAATATCTGAGAATTCTTTATCTCAATGTGGCGGAAGCCGTAGTATGTCGAGAATGCCATCTCGCGTTTACCGTCGGAAGAGATTCCATCGCGCTGTTCAATCTCCACTTTGTAGAGGTTAGGTTGCTCGGCGCTCCAGCGCTGAATCTTTTCGCGGATAGGCACTTTGACATTCAGAGTTTTCAATGTATCGTTCGCATCAAATCCTGTGCCGAATTCCGTAGCACCCACAAGTTTTCCGGCAGGGTTATACACATTCACCACAAAGTATTTAGCAACCTTATTCATACGGTCGCGGTTGTCCACTTCGAGAGCCACATTAAGTTCCACTGACGAGTCGGCATCAGAAGGCTCTGCCTGCAAGCCGGGGGTTGTCAGATAGTGGTCGCGCACCGACACCTTGGGCACATTGTAGAGATATACATCGCGGAAGATACCACTCATGCGGAACATATCCTGACACTCGAGGTAGGAACCGTCGCTCCAGCGGAACACCTGCACTGCCAGGCGGTTGTTGCCCTTGCGCAGATATTTTGTAAGGTCAAATTCGGCAACATTGTTTGCGCCCTGAGTATATCCGACATACTCACCATTCAAGTAGACAATGGCAGCACTGTATATTCCGCCAAAGTGGATAAATGTGCGGTTGCCGTCCCAATTTTCGGGAACAGTAAATGTGTGAACATAAGAGCCAACGGGGTTGATGCCGTAGTTCTTGCCACCATCGTTGAAGCCGGGACGCGCCTTAATAAAGGGAGGTGTATTCGAATGGGGGTACTCAACATTGCAATAGATGGGGCGGTCGTATCCGTGCATTTCCCAGTTTGAGGGGACAGGAATTTCGTCCCAGCCGCTGACATCAAAGTCCTCTTTGTAAAAATCAGTGGGACGCTTCGAAGGCTCGGGAACAAGATTGAATTTCCATTTTCCATTGAGCGACTGAACACGGCTACTCTTGACATCGACCCACGGAGTACGATAGAAAGCAGTGTCGGCGCGCATCTCATCGATGCCTGAATATGGGATATATGTAGCATGTCCCTTCTCTTTGTTTACGGCAAATATCTTCTCATCCTCCCAGCAAGGAGCCTCTATTGAAGGCTTTTCAACCACCACAAAGCGGAACCAGCTCTCTTTGCCGGCATCACCTTTGGCAATTTTCTTCAAACGACCATCCTTTGCGCCATAAACAAAATCGCTCTTGGCAGGATTGGCCGAAGCAATCTGATAAACACCCTGTTCGCCCTCTACGGGATAAAAGAGGAATTTTGCATTGTTCCAAACACCGGGCTCGGCAGGCCATTGCAACAGATAGTCGATAGAGGCATTGCCGCCACCATCATCGAAATTCTGGGAATAGAAGGCACCGCCAACGGTGCGAACATTCTCGTCAATCATATTGATACCCCAATATTGACCACGATTCAGTTCATCGCGTTTCTCCAGCACTATCGGTGCATTGTTGTTGCCATTGTCGCCATTGCCCAATACCATTGTTTCGTCGGTTGCAGAAACAATCTGATAGATAAGACCTGCATCAAAGCCCGAAACTTCACTCTTAACAATTTCGAAGTGCGCAGCCTTGTCATTTTTCAGAGCTGCCTTTGAAACAAGCACAAGCGCATCGCGACTAACAGCCTTTATCGCCATTTCGGGACGGTTGGCAGCAACAAGCAGGTAAGCATTGCCGGCAACAGGCTCCAGTTTCCACAACTGCGACTCGTCGCTACCGTTATTCTCGGTAATCTCAATCTTGTCGGCACTTGTTGCATGTATCGAAAGATTGTCAAAGGGATTTATGAAACGATAGCTGCCCGAAAGGTCGGCAACGTTCCACAGAGACGATGCGCCACACTTATCAGTACTTTGCAGTTGCACAGCAGTTCCATTCTCGGCCTTTGCAAAGCTCATCACCGCACCGGGATACTTCTTGGAACGTATCATATACAACCCACCCTTTTCAATGGTTATTTCTGCCGACACGGGCATAGCAATAGCCACAGAGAGGACAAAAGTCAAAAAGGATATAAACTTTCTCATAATTACCGTATTAAGAAAATAGGGGCCGCCGAAGAAAAACAGCAAGCCCCTATTGTATTGATTTATTTACTATTTAACAGCCTTAAAACTCATATCGAGCCCCTTCACAGAGTGTGTAAGAGCACCAACAGAGATGAAATCCACACCACAAAGAGCGTAGTCGCGCAGTGTGTCGAATGTTATACCGCCCGACGACTCTGTCTCGTAGCGTCCTGCAACCATTTCAACAGCCTTGCGTGTAGCCTCGGTGTCGAAATTGTCGAACATGATACGGTCGACTCCACCAAGGTCGAGCACCTGCTGCAATTCGTCGAAGGTGCGAACCTCAATCTCAATTTTCAGATCCTTGCCCTTAGCCTTGCAATACTCCTTGGCACGGGTGATAGCCTGCTCAATGCCACCGGCAAAGTCAACATGGTTGTCCTTGAGAAGTATCATATCGAAAAGACCGATTCTGTGGTTGACACCACCACCAATCTTCACAGCCTCTTTCTCCATTATGCGCATACCGGGAGTAGTCTTGCGTGTATCGAGTACGCGGGTATTTGTACCCTCAAGCTGCTTCACATATTTGCGGGTCATTGTAGCGATGCCGCTCATGCGCTGCATAACGTTGAGCATCAGACGCTCAGTCTGCAACAGCGAACGAACCTTACCCGAAACGCGCATGGCAATATCGCCCTTCTTCACCTCGGCTCCATCCTCCATAAGCACCTCAACCTGAAGCTCTTTGTCGAAATGTGCAAAGATGCGTTTAGCCATTTCCACGCCGGCAAGTACACCCTCTTCTTTGATTATCAATATATTTTCGCCCATCGCATCCTCGGGGATTGACGACAAGGTAGTGTGGTCACCATCGCCAATATCCTCGGCGAACGAAAGCTCGATAAGTTTCTCTATCAATTCTTCTTTTACGTCCATAATAGTTCTGTTGTTTATTTCTTGCGAAGATAAGCAGAAAAAACGAATTATTATAATAAGAGAGTGTTTAAATTTTGTTGAAAATAAGAAGTTGTTTAAATTTATGTCCTTGAAATTTTTATAGAACTTTTTTAGAGTATTTTTTTCATTTTTTAAGGGCGCACAGCGGGCTATGTAACTGCGAAAAAGGGAAAAACAGACAACAAAGCCACGAGTAAGCGAGAGCAAAGAAAGTTTACTTGCTTTGCCGAGCGGGAGTGGGTTCGTGCAACAAAGCCACGAGTAAGCGAGAGCAAAGAAAGTTTACTTGCTTTGCCGAGCGAGAGTGGGTTCGTGCAACAAAGCCACGAGTAAGCGAGAGCAAAGAAAGTTTACTTGCTTTGCCGAGCGGGAGTGGGTTCGTGCAACAAA
>JAEIGA010019105.1_pt1 | contig 10449 bp, 9 predicted proteins | sample 9270691 | NCBI WGS metagenome assembly JAEIGA01 (sample SAMN17057246, study PRJNA624740) | gut metagenome | biome: biome; isolation source: fecal sample | host: Bos grunniens | place: China: Xizang | collected 2019
AGCATGTATATATTTTACCTTATGAAAACTATAAAATAAAGCTCCAATGATATAAGCCACACCTTCGCCAACTACCCAAAGAAAAATTCTTAAATCAACAGCCTCCCAAAATTGTTTCATTGCTACCAAAATGGTTAACCCTATTAATACAAAGCATATTGTTTCCACATTGCTGTGTTTTTTCAATCTTCTAAAACTCACAATTGTCCCAATCAATGCACATAACCATGAAAAAAGGAAAATTCCCCAACCCCAAAAATCCACATTACGCATTGCAATTAACATAATAGGCGAATAACTCCCAGCTATGTGCCAATAGATAGCAGCATGGTCCAATTTTCGCAAACGATATTTCCAAACAGAATTAGACGAACAAGCATGATATGCCACAGATGCCGCATAAGAGCCTAACATACCAAACAAATAAAGCCCGACGCTTATCATTCCCAAAAGGTCAAGGCCTATAGCCAAAGACTTATAAAAAAAACAAACACCAACAACACATCCACCTAAAACTCCTATTGCATGAGAAAACACATTAAGCAGCTCTTCTTTTTTCGTATAAAAATTATCCATAATTACAATCTAAAATACACCACAAAAATACTTAAAATATCAGAAGCAATCTTCTCCTTGTTAATTTTCGTTGCCAACAATTTTATGTAACTTTGCAAAAAAAACATAAAATATTATGAATATAGTAGAACGTTTCTTGAAATATGTATCGTTTACAACAACTTCAGACGAGAATACGGGTTTAACCCCTAGTACTCCGGGGCAAATGATTTTTGCACAATCATTACAAAACGAATTAAAAAACATTGGATTATCGGATGTAACAATTGACGAAAATGGCTATGTAATGGCAACTCTACCTAGCAATTCTAAAAAAGTATTACCAACCATTGGTTTTATTGCCCATATGGATACAAGTCCTGAAATGACTGCAAAACATATAACTCCAAACATTATAAAAAATTATAATGGAGAAAACATCGTCCTAAATGCAGAAGACAATATAAATTTATCACCAAAAGATTTTCCTGAATTAAAAAATTACATAGGACAAGACCTAATCGTTACAAACGGGAAAACTTTACTGGGGGCTGACGACAAAGCAGGTATTGCAGAAATTGTTACCGCAATGGAATACCTAATCAATCATCCCGAAGAAAAACATGGCATTATTAAAATTGCATTTACTCCTGACGAAGAAATAGGACAAGGTGCACAACATTTCAACGTTGAAAAATTTAATGCTGATTGGGCATACACAATAGACGGAGGCGAAATAGGCGAACTCGAATACGAAAACTTCAATGCCGCCGTAGCAAAAATTACATTTTTTGGACGCAATGTACACCCCGGATACGCAAAACACAAAATGCTGAATTCTATACGAATAGGACAACAATTCGCTTCAATGCTACCTCGACACGAAACACCCGAACATACAGAAGATTACGAAGGATTTTATCATCTAATAAGTTTTGAAGGAAGCGTTGAGAAAACTACCTTACAGTACATAATAAGGGACCACGACAAAAACAAATTCGAAAGTCGTAAAAAAGAGGTACAACATTTGGTTAATAAAATTGCTGCCGAATTTGGGAAAGAAAGTGTTAATTTAGAAATAAAAGACCAGTATTATAATATGCGTGAAAAAATTGAGCCATCTATGCATATTATTGATTTAGCCTCTAAAGCTATGCAAGAAGTTGGTATTGAGCCTAAAATAAAACCTATACGAGGTGGAACCGATGGTGCCCAACTTTCATTTAAAGGACTTCCTTGTCCTAACATTTTCACAGGAGGACACAATTTTCATGGTAGATACGAATACATACCTATTCAGTCTATGGAAAAAGCGATGCAAGTTATCATAAAAATAGCAACTCTACTACAATGATTCAAATTGACAATACAATTGTTTCGCTTGATCTTCTCGAGCAATTTTTTTGTTGCGATTTGGCTACTTGCAAGGGAATCTGTTGCATAGAAGGCGACTCTGGAGCACCTTTAGAACAAAACGAAATTGCTGAAATAGAGAAAGTTCTACCTATCATTTGGGACGATTTATCTGAAAAGGCAAAACTCATTATAAAAGAACAAGGATTCCATTATACTGACATAGAAGGAGACATTGTTACATCTATCATTGACGGCAAAGAATGCGTTTTCTCATACATAGACAATGGCGTTTGTAAATGTGCAATAGAAAAAGCATTTAAAGAGGGGAAAACCAATTTTTACAAACCAATTTCATGCCATCTATACCCAATACGAATAACAGAATACAAAACATTTACAGCAGTAAATTATCATAAATGGGATATTTGTAAATGTGCAAAAATATATGGCGAAAAAAATAAGATTCCTGCATATATATTTTTAAAAGATGCCCTAGTTCGTCGATTTGGAAACGATTGGTATCAACAATTAAAACAAATTGCAGAACTATACAAAAAAGAGAAAGATTCTAAATGACAATTATAGAAATCATACTTCTTGCAATAGCTTTGGCAATGGATTGTTTCACTGTATCAATTGCAGGATCTATTCAGCATCCTACATCTAACTGGAAAATAATTCTACGTTCTGCTTTATTTTTCGGGCTATTTCAAGGGATAATGCCTTTAATTAGTTGGAGTATTGGTGTCAGTTTCAAAACTTATATCGAAAATTTTGACCATTGGATTGCTTTTATTTTACTGGTTTATCTTGGCGGGAAAATGATATGGGAAAACAGAAAAAACACGACAAAAATCATCGAAAACAATATTTTTGATTCCTTAAAATATTTATTTTTAATGTCTATAGCAGTAAGTATTGACGCACTTTCAACAGGCATCATATTCATACCATATGGTCAACAAATATGGTTAGCTATTAGTATTATCACTGCCACTAGTTTTATTTTTTCTATACTAGGAATTTTTATTGGAAACTTTTATGGCAAGAAGGTACATCTTAATGTAGAATTCATAGGAGGTATAATTCTAATTTGTATTGGTATAAAGATACTTATAGAACATTTATTAAGTGAATGATTATCAAGCGAGTTCACTTAACTCTAACCAACGAAAAGTTTTTTCATCGATTAAATTTATTATTTCACCAAATCTAGACGATTTATTTAATAGTTCATCATTCTGCAATATTCCAGAAGCGAGCTCTTGTTCTAAAGTTCTTTTTTCTTGCTCTAACAACTCGATTTCCTTTTCTAAAGCTTCATATTCCTGTTTTTCCTTAAAGGTTAATTTTCTCTTTTTTTCAGGAATAAACTCTTCCTTTTCTTTTTTATTTTGAATAGGTTTAACAAGTTCTTGATTTTGCAAACTCTTCCATTGACGATAGTCAGAATAATTACCAGGAAAATCACGAACTACCGCATTGCCTTCAAACACCAGTAAATGATCAACTATTTTATCCATAAAAAAGCGATCGTGACTTACCACAATTAAACAGCCTTTAAATTGTTGCAAATAATCCTCTAAAATATTCAAAGTTGATATATCCAAATCATTTGTAGGCTCATCTAAAACCAAAAAATTCGGATTTTGCATTAAAACTGTACATAAATAAAGTCGCCTTAATTCCCCTCCACTTAGTTTATATACATAATTATATTGTTGTTCAGGTTCAAACAAGAAATGTGTTAAAAACTGAGATGCAGTAATTTTTTTCCCTCTTCCCAAATCAACAACTTCTGCAACTTCACGCACCACATCAATCACTCTCTTCTGTTCATCAAAACATAATCCATTTTGACTAAAATATCCAAAACGAACAGACTCTCCTATATCAAAACGCCCACTATCCACAGGGATTTCTCCTAATAACATTTTCAAAAATGTTGATTTTCCTGTTCCATTTTCACCAATTATTCCCATTTTTTCATAACGAGAAAAATTGTAATAAAAATTATCCAATATCTTTAAGTTTCCAAAACTTTTACTAACATATTGTACTTCAAATATTTTAGAACCTATATAAACAGATTTAACATCTAATTTCAGTTGTTGATTATCACGACGAACTTTTGTTTTCCTTTCTATTTCGGCAAAAGCATCTATACGCGATTGTGCTTTTGTAGCTCGAGCTTGTGGCTGCCGACGTATCCACTCCAATTCTTTCTTATAAAGTGCCTTTATTCGCTTTTGCTCCGCATCAAAAACCGCACTTTGTTCTTCTTTTTTATCTAAATAGTAACTATAGTTACCATGATATTGATATAAAGACTTATTATCTATTTCAATAATTTCACTACAAACTCTATCAAGAAAATAACGATCATGAGTAACTAACAACAAAGTCATTTTAGATTTTTGCAAAAAATCTTCAAGCCACTCAACCATAACTAAATCAAGATGATTTGTAGGTTCATCTAAAATCAACAGATCTGGTTCATTTATCAATGCATTAGCTAATGCTAAACGTTTTTGCTGTCCCCCCGAAAGTTGATTAATAGGCTTATCTAAGTCATAAATCCCTAATTTACCTAGTATTTGTTTAATTCTACTTTCATAGTTCCAAGCATTTAAACTATCCATTTTGTTCAAAAGTTCATCATACTCCTCAATATAACACTCAAAAACATTTGGATTTTTTTCTTGCAATTGAACTAATTGCTCATATCGTGCAATTATACGAACAATGTCATTATCAGAAGAGAAACACGCATCTATAACCGTTTCCCCTTTTAAATTAGGAATCTGCTCTAAAAAAGCAACTCTAATATCATTTCTAAAAACAATATCACCAGAATCAGCACTATCCTTACTCGAAAGTATTTTTAACAAAGAAGTTTTACCTTTACCATTTCGAGCGACTAATGCCATTCTTTGTCCTTCGTGCAATCCAAAGGAAATATTTTCAAATAAAATCTTATCACCATAAGATTTTGTCAAATCAGAAACTTGTAAATAACTTACCATAATATAAAAAAGGTTGAACAATGTTCAACCTTTTCTTTTTATATAAATTTTATCATTACTTCGCATCACGAACCAAACGGAATCCACAACGGATACCACGTACACCACCATAACTTGGTATACTATCTAATGCCTTAATTTCACAAGCAGCTGGCACACTTTTACAAGTTCCACCTTTAGTATATACATAATCAGGATTTATAGCAATATCAGCAGTCATTTCAGATACATTTCCACTCATATCATAAATACCTAATGCGTTAGGACTTTTCGTTCCAACGGGATGAGTTTGTGCCTCATTATGAACATCTTGACTATTATTTTTATACCAAGCATAAGCATCTAACGAATCTGAAGTACCTGAATATTTGTGGAATTGACGATTTGCAGCATAAGCAGCTATTTCCCACTCTTCACGAGTTGGCAAACGATATCCCGCATTCGTTTTATCGTTTAGTTTTTCAATAAACTCTAAAACTTCATCATAAGAAACATTCTCAATTGGATAATCATCACCACTCAAATTACCTGCAGGTTTTGTATCCATTACAGCACGCCACTCTTTTTGAGTAACCTCATATTTCCCAATATAGAAAGCATCACCCTTTTCAGGAGCAACTTTAACCATTTGAATTTTTACTTTTGATATTACTGGCTGATAATCACAAGAAACAGCAAAAATGGCAACAATTGCAACGATTAAAACAAAACTAATCTTTCTCATTTTTATTCTTTATTTTAATTTGATTATTCTTACTTTTGCTAAAACAATAACTTTGCAAAGATAGTTATCTTTTTTAAATACAAATTACTTTTTTATTTTTTTTATAAAAAACAATGAATATTCTTGAAAACGACAAAATCAAATTAAGAGCTACCGAACCTGAAGACATAGATTTTATCTACGAGCTAGAAAACAATTCAAATTTTTGGGACATTGCCGACACAAATGAACCCTTTTCTAAATATATCATAAAGGAATATATAGCCTATTCAAACAAAAGCATCTACGAAAAAAAACAACAACGATTGATGATTGACCTTAAATGCGAAAAAAAAACAATAGGTTGTATTGATTTATACAATTTTGACCCTATACACAAGAGAGCAGGAGTTGGTATTTTTATTGATACTAAATACCAAAGAAAAGGATTTGCATTTGAAGCTTTAACAATCTTAAAAAATTACACTAGAAACTTCCTTCACATCCACCAACTTTACTGTTATATTGCTATTGACAACGAAGCTAGTATACATCTTTTTAAGAAAGCAAACTTTAAAGAAATAGGTATTTTAAAAGACTGGATAAAAACCTATGGCAAACAATACAAAGACGTAGGTATTTTTACATTAATTTTATAATAAAAAAGCACTTAAAAATTTAAGTGCTTATAAAACAAAGAGAACAATCTTATTCAAAAGCTCCCATTTTTAATATTTGTACCTCTTTTTCAGTCAAGAATCGCCATTTTCCTCTCGGAAGATTTTTTTTAGTTAAACCTGCAAATACCGAGCGATCCAACTGCTTTACGTTATAACCTATATGCTCGAACATTCGGCGTACAATTCGATTTCTACCCGAGTGAATTTCTACCCCGACTTGTCGATGGTCATCATCAATATATGCAATTTCATCAACATGAATTTCTCCATCATCCAACACAATACCTCGTTTTAGTTTTTGCATATCAATATCAGAAATAGGCTTATCTAACACTACTTGATAAACCTTTTTCTTATTAAATTTAGGATGCGTTAGAGTTGTAGCCAAATCGCCATCGTTTGTTAACAACAATACGCCTGTTGTATTCCTATCCAAACGCCCCACCGGATAAATACGTTCTGCACATGCATTTTTAACAATATCCATTACTGTTATACGTGCATGGGGATCATCCGTTGTTGTAACACAATTTTTAGGTTTATTTAACAACAGATAAACTTTCTTTTCAGAACGCAACAACTGGTCATGAAACAAAACTCTATCCTTTAATGGATAAATCTTTGTCCCTAATTCAGTCACCACATTACCATTTACAGTTATTACACCTGCCAAAATATATTCGTCAGCTTCACGACGCGAACAAACACCAGAATTTGCTACAAATCTATTTAAACGAATTGGAGCATTCATATCAACAAATCGTTTTTTATGCTCCAACTGTTTCTTTTTCGAATACACACTTGGTCGTGCCTCTTTATGTTTAAAATCCGTATCTTCATTTAAACGAGAGGCTTTCGAATATTTTTTCTCTACTCGAAAGTCTTTAGTTCTTTCTGTAGAAAAACGTTTTTTAGAAATATTATTACCAAAACTTCCTTTATTATTTCTTTTTTGAAAAGCACCTTTTTGTGCTTGAGGTTTTCTTTCTGCTGACATAAATCTATTTTTTGCAAAAATAATGCTTATTAAATTCCTTTCCAACTACAATTTTAAATCAATATAACTTTTTAATCTTCGAATTTTTATAGTAATGTTCTAGTATTTGACGATAATTCAAACCATTTTTACTCATCGTAGCCGCACCTATTTGACACAGCCCTACTCCATGTCCCCAACCTGCACCATAAAACACAAAATTTGTCGACTCCTTTTCCACAACAAATGCAGAACTATATAAATGGCTTTTAGAAAGCCACTTCCTAATTTCAAGCTCCTTGCCTACAACAGCAACCCTTTTTGATCCCACGATTTTCAAATAAGAAATTCTGCCCGAAGCTCCTCTTTTCAAAGGAATTATCTCCAATATTTTACCGAAATCAACTCCCGAACGTTGCTTTATAATATCAGCCAATTGCTGTTCTGAATAAACAACCTTCCAACGAAAAAAGTCAGTTGTTGTTTGGTCAAAATTATTTAAAACCTGACGCAACACTTCATTATCTTTAACATTACAATATGCTTTTTCTGAAGATTTTATCCATTTTTGTGCATCACTCTCCTTAGTCAAATCCAACACTACCTTTTCATTTTCCGTATCAGTACAACTTTCAAGGTATTTGTAGTGCTTATCTGCCCAACATGTATCAAAACTTTCCGTCACTCCTCCGCATGCTTTTGAAAAGCGAGCGTCACAAATTTCACCATCACAAACCAGCACTTCCCCTTTTGTAGCATCAACTGCTTCCTTTACTTTATTTGTAGTTATTTTAGTAATCCCTTGATAACGCTGACAATGATCGTCAGCACAAACATCATAATTCGTATGTTTATCTCGTTCATACCAACGATTCACAAATAATACATCCTTCTCCTCAAAAGAAAACTTTTCGACTCTTTCATACTTCGCATTGTCATAAAACTGGCATAACAACCAACTCCTTGATATAACAGCATGGGCTTTCAATAATTCAGTATAAGAAGTAGCACTCATTTCTGATGAAATCACGCTTTTTAAATAATCTTCAACATCTAGTAAATTTACTGCTGTCACCAAATTGTTTTCCACAATCAATTTTAATGTTCCCTGAAAAGTTTGTCGCTCTTTTTTCTGCCAATGAAAATCAACCCCAATTATTACTCCATCTAATTCAAAACAAGATTTTTCATAATCTAAAGGTGTCAAAATAATTTCATCATAAACCTTTCCATCATACAGAAGTCCTTGGTTTTCTAACGAAACAAAAAAATCTCCCTCGTAATTTTTGTCTAAAAATTGATACTTCCCTTTTAAGCAAAAACTTATTTTTTCAGAGGACATTATGCCAACTGAAATATTTTTTGGCAATTGATTCATAAACTTACTTGTTGATAAATATCAATAACATCTGCAAGGGTTATACGCATAAAGTGTTCTTCTTTGGGAATAACAAAAATGCCACTCATCTCTGCCGCACCCGGACTAACCATCAACGTTTGAGGCTCAGGGGCGTTGTATTGCCAAGGACGCGATTGTTTTCTAGGGAAAACCAAAATTTTCCAAGTGCTATTAACATAAGTACATAACAAGTTCAACATCGGTTGTGTACTCACAAATAAGTCATTCATCAATCTCTCAAAATGTAAATGAGCATTATCAATACTTGTAGCCTCTATAGAAAACAGCGTACGATAAACATTATTTATTTTATAAGTTACTGCATTATTTTTTTCAAAAACAACAGTTTTATCTAAACAATCATAACTATCTAAAATTGGGAATAAACGGCTCTCCGCAGCCTGAAAATGCAAATGGTCAGGAGCCGATGCACCACAGTTAATTCCATTAAAAAACAACGCAAAATTTGGTAATCGTTGTGCTAACGAAAGATATTCTTCAAAATGCGTACTTATATCTTGCAAAATATGTTCTTGATGTGCTATCACCAAGTGGTTTTGAAATATTGGATAAGGATTAACTTGAATTACATACTTTCCTTCTATAATACTAAGTTCTTCAGCTGGCTGATTTCCTAAACATAAAAAACATTTTCGTTTAGAAATACTTTCGGAATCCGTTTTTGCTCCGGTAGAAACTATTCTTGTCGGATTGTATTGCAAAACAATTTTCGTTTTAGGTAACGCAAAAGTTCTAGTTTTTATTTGCCGCAAATTGAAATAATTATTTTTTGCAAACTCCCAACACGAAAGTTGCTTTTCTATAAAAGAATATATTTGTGTTTGTAAATCCATAATCACTTGCAAAAGTACGACATAAAGTTATTTTTTTCACACCTAAACTTCAAATTTCAATTAAATGATTAAATTTGTAATTTAAAATATTGCTTATGCAAGAAGAGAAATGGACAGAGGTTATCAAACCACAAAAGAGCCTGTTAAGCATTGACTTCAAAGAACTTTGGCGATATAGGGATTTATGGACTATGTTCATAAAACGTGATATTATTACCCAATATAAACAAACAATTCTTGGGCCACTTTGGTTTTTTATCCAACCTATAATGACAACTATTATGTATATGGTTGTTTTTGGAGGAATTGCAGGAATTTCTACCGACGGCATTCCACAACCATTATTTTATCTTTCAGGTATTTGTCTTTGGCAATATTTTGCAGACTGCCTCAACAAAACTTCCAACACATTTCTTACAAATTCAAATATTTTTGGAAAAGTATATTTCCCACGTTTGATTGTTCCTTTATCAACTGTAACATCATCATTAGTTCGGTTAGGTATTCAACTTTTGCTATTCTTAATTGTCTATTTATATTACATCGTCTTTACTGATATCAACATCACTCCTAATTTTCATATCTTTCTATTACCTTTTTTAATTCTAATATTAGCAGGCTTATCTTTAGGCTTTGGAATATTATTTTCTTCTATTACAACAAAATACAGAGATTTAACTTTGCTATTATCCTTTTTTGTTCAACTTTGGATGTATGCGACCCCCATTATTTATCCTTTGAACACCATATCTAATGAAAAAATTCGATTTATAATGACCTTGAATCCTCTAACACCTATTATAGAAACATTTAAATTTAGCACATTAGGTGCAGGTTCATTTAGTTGGTGGAGTTTAGGTTACAGTTTTACATTTATGTTGCTATTGCTAACAATCGGCA
>JAEIGA010019106.1_pt1 | contig 10449 bp, 9 predicted proteins | sample 9270691 | NCBI WGS metagenome assembly JAEIGA01 (sample SAMN17057246, study PRJNA624740) | gut metagenome | biome: biome; isolation source: fecal sample | host: Bos grunniens | place: China: Xizang | collected 2019
AAATACTTCAATTCTTCCATAATATTATAAATTTAAAAAAGTTTATTTTCTTCCGTTTCTTTTGGTAATTTACTTACTTCACTTAATTCTTTTAATATTTCCATTTGAGCATACGAACTCAATTTTTTCCACATTGTTTGTATGTTAATTCCACAATACTCACATAACATCACAAGTATTTGAGATAATGAATAATCGACTTTTAGTTTACCATATACAAAAAATAAAATTTCATTTACAATCTGATAGCTTACTGTGATTTTATCTTCACCTAATAAAAGAGATTTGTATTTAGAATTGAAAATGATATTATAAAATTTCTTTTCAAATTCAACATCTTCCCAAGTAGAACGATAATGATATGCAGTCGGGTCAATTGTGAAATTCTCTGTATTATCTTCACAATAATCAACATTATTCCAATTATTGTATTTAATTTTTAGAGTTCGCGATGTCTTGATTCGTTCTTCGACAGTTTTTTCTTTGGATGATTTGTCATATATATTTACACCATTTTCATCCAATAAAATTCTTTTTCCATTTGTCTCTATATTTTCAAAATCAAGATCTTCTATTTCCAAATCTAATTCTTCATCAATATTTTTTTCACTCATTATATTTTTATTTAATTTTATACAAAAAATAACAAAAAATAAAAAGTTTAAAAAATAAAAAAAAATAAAAGTTTATTTGTTATATTTTGTTTGAACAAAGGTTGCCTTCTAAAGCAGCACATATAAAATTTTTAAAATTATGTTATTAGATTTAATTCAAGACAAGAAGACCTTACAGATTTCATACTGGGGCGAAGGTGGCAAAACATTTATTGACACTGTTGAAATTAAAGATGAAGATTTCTTTGAATATCTAACATCTCCAAAAAATACAAAAGGTGATGATAAAGATATTCTCTGTAAAGATGTTCTAAATTGGAATGGACAAAGAGTTTATAAACACAAATTGGATCCAAGAAAGGATAGATTGAATCGTTATAGACTATATGAAATTGTAGATTCATTACCAGAAGAACAAAAGGAAAAGATTTTTTCATATAATATACCCGAACTTTTCTATATAGATATCGAGAACAAACTTCAGGACGGAAAGCCAAATCCAGAAAATCCAGATAAACCTATTACAGTTATTGGTATATGTTGTCCCAACGATACAATTATGGTGTTATCTGGTGGATATAAACTTTCAAATAAACAACAATCAGATATTCAAAAACGAATTGATGAACACTTTTCTCAAATAAAGCGTCATTTTAAATTTGTGTTTAGATATTTTGATACAGAATATGATATGTTATACTTTTTCTTGAAGTTTATGGTTCCAAAAATGGCATGTATGACGGGATGGAACTTCGAGGATTATGACTGGAGATATATATATAACCGAGCAAAATTAATCAATATCGATCCAACAATATCTTCACCTTGCCGAAGAATGACAGGTCAAACAGAAAGACCTGCTCATATTGGACTTATCGACTACTTGAAAGCATACAAAAAATGGACTTGGAATACAAATGAGAATTATCGATTGGATACTATTGGTGAAAAACTCATTGGTATTAAAAAAGTACAACACGCCGAGAATCTTGACGATATGCTTAACAATGATTTTGAGAAATATGTATATTATAATGCTATCGACTGTTGTCTTGTAAAACTTATTCACGAAGCATGTAATGCGGTTACTTGTGGTTTGACAACCGCTTGGCTTGGACATATTCGCGCAATGGATTGTTTTTCGACAACTTATATTCCAGAGAACTTATTGAGAGAATCATTTAAAGCACAGGGGAAAGTTCTTGGTATTGACCCTAATAAAAAGAAAGGAGAAAAAGGTGAAAAGTATGAGGGTGCTTTCGTAAAACAACCAGTTCCAGGTTTGCATAAATATTGTACTTGCAATGATTATGCCAGTCTATACCCTTCTTTGATGAGGCAGTTTAATATAGGTCCTGAAACACTAGTTACTATGCTTCCAGAAAAGGACGAGGATATAAAACAACAATGGAGAGATAAAGGGTATATAGTGTGTTCATCTGGTGCTGTTTATGAAAAGGAAGATGGAAATTTGAAGAAGATTATTACAAATCTTTACTTTAAAAGAAAAGAATATAAAAAGACATCTTTCAAATATACTCAAAACTATTATGATTTAAAAGATTTGGTTCATAACAATGCGAGTGATGAAGAGATATTAGATTATTTGAAAAAAAATGGACTCGATGAAATTGAATGATAAAATTGTTTTGGATTATATCGCCCCTAATGGAAAACTTATTGCTTCAAGATGTTCTGCATATGTTTTAAAGAAGCATAATTTCTATGAATATATTATTAATAGATATAGTAACAATACATTAAGTATTGAAGATAAACATTATTTGAGAGAATGTTTGTATAGACTTGTTAATAATATTGAGAATCCTCCTGTGTGTAAAACTTGTGGTAATATGATAAAATTTAGTTATACTTACTATCCAACATATTGCTCTAAATATTGTTCTAATAATGATGAAGATGTTTTGAAGAAGATTTCAGAATCGTGTTCAAAATCATTAAAGGACACATACAAAAAAGATGGAGATAACATTAAGTTAAAAAGACAAAATACATTAATTGCAAAATATGGAGATGATATAAAATCATCTTCTCCTTTTGCTGTTAGAGAAATTCATGAACTTTCTCAAAAAATAGTTGAGGAAAAGTATGGTGTGAAAAATGCATTTCAAATGGAGAAATGTAGAAAAAAACGCATAGAAACCGCCAGAAATAAATCTATTCAACTACAAAAAGAAAGAGGTATAGAAATAGAATATCTTGAAAATGGAAATTATTTAGTGAAGAATTGTTGTCCAATACATGGAGATTTGGAATATACACAAGCAGATTTCAATAATAGATTTAGACTTGATAGATATAATGTTTCAAATCCTTGCTATTTGTGTAATCCATTTGGTTATCATATATCAGGAAAGCAAAAGAATATTTTTGATTATATAAAGTCAATATATTCGGGGGATATTATAGAAAATGATAAATCTGTTCTTGATGGATTAGAAATTGATATTTATCTTCCTGAATTGAAAATTGGATTTGAGTTTAATGGTGATTATTGGCATATGAATCCATTAATGTATAGATATGATGATGAGAATTCTTCTTCTCATATAAAGGCAATTGAGCAATGGGAAAAAGATAGACAGAAGATTTTATTAGCAGACGAAAAGGGTGTAAAGATATATCATATTTGGGAATATTATTTTTCTAACGATAAAGACTTACAACTTGACTTTATTTCAAATATAGTATTGGGAAACATTGAATATGAGCATCCTTTATTGAAACTAAAAAAATCGCTTGATAAAATAGATACATCTTATGAACTGAAAGAACATATGATTTTTGAATATGAAAATGTCAGAATTGTATATGTTGATGGTTTTTATTTTAACAAGAATTCTATTACCAATAGTGTTTTAAACAATTGGAAATCAGAAACAAAAAGAACCGTATTTGTATATGATTATGAAATAACTGATGAAAGAAAGTTTGAAGTTATTTTATCAGATATAAAATATTCTCTTGGAAAGATAGAAAATAGAATATACGCCAGAAAATGTGTATTGAAAGAATTGTCTAATAAAGATGTTAGAAAATTTTTGGATGACAATTCTTTGTTTGGATATAGATCGGCATCAGTTACATTTGGATTATATTATGAAAATGAACTGGTAATGGTATATTCTTTTGGTAATAATTTTTATGGTAGAAAGAAAAATACAGAAGTTATAAGAGTATGTACAAAGAAAAATACACAAGTTATAGGTGGAAGTTCTAAATGTTTGAACTATTATATTAAGAATTATGCAAAATCAGGTGAAATTATAATTTTTTATGTTGATGCAATACATCATTCTGGTTCATCTATGTCAGACTTTGAATTTGTTAAGCATGAAAATGGACTTATGAATTATTATGTTGCTTTTGATAAATTTGGAAAAGCATTCAATAGAACACCAAGCAGAAATAAAGAAGTAAATGAGTTAATTAAAAAAGGAGAACTTGTACAGATACCTACTTATGGGGTTGATGTTTATAAGAAAATTATAAAATAAAATTGTTATTTTTAAAAGAAAGAAAATCTGCTTCTAAACAGATTATAAAAAAAAATATTAATTTATGAATACAGAATTAAAAAATCGTGTTGAAAGAATTATGTCATATTGTCAGGTGCAGTCTGATATATACAACAACTATCAGTTGGGAACAAAGGTGGTTATTAATGGAATCTATGGTGCTTTCGGTTTTTCTGGATTTTATTTCTACAATAAGAATATTGCAGAGGCGGTTACTAAGCAAGGTAAGCACGCTATTTTGAATGCAGAAAGCCTTATTAATAAATGGGCACAAAAGGTGTGGTTAAAAGATAAGAATACACATAAGATGATGGGTATTAAAATTAAACCAGAGTATGAAAATGTAACTATCTCATTTATAAGCAGATACATTGATACTGATAGTATTTACTGTTCATATGAAGATATTATTAAATCTACAGACTGGTTCGATCATCAGGTTTGGAGATTAACAAAAGTTAATACACAAAATGATCAGAAAGATTTCACATATGTATCTAAAGGATGTTATCCAACATTGGATGACGCAAAAGAATATTTTAAAATAGCAGATATTGATTTGGAAAAGTATTCTTATGAGATTGACGAAATTGATCCAGATGGTAGAGAGTTCTGTTTGACATTGAATAGGGTGTTTATGAATGATTTCTTGAAAAAGATTCATAACGAATATGCTGAAAAGCAAGGAACACCTAATATTCTTGATTTTGAGTTGGAAGGATATTTGGATGCTGGTATATGGTTGGCAAAGAAAAAATATATTAAGAATCTTACTTGGGCAGAACCTAACATTTATTATGATTCTTGTACAAAGATTAAACCTACTGGAGTTGAGATTGCACAGACATCAAGTTCGCCTTGGGTTAAAAAACAATTAACGGATATGGTTAAATGGATTTTCAGACAAGATGAATTTAGTATAAAAGGTATGACGGCAGAGTTGAAGCGAGTTAAGGAACAATTTATGTTACAAAGTCCAGAAGTCATTTGTGTTAATAATGGCATGAACAAATATAGCGAATATGTTATGAATGACACTGATGAAATTGAACTTCAACCAAAAGCAATGGTTACAATTCAGGGTGCATCTTTTTATAATCATTTATTGAACACAAATGAAAAGTATAAGAAGAAATATGGCATTTTGTCTGATAGCGATAAACTATGTGTGTTATATATTAAACCTACGCCAAAATATACATATTGGAAGAAAGAGAATATGGTAAATATAAAGGATTATATTAAATGTCCAGATATGTATAAATTAGTTACGGATAAAAAAGCGACTATTCGTCCTGAAGGTATTGGAAAACCATATGAAGCATTTACCGATATTATGAGCAAAACACAAGTTGAGGCATTAAGTTTTCCAGCGGGATTATACCCAAAGGATTTGATCATAAGTAAGGGTATTGAGATTGATTATGAGAGAATGTTTGATTTATTAATACTTGGACCTATGAATCGTATTATCGAAGCGATGAATCAACCACCAATTTGTTTGGACATGGCATTTGAGGAAGGTTTGTGGTAATTTTTAATAAAAAATAGAAATATTTTGTTATATTTATAATATAATAAAATTGAGTATAAATTTTTTTAATTTTAGTTTAATATGAGTAAAATAGTTTTAGAGAATGTAGCGGTAAAACGCTTTGCAAATGTGATTAAAAGATCTGCATCACTTGACAATTTAATTTTTATTACAGTTAAGGGTAGCGAATTTGAATCTACTGCATATAATGCAAATAAATCTGCATTGAAAGCAGTTAGTGTTGATTGTGAAAAATTGTGTGATAGATTTGTAAATGAACTATCTGATGATGCTGTAAAAATTCAGTTTAGTAATGCAAATAAACTTCTTTCAGTTCTTTCGCTTGTAGGAACAGAAGGTGTTAAAATTACTTTTGATATTGCACCAAATAATTATGCAAGAAAAGTAACAGTAGAGAATAATGAAATTAATCTTACGGTTCCTTGTGCTGACTCTAACGCACTTTCATTCTTGGAAATTCCAGATAAAGTAAGATATAATATCTTTGAAGATACTACAAACTTGCTTTATAAATTCGAGGTAAATGATAGTGAGTTTAAATATATGAATCAGTTGTTTGGTCTTAATAAAGAAAGTGTTCGTGTATTCTTTAATAAAGTTGGTAATGATGTATATCTATCAGAGATAGAATCAACAGATGAGAATGTTAGATCAACTGTTAATGATATTATTAACGATGAGGATTTTGAAGCATTCAAAAATTTTGAGAAGTTATATTGTAAAACTTTAAACACATCAGAATTTGAGGATGTTGCTGGTATTGAAAATCACCTTGCTTGTTTTAATAAGCAATATTTCTTCTGGGCAGACAATGACAAAAGATATACTATTGAGTTTCATAACAACCGAATCAAGATTGTATCGTATGATGATGAAAGTGATATGAAAACATTCTTGGTATTGACTTCAATTAAGTTTGCTTAGTTTTCATAATTGTTAGTTTTATTTATTGTATGTTTTGTTTTTTTGGAGTGAAAAAAAAATGTTTTTTCACTCCAATTTTATTTTTATTTGTTATATTTAAGTTGAATAAAAATATATAAGATATATGAAAGTTTGGTTCTTGGCGGATTTGCATTTTGGATGCAGAGCAGATAATGAAATTTGGTTAAAAGACTATAGCGATTATTTTTATAATGTGTTTATACCTTTATTAAGAGAGAAATATAAAGAAGGTGATATTGTATGCAGTCTTGGTGATGTGTTTGATAACAGAAGTTCTATTGGTATCAATACTATTAATGTGGTAATAGATATATTTGAAAAAATTGCGGAAATATGTCCAGATATTCGATTGATAGTTGGAAACCATGATATTTACAATAAGTCGTCAAATGATATAACATCTTTGAATATTTTGAAAAAAATCAAAGGTGTGAAGATATATTATAATCCAGAAGTTGAAGTTATATGTGGTAAAACAGTATTATTTCACCCTTGGATAGAAGATAAAGAAAAGCAAACTAAATTATTATCTAAATTTAGTGGTGATTATATTTTTGGACATTTAGATGTATATGGTGTTGATAGCAATACAAAATGCATTAAGGTAAAATCGCCAAATTCAGTAAATGTATCTGAATTTAAAACGGCGGAAGTATATGCTGGACATATTCATTTAAGACAAAATTATAAGAACATTCATTATGTTGGAAATCCATACGCGAAGGTAAGGGGTGAAGGTAATACAAAAGGTATTACAGTTCTTGATATTAAAACTGGTAAGACGGAGTTTTATGAAAACACATATTCGCCAAAATTTTTGAGTGAAAATATATATGAAATTATGGATGTTACTGTTGGTGAATTGAAAGAGCGATGGAGAAATAATTATGTTGATTTACATGTTCTTGGTAGTGATATTACCAAATGTAAATTTGATGATTTACAAGAAGAAATGTGTGGTATATATAAAGAATTTCATATCAAGAATGAGAGTGCGTTTTTGGGGTTAGTTGAAGAAATTGGAATCGGTGAAGCAAGTTCTGATTTTGAGGATGCGAAAACATCGGAAGAACATTTATATGATTTTATTGATCTTACAGAATGGGAACCTGAAATGAAAGAAAATGTTAGGAAATTACTTGCAGAAACAAGAGAAAAAATAAATTTATAGATATATGAAATTTGAAGCGGTAAATAATGTAATTATATTAAAAAAAGATAGAGGAGATGAATTTGATAGAGCATCTATAAAGGATATGCGACAAATACCACCACCATTTACAGGAACAGTAGATAGCATTGGATATAAAGAGTCTGAATATGTAGTTGGTGATAAGGTAGCATTTGAAGGGATTGGGGGTATTTTATTAAGTACAGATAATGAAGAATATGTTGTAATAACACCAGAAATGATAATAGGAGTTTTGTAATATGGAAGATGTAAAAAATATATGTGAAAATACAAGGAAATTGCTTGAAGAAAAATTTGGAAATATTCAGTTTATAGAAGAAGGACATGAGTATTTTATCGATAATGATAAATACACACCTGTTTCTACTGTAATTTCTGAATATGAGCAACCTTTTGATGAAGATAAAATTGCTGAAAATTATGCAAGAAAAAATCGCAAAACAAAAGAAGAAGTATTAAAAGAGTGGAAATTTAAAAATTTAAAGAGTACTATCAGTGGTTCGCGAGTTCATGAATTTGGTGAAAGTTATACTAATATGGTTGCTGGATTTCCTGAAAAAATTTGTGAATCTAATAAAAAGCAATATGTTGATTGTAAGGGTGAAATGATGTTGATACCCACATTCCCAAAAGAGTCTGCTGTTAAAAAATTTTATGATGAAAAAAGTGGTTATCTCACACCTATAGGAGCGGAGTTTAAATTGAGTACAAGATATATGGGAGATAAGGTTAGAAAAATTTGTGGAACATGTGACTTATTATTTTACGAAGAAGATCCATTATTTGGAGAAGATCAGTTTGTTCTAGCAGATTGGAAAACAAATGCTTCTTTAACGAATGATTATAAGCGAAAGAATAATATATGTATGAAATTTCCTTTCGATAATATAATTGACGATGCTTTAAATCATTACACATTGCAATTCAATTTATACAGGAGAATGCTTGAAAGTGTTGGTGTAAAGATTGGAGATATGCGATTAATTTGGTTGAAAGAAGATGGAGATTATGAAATCATAAAAATTGAAAAAATGAGTGATGGTATTTTAGATAGAGTTTTGGCTAAATAAAAGCGGAGATTAAATCTCCGCTTTTTTCATAAATACCTTATGAAAGAAAACGAAAAAAACCTTAATGAATGTGAAGGTGGTGCAACAGGTGCAATCACCTTTGGTGACATTGCTGGAATGGGTGATATAACATTTCCTGGTGAACTGGGTGAAGGCGAACCAGGTAGTGGTGATTTACCTTTACCTTCTGGTAAAGTATATACACAAGTTGCTCCATTTGATACTTTTTTAAAATCAAAAAGAAAGCATAAGAAATTAAAAAAGCAAAAACACACACCAAATTCACCATATTATACATATGTTGATGATTTTAAAACATATGTAGAAAGAACATATAATAAAATAGACAAAAATAAATAAAATGAACAATATCAAAAATTTTGATCAATATTTAAGAGAAAAGTATTTTAAATTGAGTAAAAAGGATAAAGAATATCTTTTAGAACTTGATAAGAAATATGGAGAACTTGCTATTATCTTTAGAAAAGAATTTAGAGCAAAGAATGTAATGAATCTTGATGCCGAATTTGATAAATTTATTGAGCATAAAAAAGTAGGTGAAAAATATTTTCCAAAATTAGAATTAGAACAAATAGAAAGTTCTGTTGATATTAAAGCGGAGTTTGAAGAACTTTTAAAGAAGTTTGAAAACTTCAGTTCATTTATTTCTAAATTCTATATTGAAAAGATTAAAGGATTTTTAAATTCTATTAAATTATCTGAAAAACACAAAAAAATGTCAGAAAATGGTGAGTATGGTGAGAAAAGTATGGATAAAGATAGAGGTGGTTCTTTTCCTACATTATCTGAATATAATTATGCCATACAGATTATTAATGACTATCCTTATGAGATTGTAAAAAAAGGTGTTAGAGATATAGATGCCGAAGAAGCCGCTAAATTATTCCAGAAGAAAATAGATGAATTGGGGTATGAATATAAAGTGAAGTTGGTTAAAGGTATGCTACCAAGAGTAAATGTTACTCCAGAAGGTATTGTTAGAGTCAATCCAGATGCTATGTTCTCGATGACAGATATTGAAGGTTTATATCAACACGAATTATGTGGTCATGTTGGTAGAAGATATTATGGTTATAAAACAGGATTAAATCTATTTGTTATCGGTTTGCCTGAAAGCAACACATATGATGAAGGTTTGGCCATATGGAATAGTATCAACAATGTCAAAACTCCAAAACCAAATATTATGTTTAATATTGCTTTAAAAGCAATTATTACATATCACTTATATGATATGGACTTTTGTGAATTGTTTGATTTTATACAAGAGTTGGTTCCAGATATGAGTGATAAAACGCTTTTCAGATCTATTGTTAGATTAAAAAGAGGTGTTGGTGATTGTAAGATTTACGGTGGTGCATTAGAATCTGGATATTTCAAAGGATATAATCTTGTGTCTGTTATGACAGATGAAGAAAGAGATGATATATTGAAATATAATATCGGACCTGACCAAATGGATGATTTGGATAATATTAAAGCATTCTTGGAAGTCAATGAATTTGAACCATTG
>JAEIGA010019108.1_pt1 | contig 10448 bp, 7 predicted proteins | sample 9270691 | NCBI WGS metagenome assembly JAEIGA01 (sample SAMN17057246, study PRJNA624740) | gut metagenome | biome: biome; isolation source: fecal sample | host: Bos grunniens | place: China: Xizang | collected 2019
CTGTTCACAGGACTCACTCGCACTCCGCTTCGCATATGCTGACTACCACCTTGCTCACGCAAACCAGGCTGGTCGTTACAACATCCGTCGCGGCATCATGCCACCTGAGTCAGGTCACTGGCTCAACAACCCACATGCTGACGACCTCGACTTCCAGATTGAAGCTGACTTCATCGGTCTCATGGCTCCAGCTATGCTTCCTGAGGCAGTTCGTATCGCTGACAAGGTTGGTCACATCATGAACAGCGGTGACGGTTTCTACGGTGGTGTATTCGCAGCTAACCTCTACTCTGCTGCCTTCAAGTGCAACGATCCTGCAAAGGTTATCGACATGGCACTCGAGCCGATCCCAACTGAGAGTACATTCTACCAGTGCATCGACGACGTGCGTAAGTTCCACAAGCAGAATCCTAAGGATTGGAAAGAGTGCTGGTGGGAGATCAACAAGAAGTGGAACAAGGATGTAGGATGTCCTAAGGGTGTATTCCTCAACTTCAACATCGACGCAAAGATCAACGCAGCATTCATCGCTATCGGTCTCCTTTATGGTGAGGGTGACTTCACTAAGTCAGTAGATATCTCTACAAGATGCGGTCAGGACTCTGACTGTAACCCTGCAACCGTAGGTGGTGTACTCGGTGTAATGGTTGGTTATGAGAACATTCCTGAGTTCTGGCTCAACCCGCTCGACGAGATCTGGAACCTTGACTTCGAGGGTACTACAGTTTCTCTTGACAAGGGTGCAAACTACTCATACAACCAGGCTCTCCAGCTCATCGAGAAGAACGGTGGCTGCATCGAGGGTGACAACGTTGTAATCCCTCAGGAGAAGGTTACAGTTCTTCCTCTCGAGCAGAACTTCACAAACACATACCCTATCTACAGAGAGAGATGGGACTGCTGGATGGACAAGGAGTTCGAGTTCGACTTCGACGGCAACGGTTACATCATCTGGGGTAACCTCGTGAAGACTAAGGAGATTTCTCCAAGATATGCTCACATGGTTGCTATCCGTCACATCGGTTCAGAGCCATTCGCACTTGCAGAGCTTGATGACCCTTATGTAGCTGAGATCGAGGTTTGGATCGACGGTAAGCTTGATGAGGTATCTGTAATGCCTATGAGAAATACTGCACGTCGTCTTGAGCCTACATGGAAGTATCAGATGCCAGAGGGTCACCACACAGTGAAGCTCGTTTGGAGAAACCCACACAAGGATTACCTCCTCCGCATCAACGACATCCAGTTCTACTCTGAGAACGAGAACACTAACCAGTTCTACTACTACGCAAGATAATCATAAAGAAATTTCTTGGTACTTTTACGGACTGTAGACAACTCTTAACACATATAACAGTGAAATCTAAATTATATTTTCTTTCGCTTTTATTACTTATCAGTTGCGCATGTACTGATAAGAATATAAATGAAGAAATTGAGTACGTTCATATATCACAAGAAGATATACAGGGTTATTGGAAAAGTGACATAGTAGGTTTTCCTGTAAATATTAATGATAAATTTGAAATTACAGGTATCGGAGATCCCGCTCCTACTGGTGTGGCAAATAGTCTATTGTATTATTTTGATATTAAAGGAACTCAAGTAAACTGCTATATAAAATGCATCTATAATGCATACAGACCATTTACAAATGAGAGCAGCGACGAGAATATAGATAAGGAAATTTATACTATTCTTATGGATAATGAACTAATTATCCATATAAAGGAAAACTATCTTATAGAAACCAACGTATTTGAATACTATGATTCCCCTTATCTATGCTCTTATCGAGATGAAACAAAGATTACTCTTATCAGAGAATATTCAGGAGACCCCGGTTACTCACATATTGCATATACCCTTAATCGAGTAGAACAAAGTGAATGGTCGCAAATAGTAACAGAAGCTGTAACTAAAGAAGATTCAGAGTATCAAGAAATTTACAATAAAGTATTTAACAATTTTTAACATACATGAAGAAACTTATCATATTCTTCGCCGCTACGGTGGTTATCCTGTCCTCATGCTGTAATAACACCCCTAAGGTGACTTACGGCGAGACCGTAACCATCGACGAGGCGACAATGATGGACAAGATCAAGGGTGGCTGGTTCGGTCAGACAATCGGCTGTACTTATGGCGGTCCTACTGAGTTCAAATACAAGGGTGGTATCATCTGGGATGGTATTCCAATTCCTTGGTATGATGACTATATCTACGACACATTCATCCTCGATCCAGGTCTTTATGATGACGTATATATGGACCTCACTTTCGTGGATGTGATGATTGAGCATGGTATCGATGCACACGTGGATCTTTTCGCTGAAAAGTTTGCTAGAGATGACTACAAGCTCTGGCATGCCAACCAGGCTGCGAGATACAACATCCTCAAGGGCATGAAGGCCCCTGAGACAGGTCACTGGATGAACAACCCTCATGCTGACGACATCGACTTCCAGATCGAGGCTGACTTCATCGGTATGATGACTCCAGGTCTTCCAGATGTATCAAATGAAATCTGCGACAAGATCGGTCACATCATGAACTATGGTGACGGCTGGTACGGTGGTGTATTCATCAGCGCAATGTACTCGATGGCTTATGTATGTAACGACATCCCTACCATCGTCAGAGAGGCTCTCAAGACTATTCCGGAGAACACTAAGTTCCGCAACTGTATCGAGAGCGTACTCAAGTACTGGGAGATGTATCCAGAGGATTGGAAGAGATGCTGGTTCGAGGTTGAGCAGAGACACGGTGTGGACATCGGATGTCCTGAGGGTGTCTGGAACGGTTTCAACATCGACGCTGTGATCAACTCTGCATATGTTGTCATCGGTCTCCTCTATGGTGAGGGCGACTTCTTCAAGACAATGGACATCTCGACCCGTTGCGGACACGACTCTGACTGCAACCCTGCATCTGCCTGCGGTATCCTCGGTGTGATGAACGGTTACGAGTGGATTCCAGAGGAGTGGAAGAGAGGTATCGGCAAGATCGAGGATATGGCATTCCCATACACTGACCTCAGCCTCAACTCAATCTGTGACATGAACCTCAAGCTCATGAAGGAGTTCGTGACAAAGAACGGCGGTTCATTCGAGAACGGTGTATTCACATTCACAGCCAACGAGCCTCATGCAGTTCGCTACGAGCAGTCTTTCGAGGGTCTCAAGCCAGTTGACAAGGTGGTTCTCAAGAAGCAGTTCAATGATGAGCTCACTCTTAAGTTCAAGGGTAACTCGATCGTTGTAGAGGGTGCAGTGATCAAGACAGGTCACAGCAATGATGACTATGTTGCATCAGTTTCTGCTTTCATCGACGGCCAGAAGGTTGAGGATTTCCTCATGCCATTCGACTACATCACAAGAAAGTACGAAATCTTCTCTAAGTACTGCCTCGAGAGCGGCGAGCACACACTCAAGCTCGTTCTCAACAACCCACACAGAGACTTTGCTCTCAACGCAACAAACATGGTAATTTACGACAATGAGTAAATTGTTTAAAATATTATCAGCTGCACTCCTTCTCATTGCCTTCAACAGCTGTGAGAAGGAGCCGGTTGATGACCCGACTGATGAAGAGCCTCCTGTAGAGAAGTATGAAAGATATGTCAAGGGCAGTCGTTTCAGAAGCGACATCCTTGAGGAACAGCTCACATACACTCTCTTCATGCCTGCAAGCTACGAAACAGACACACTCAAGAGATATCCGGTCGTTTACTTCCTTCATGGAATCGGAGAATCCAGCACCAAGGACTGGACGGAATATATGAAGACCATCGAAAGTCTTGAAGACAATGGACTTCAGGAGATGATTTATGTATTCCCTAACGGATATAGCTCATATTACTGCAATACCTTCGACGGAAAGTTCCGCTATATGGATATGTTCATCCAGGAGCTTGTTCCTCATATCGATGCAACCTTCCGTACAAAGGCTGACAGACAGCATAGAGCTATAACAGGATACTCGATGGGAGGTTTTGGAACGGCTGCATTGGCTCTTAAGAACCCTGATGTATTCGGAATGTCTGCTCCAATGAGCATCTCACTCTGCACAGACAAACGATACCTCAGCGAGTCACAGGATGGTTGGGAAAACCAATGGGGAAGAATCTTCGGTGGCATCGGCCAAAGAGGTGAAGGACGATTGACAGATTACTATAAGGAGCACTGTCCTTTCTATCAGTTCACTCCTGAGAACAAGGATCGTCTCTCACAAGTAAAATGGTTCATCCATTGCGGAGATGATGAGGATCAGCTTCTTATTGCCAACGACAGTCTTCATGTCATTCTTCGCGACAACGGATACGAACATGAATTCCGTATCAGCGACGGTGCTCACACGGGAAGCTATTGGAGAAGCGCAATGCGTGAAACTCTTCCGTGGATCGAGCAGATGATGAACGGAGGTGGAGAATGGACAAAGGTCATGGGAACTGTATCCATGAAATCATCTGCACTCAATGAAGACGGAACATTCGCTTCACAGGGATATACAGATGCATCAGAAAAGAATGGACTGGCAATGTGGTTCGTACACAAGGGATTGAGCAAGGACATCGTGGATAAATGCATCGGCGGATTATCTCAATCCGGTTCAATTTTCCAGTACATGATTCTCCCATGCGACCTTGAGCAGAAATCCCTTCAGGAATGGATGACATTCTACAAAGAGAAGTACGAGGTCGGAAAGACACCTGACAAGTCACAGATATTCGCAATCGGCGAAACCGGACGTGATGCATGGGCTCTGCAGGATGAATTCAAGAGATTCTACCTTGTCGATGCAGACTTGACTGATGAGGAGACAAGTATACTTGCAGACAAAGACAAATTCTATTACATAGACACTGTCGATGACAGCAAGTACTACAAGGACTCGAACGCTTTGTATGTATCATGCAAGGCCACAGGTGCAGATTTCGAGTACAGAATGCGCAATGGCATTTCTGACAAGGAGCAACAACTTATGCTTGCAATCCAAAATGCAGCAGAAAAGTTAAAATATCAGTAGAGAATGAGAAAGATACTATACATATTCCTGATGCTTGCATTCAGCGTTTCTGCTACAGCTCAACGTTGGCAAAGCAGCCAGCCTTTCCACAGCGAAAAGCTCAGCCAGGATCTCCCGTATGCAGTTGTACTTCCAGCTGGATATGAAGCAAATCCTGAGGCAAGATACCCTGTGGTATATCTTACTCATGGCATCGGCTGCACCCCGGATGACTGGAATGACAAGTATATTCAGTTCGAGAACACGCTGACTCAGCTTGAAGCACAGGGACTTGGAGATATGATCTACATCTTCCCTACCGGTGTCAACTCATACTACAGCAACACCTACGACGGAAAGTATCCGTATATGGATATGTTCATCGAGGAGTTCATTCCGTTCATCGATGGAAAATACCGCACTATTGCTGACAGGGAACACAGAGCAACCATCGGTTTCTCAATGGGTGGTTTCGGAGCTATGGTCCTCCCGCTCAGGAACACAGACACATTCTGCTTCTCAGCCCCTCTGAGCATGTCATTCAGAACTGACGAGATGTATCTCGACGAGCCTCTGAAATGGTGGAACGAGCAGTGGGGATCGATCTTCGGTGGAGTGGATCAGGAAGGTGAGGGACGCCTTACAGACTACTACAAGGCACATTGCCCATACTACCAGTTCACAAAAGAGAATCTTGAAGAGCTCTCGAAGGTCAAATGGTTCCTGCACTGCGGAGATGACGAGGACAGACTTCTCATCGCCAACGACCAGCTTCATATCCAGATGAGAGAGAACGGATATAAGCATGAATATCGAGTGGGTGACGGCGGTCACACAGGAAGATACTGGAGACAGTGCCTCAAGGACGTGCTTCCATATCTCGAAGTGGTATTCAACGGCAAAAGTGAGTGGAAAGCGCCTGAAAAATCTGAAGATTTCAGAGAAAAAGTTACTGAAATGGACGGAGAAACTATTATCTTTGTCGCTCATTATGGAATGGATAAAGACTTAGTGAACAAGGTGATAGACATGGTCAGCTCCACTGAGGGAGCCACAACTCTCAAGGTGGTGCCATGCGACGTGAAGAAGGAGTCATTCGAAAAGACAGTAAGAACCTGGAAGAAGAAACATTCGTTCATGGATGCACAGGTCATCGCACTTGGCGAGGCTGGCCGTGAAGCGTATTCTCTCCAGAACGAGTTCTCAAGACTGTATTTTGACAATGCAGACCTTCTTGATGACGAGAGCCAGCTTAGGGCACATCCGGCGAAGTTCTGGTATATATCCCAGACTGACGACGGTCCATATTACAAAGATATGGGAGGCCTATACAAAGCCTGCAAGAGCAGCGGTGCAAGTTTCCAGTATAGAGTAAGAGACGGCATCAGCGACCTCGAAGCAAGCACAATTGAAGGAATTTCAATACTGAAAACATACATTATTTACTAACTTTAATTTTTATTAAAACATCATGAAAAAGTTTTTCACAATGGCAGCAATCGCATTTGCTGCATTTGCAATGGTATCTTGCGACAAAGAGGGTGGCAAGACTGATGGTCCAGAGGACGAGGCACCAAAGGTAAGAAAGCAGCTTCTTGCACTTCCTAGCAAGATCGACGCTGACGGTAACATGACTTCAGGTCGTCAGTTCCGTTATGATGAGGCTGGCGTTCTCGTTGGTATCGATGAGGTTTGGACTAACGACGACGGTACACTCGGAACATGGAACCTTGACATCGAGAGATCAGGTAACACTCTTAAGCTCATCGACAAGGCTAACGACAACAAGGTTGAGTACGAGTGGACAGTAAACGAGAAGGGTTATGTTGTAAAGAACGGTGACTATTCTTACGAGTACGACTCAGAGGATCACCTCGTTAAGGTTATCGAGGACTGGGGCGAGGGTCCACAGGTTGTTTCTATCTGTACTTGGGAGAACGGCAACATGACTTCTTGGACTAAGGAGCAGGAGCTCGAGAACGAGGAGACTGGTGAGAAGTACGCTCGCGTAAAGCGCCAGACTTACAAGGAGGAGCTCAACGAGGGTGGTATCTTCACAGTATTCACTGAGAAGAGCTCACTCAAGAAGTGGATGTTCGAGGCTGGTTTCTTCGGAAAGCCATCAAAGAACCTCGTTGCTACTGACAAGTGGGATGACAACGAGAAGGGTGCTGAGTTCGAGTACAGAACTGACGATGACAACTACGTTGTTGCTGAGGTTAAGTACTACGGTGGCGAGCTTGACGATGAGACTTACTACATCTGGAAGGCTAACGAGTAATCCTTTTTGAATTACATCACAAACATAGGGCCGGCCTGGTGGCTGGCCCTTTTTCAAATAAAATTATGAAAAGATACTTCACTGTCCTGATCTGCATCATCTCATGCGCCATGACATCATGGTCACAGAATCAGAAATTCATCGATGCACTAAAGGAAAACCCTGCAAGAGCCGCAGTCAATTACCAGAGCTACGAATTCTCTGAAACACAGCTGACTGAGGCACCAAAAGGATTCAAAGCATTTTATATCAGCCATTATTCACGTCATGGTTCGCGCTATCACACAAGTGAATCATACTTCCGTATGTGCATGCCTCTGATGGCAAAATGCGACAGTCTGGGAATCTTGTCTGAGGATGGAAAGGCGTGGTATGAGGATGCAAAAGTGGTATATAACGAGCACAAGGGGATGTTCGGAATGCTCACCACGCTCGGATGTCAGGAACAGGATGCTATCGGAAACAGAATCCATGAACGCTTCCCTGAAGTATTCTCCGGCAAGAACGGAAGAATACATGTACGCAACAGAAGTACCCGAGTGCAGAGAAGCATCATGAGCATGACAAGTTTCAACACTGCCATTGCAAAGAAATCCCCTGCACTGGATTTCTCTTATGCTGCAGGAGACAAATTCAGAGCATATCTCAACGCCGATCCGGCAGATTACCGCAAGCTGGAGAAATTCGGCATCCAGGTGGAGGACTCCCTGAAAAGTCTGATTGACACAGACAGAGTTCTCAAAGTCCTTTTCAAGGACACAGAAACAGCAGCACAGATCATAGCTGAGCCTTATGACTTTGTCCAGGGTGTTTTCATAGTCTCAGCCATCAGTCCGAACACCGACGCCCGTCCTGATATTCTGAAATATTTCCATCAGGATGACATTCTCGCCCATTGGATCATCAACAGCAACTGTTTCTATGCAGGATATGGAAATTCAGCCGAAATGGCCTCAGAAACCGCCACAATCGCCAGACCACTGATCAAAGATATAGTAGAAAAGGCAGACGAGGCTTTAAGAGCAGACAGCAATCTTGCAGCAGACTTCAGATTCGGACACGACAGCGGTCTTCTTCCTCTTGTAGCAACCATCGCAATTGAGGGCATGCACGAAAAATGGAGTGCCTTCCAGGCTCATGAACATTGGAGCGGATCAGAATTCAGCCCTATGGCCTCAAACCTCCAGATGGTGTTCTACACGAACAAGAACGGAGAAATTCTCGTCAAGCTCCTCTATAACGAAAAAGAGACCAAAATCCCGGCACTCAAGCCAGAAAATGGTCCCTATTATGATTGGTCAGTCCTCAGGCAATATCTCCTCGCCTTATAGGATTTCTAAAGCTTGACATTGAAGGTCAGCCACAAGACATTATCATCAACCAGTTTTGTATAATGGTCCTGATAGACATACTGCATCAGGACTGAGAGGTTTTTTGTCACCGCCAGGCTGACACCCATGTAGTATCTTGTCCTTGCAAATTCAGCCATATAGTATGGCTCGACAGCAAATAGAGGACTCACAGGAGTTCCCTGAATCTTATAACGTACCTGAGCCTTGGTTCTGAACAGAAATCCCCAGCTGTTGTCCGGCTGTTTCCAAGTAGCCTGAAGTCGCTGTCTGAGCGAGAAGTCAAATCCTGCCTTCTTATATGTCGCAGTAACCTGTGGCAGAAGCCTTATATTGAATCCGCTTGACATCCATGCAAAATCTGCCTGTGCTGCAGCCTTAAGCCATGGCAGTATATCATACTCGATAATAGGTCTTATGTAGTACTGCTGGGTCTGGGATGCATCGTTATATGCTCTATGCTCCGTACGTAGGCCTAAGGTCCATTCGTCATTTATATCCTTCTTCATGGAAACAGCATTCCAAAAGCACATATCGTTCTCCTGAGCTGCAAGAGCCATCGGCATTGCAAGCAATACAGCAATTATAAAAAGTTTGATTCTATTCATCTCTTCCGTCATTATACTTTAAGAAACACCTTGTTCTTATACATCAGTCTCATTATAAAGAACAGGATAAGAACCCTGCCACAGGCAATCAAAACAGGATAAAATCCCCCGACAATATCCTTCAATCCATATATGAATGACTCTGTAACCGAACTGAAATCAATGACATTGGCAATCATATATGCCGCGATTGAGTTCATTCCGAAATATTTGATCCATTCCATCTCCCCTCCCCACTTGCGGACATCCACAATATAATAGGTGGCTGCCATCAGAAGGAAACATATTCCGCCGGAATAGAGCGTCATGGAATTAGACCATATCTTCTTGATTATCGGGAACCAAGGGCTGATTGCAAGGCCTGCCGCTATCAATGCGACACCGACCACAGCAAGATTGAGAGCCTTCCTTGGAGTCACTTCAGCATTATCCGCACAGATCATCTGACCGGCAAAACATCCAAGCATGACAGTCACAATGAAGTTCAGACTGCTCAGCACCCAAGTATATTGGAACCATGGGGCGAACTCCCAAGTACCATTATCCTGCCATATCACACCATCTCTATGACAGCCAAGCACAGCCTTGTCCACAACCATAGCGACATTGGTCTCGGGATTCATATCCATTCCTGTGAACACAAAAGCCGCCATATAACCGAAGAAGAACAGCGAAGTCATAACTATCTGCATCTTAGGACGCAAATACACGAACATAAGTGCAGATGCGAGATATCCTACTGCAATCGTCTGCAGCGTATTGGCATACGGATGAAAATATCTGAAATCAAAGCTCAAAAGATTTCCTTGAACAATCCATCCTAAGAAGAAAAGCAGAAAGAACCTGCGCAGCACCTTCTTGAGAAACTGGCCTTTTGGCGCCAGTCCTTGCTGATAGCGCTTCATTGAAAAAGGGATTGTGATTCCCGACATGAACATGAAGAGAGGCATTATGATATCCCATAATGAAAAACCCTCCCACATCACATGGTCAGCATGAAAACGGATAAATTCCCATCCTTCGCCATAGCCGGCTCTAAGGAACGTATGCAAAACGGGACCGATCATCAGCAGAAGCCAAAGATCGAGTCCCCTTAAAATATCTAATGATGCAAGTCTGTTTGTCTTGACAGAGTCTTTCATTATATTAATGTTTGAAGTGACGCATTCCTGTGCAGAGCATTGTGATACCACACTCATTTGC
>JAEIGA010019109.1_pt1 | contig 10448 bp, 22 predicted proteins | sample 9270691 | NCBI WGS metagenome assembly JAEIGA01 (sample SAMN17057246, study PRJNA624740) | gut metagenome | biome: biome; isolation source: fecal sample | host: Bos grunniens | place: China: Xizang | collected 2019
TCACGAAGCAGGATGTGAGGAAAATCAACACAAACCAGCGACTTTGGCAGAAAATCCGCACGAAATGACTGTGGAGCTATTTTGTGAGGAAAATCAGCAAAAGTCATCTGTTTGTGCGGAAAATCCTCAAAAGTCAGATACTTTAGCAGAAAATCCGTTTAAATTTGAGTATGATGGATTCGTCTTTTAAATTTGTGCTGAAAAACAGCAAAAGTCATCATTTTGTGTTGGAAATCCTCACATTAGTTAAAAAGCTATTTGTGCGGATTTTCCTCACATTAAGGGGTGATTTTCAACACATTTGTGCGGATTTTCCGTAGAGTAATAATATATAATATATAACAATACAATATAGTCACTTATAATAACAGTCGCTTCGCTCCTGTTATTATAAGTTCCTGGGGGCCGAAAGGAGTTATGAGTAAATGAAGAAATTATTTAAAGCGTTGGTTAAGGCATATTTAATAGCATTTAGAGAGGATAAAGAGAAGGGGTATCTTACAGAAAGCCCATATCTTGAAGTTATAGAAGATTTAGAGGAAATTATTTGTGAGTTAAAGGGTATATCTAAGGAAGAGAGAGATAATATGTCTATGGAAGCTTGTGAATTTGCTCTTGAACTGTATAGAATGGAAAAAGACTAGGTATAAAAACCTAGTCTTTTTCTTTTTCTATAAGAGGTAAATCAAATGGGTGGAATTTTTTTTAAAAATTTTTTTTGTAGTAAATTGTATATATATAATGAAGAATTATAAATAATTGGTGGGTGGAGGTATAATTAAAATAAAAATTTTTAAAGTAAATTATACATAGTTGGTGAGTGGAGGTATATTTTATATAGTAAATTATACATATATGGTAGGTGGAGGTGACCAACCCAACTATATTTCTTCCCTTATACTTATCCTCGTCTTCCTCACCCTTACATAAAGTATTCTGCTAGTGAGCCAAGAGCTCTAACCATTTCCGCACTCTCATCGACAGTAGCCATAACCGAGTCCGCACTAAGCTCTCTTACTTCTGGAACTAAGTCTTCATAACCCGCTACTTCGAGGTAGTTACAAAGGGCGAATAAAATCTCTAAAGCTGCTTCTCTCTTGGTAGAAAGGATAAAATTGGTAGCAGCTTTCTGGGCCTCATGTTCTTTTTCTGCGGCGTTGAGGAGGTCACTCATTTCTGCGGCAATGGCGTCTGCGGAATCCCCATTCTGGAGTCTAGAAATAATATCTTCTTTTGTAAACATTTATTTAGGTGTCCTTTCTTTCTATTTTTATTTTTTATTATGTATATATTATACAATAATTTTTTTTAAAAATCAATGCGGTCTGCGGAAAGCCCGATGAAGGAAGCCGCTACCGAGGCTTCCGCATATATTATTCGCTATATATTAAATAAATTGCTGGCCGCACTTAAATTTCCCAAGATTTTTTCAGCTTTTGGAATATAAACGAACTGATACTAAGGTTATTAAAAAATAACTCTGTATAACTCCTTATAGCTCTCTGTTGGAGAGCAAATCTCGTACGAGAAAATTTTAGGGATTTTTATATTCTCGTTATATGTAGCCAGTAGCGGGGCGTATAGAACCGAAAGCCAGTTTAGCTTTACATTTGTCGGGTTCCTGGTACCTCCACGCTGCGGGGTTAGCTTTCAGGAAAAAAGAGAGCTTATATAGTGATTTCACTTTCAACAGAAAAAATTCCCATATAGGTGTAGGAGGTGAAAATCGCGCAAACTCGCTGTGCTCGGCGCGTCCGGGCTCACCTTTCCTTAATCATCAACTCGCCTATTAGCTTCTCAACCTTGAGCTCTGAATGCAACAATGCTAGCTTGCCACTCTCTATATCGACGCAGAACAAAAGATCGTCATAGTCGATGTCTTCTTGATGCTCATAGACTGACTGTAAATCCTCGAACATCTTGCGCAAGGGCGTTTCTTTATCGCTAGTAAACTCGTCACAACTGCGCGAGCCTGTGCGCATAAATACACGCTCACTATTAGTGGGGCGGAACAGATCGCCCGGGCGCACCTCGTGAAGTCTGGGATTAATGGGGACTGTGCGTTCATAGTTTATTTTCATTTGAGTAAAACCTCTTTTCTTTTTTTAGTATGTAATTATTATATAATAAATTTTTATAAAAGTCAAAAAAGCGAGGCGTTAAACCTCGCTTTTTGGTTTCATATTCAACCCTCTATAATTAACTTATGATTAAGTTCAATTACCTTATCTTTTGCGTGTAGGAATAAAAGTTTGCCATTTGCCAGTTCCGCACAAGCAATTAAATTATCATAAGTTTCATAATCATTGTTCTGTAAATTTTCCCAATAACTCGATAAGCAAGAGTCAGAATTAGAAAATATTTCACTCCCTGAGGTTTTATTAAGTATCATAAAAATTCTTTGACTGTTAATGGGATGAAAAATAACACCATCTTCAAGGTCTTCCAAATATTTGTATTGTTTTGCCAAATTTCCAAATTCAATGTTCATTTTTATTACCTTTCTTTTATTTATTAAGTGCTTTTTCCGCACATTCTTGACATAATTTTTCATTGTTTAAGATATAGGCTTTTGTTTTCCAATGCACAAGTTTATCACACTTATCGCAGAACCAACCCATATCCCACTCACACGCACATTGGCGTTGTTCTAAATTTTGTAGTTCCATTTTTTATTACCTTTCTTATTCTATGGTTACTGTGATATTTTTGATTTTCTCGATTTCTTCATCATCTTCAAACCAAGATACATCACCATCTAAACCTACTGCATTAAATTGAGAATGAATTTGCTCACATTCACAAGGTCTCATTTTGATATAAACATATTCACTATTAACATCAGTGAACATTTCGCCATATCCTACTTCTTTAAAAGTGGGTGCTTTGGATTTTCTGTTATCAAATACATTTAACATTTTTATTACCTCACTTTTCCTATACCATAATAATTAGTAGCAAGTGTATTTAGTTCTTGCTCACTCGCTTTTTTAAACACTGCATAAAATACCTCTGAATAAATATGAGTGTCGTCAATAAGTTGAGATATTAAGCGATTACGATAACTGGTTTTAAAAGTCGAAATAGTTTCATACCTTAATTTGCCAATAGCATAAATCAAAGCCTTAATTTTAAATTTTAACATTTTTATTATCTCTCTTTCTTTCTTTACTGTACTATTATTATAACATAGTATTTGTTATTTGTCAATAGTTTTTTGAAAGTTTTTTAAAAAAAAATTGCGGCCGGCCCGGTTAAGGTTTCCACGGGCGGGAATTAGGACGCCTTGAGCGCCCTTTCCGCAAATCCTCTTTTTATAGGGGTGTGTTACCACAAACCCCCATCACATTCACTATTAACCGACAAGCAATATTTTAAAATTTCTTTTTCGATTAACACATCAGCAAGTCCTGTGTGGGCTTCCGCAAACTCAACATCGTTGGTCAAGTATCTATAAATGACTTCCGCAGTATAACGATTTTGTTTATTCTTTGTAATAAAACCATTGTTTACACAAAACTCTCTATACTCTTGGTTATTTTTCAAAACTTCTCTTGCCATTTTTAGAGTGTCGCAAATTTTAGTGCCATAAGGGAAGAAGTATCTAAATTTTGAGCAAGTGATAAATCTTTGTGTCAAGTTCAATGCTCTATAATCAAAACGCATATTGTGAGCATAAACTTCTTTGATTTCATTTTCTCGCATAAGTTTTCTGAACTCTTGGGCAATTTTATAGAATGAAGTTAAAACTCTTTCGCCATTTTTGATTTCGTTCCAATATTGTGGAACTTTCTCTCTAAAATAAGCACTATCCATAAGTTCTTTGTCAAGAAAAATATCTGCAACCGCAAAACTTTTCTGTTCGATTACTTCGCCACTAAACTTATCGACTACTGAAAAACCAATATCATAGCAAATAGGCTCGTCAATAGAATTTGTTGTTTCAGTATCAATTACAATTACTTTCATTTTTGGGTACTCTCTTTCTTTAAGTTATTTATTAGTGTAGTATTATTATAGCATAGTGTTATTTAAAAGTCAATACTTTTTTTAAAAAAATTCAAAAATTTTTCGAAAAAAGCGCCCGGGAGCGCGCTTTAGCGCGTTAAAGTGCTAAAGTTTGGCGCGAATATAGAAAAAACCGCTCTTTATGAGCGGTTTTTTGTTAGTTTTTAGGCTTTCGTCTTTCAATTAAGTCGAGTTTATACTGCTTTCCACCATATTCGAACTCAATTATCTTACTTTCATTCGTTATTTCTGCATTATCACTCAAATTTTCGTTGATAAACTTAAATAACTCTGCGATTATACCTATTTTATTGAGATTTTTCTTTTTCTCTTTTGGTTGGTTGAGTATTGGAATGAAAGGTTTTTTAGGCTCAATTTTGCGGTCTGCTTGTCGATATTTCTTGGCGGTTGCTCTCTGCTCTTGTGTCAAGTCACTTTCGCACTCTCGCACCCCCATTTTATCAACTTCTTTGTCACTCGCAATTATTTGCTCGGCTTCAAAAATTGAACATTCCAAAAGGTCAACTAACTTTTCAACCTGTTTTTCGTGGTCTGTCATTGGCTTTCATTCCTTTCACTTGCTTTATAATAAAGGGGTAAACCCCCTTTATTATGCGAGTGAGAAGTAGGCTTTGCCTTTGACTTCACTTCGAACCACAAGTTTGTCATCTACAAGTTGGCGGACAAGAGCAGACACTTTTTGATTAGTGAACTCTTTACAACATTCGAGTTCTTTAATCATTTCAGTAATGGAATATACTCTGCCAACTTCCATTTGGTCAAGAATATCTGCTTTAATGCTTTCATTCTCTTTGTTTTTTGCAGAGGGTTTGCGATTAGCATTTTTCTTTTCGACAAGTTCTTTTCTTTCGATAAGAAAATCGAGGTCTGCTTTGTCGAGCATATCTGCATACTTTGAGATAATGCTTTCATACTTTTGAGTTACAGTTAATTTTGTTGCCATAATAGTTACCTACTCTTTCTTAATTTTTTTTGTTGCAAGGTTTTGGCTTACCTTACAAGAATTATTATAGCACTTAATGTGCTTTTTGTCAATAGGTTTTTTGAAACTTTTTTAAATATTTTTTAGGCTTTCTGCCTTTGAGTTATTTCTCAACCGCTTGACTGTAATACTATTATATCAAATAAATACAAGAAAATCTATTCGCAAAATAAACAAAATGTAAGTGACTTTTTGGGATTTTTTTGTGCAATTTGCCAGGGCGCCCGGTTTAACAAGAAAAAGTGCTAACGCTTTAAAGTACTAAACTCTCGCCGCGAGGTTCCTGAGCGGCTCGAGCAAATAAAAAAAGAAAGGGTATCCCCTTTCTTATACAAACCCTATCTTGCGAGGTGGCGGAATTTCCACTTGCTCTTGTTCTTCTTGTAACTGAAACAAATGAAGTGCTTGGTTGCTCTTGGTATCGAGCAACCGCACATCGTACCCCACTAAATCAATGTTTGGCGGTAGAGATTTTAGTTGTGCAATGAGTTTTTTAACATTAGTCATTAAATCGACACCTTACTTTCATAGGCAGAATATTTACCTTTATAATTTTTTGCACATTCGATTACTTGTGAAGTTTGAAGTTGTGTCATACAATAACAGTTGAACATAGTCCAAGAGCCAACAGGAGTGAAGTTGTGTTCTATTTTGCCGAATTTCAAATCTTGGTGCATTTGTTCTGCACTATCTTTTGGTATTGCGACTTCAACTTTCCATAGTTTGTCTTTTTGTGCTTTTTGCTCAACATACTTGATAAGCCATACACAGATAAAATTGACTATTGCAGTGATTAGCATATTGACGATGATACTAACTGTACCTTGTGCGGTCAGCATTACAATTAAAGGATAGAAGCCATAACACAAGGCGTTCATTGAAGCGGATAACCACTTACCGCCCTTAATGGTTGTTATTGCTCTAACTGTTGAGAGAATAACATTGATTACTGTTGCTATTGCGAAAATTAAAATTGCATTTATCATTTTTGATTATTCCTTTCTTTTGGAGTATCTTTATTGTATCACAGTTTGCGGTTTTTGTCAATAGGTTTTTAAAAAATTTTTTAAAAATTTTTACTTCATCGCTTTAGTGCGCTAAAGCGCCCGGGCGAAAAAAAGGCGATTACTCGCCCATTTCCGCATAGTATTTTGCTTTAACTCTTTCAATCATTTCTTGTCTATCACAAAATAGCAAACCTAATAAAAGAATTATATTATAAATTGGAATTAGACTTCTGACTATCATTGATAGAATAGGGAACGACTTTTCAATTAAAGAAGTTTCTTTCTTTAGATAGTTAGGCATTGATTTGATAACTCTTGCGGAAGCAATAGCAAGGTCACAAGTTAAAAACAACACTAACACCGCCACAATCACATCTACAAGTAAAATAATTGACCAAAAATTCATTTTTATTATTTCCTCTCTTTCTTTTGGTGTATCTATATTATATCATAAAACTATGTAGAAGTCAATAGGTTTTTGAAAAAATTTGCAACTTTTTTCAAAGGCTTAGTTTCTGTTGGCAGTTGGTCGGCGTAGTATCTGTTCTACCCTTGTGCACTTGGTTTCTGTTCCTACCCTTGCAAGTGTTTCTGTTTGCGTTCCTATAACCTATTGACTTTTGGTGGAATAGATTGGGGTTGAACCCACTTTTAGAGCATTTTGTAACACTCCCATAATCACTTTCGTTTACCTTGTGGCGATACCGACCGCCATTCCCTATCCCATATAGTGTTGAGAGTGTCTACTGAATAACCTACATTTCCTTAGGCTTTTGTTTCTCTCAACAATATTATTATAGCACATTTGGTGCTATTTGTCAAGGGTTTTCGCACTTTTTTTAAAAAGTTTTGGCGAAATTTTGACTTTTTAAAAAGGAGGATTTTGATAGTGGGTTTTCTCCCCCCTTGACTGTAATACTATTGTACCACACTTGTGGTATTTTGTCAAGGGGTTTTTTAAACTTTCTTTAAAAAATTTTCAACAGTGAGTGGGGTTTGACACATTATCTTCGAAGTACCCCATATTCTTTTACTTCCTGTCCTCTTGACTGTAATACTATTATATACTAATTATAGGAAAATGTCAAGTAGTAATTTTGTACAAATAATTCGCTGATTTTTTGTGCAAACTATACAAAACGTAAAATTCGGCCGCTCCGGAGGTTAGCGGCCGGACGCAAAAGAAAGAGAGAGCGAATTTCTCCGCTCTCTACTATTACAAGGTTATCAAAGCCATAATAAGTTCATAGGCTTTTGCGAGTTTCTCATAGTCAAGTAGCTCCCACTCTTTGACTTCAACTGTCTTAACAAGTTTTTTATCATCCCAAGTTTCGATAGTTATATCCACTTTAACTGTATTGCCTGTGGGTTTGATAACAGTAATGGGAAGATAAGAAAGGGCGACCATTTCGGCACCAGTAATGCCGAAGTCTTTTGCCCAAAACTTACCATTCTCGCCTTTGGCAATTAGTTTTTTCATACCACTTAGTTGACCCCAAGGCTCAACTTCCATTGCTACTCGATAGTAGTTGTCTAAAATGCTGTTTGCAAATCTCATAATTTTTCTCTCTCTTTCTTTTATTTATTGTAATTATTATAGCATACTTTGTGTTATTCGTCAAGTGTTTTTTATTTATTTTTTAATCTTTTTAAAACATCTTGATTTTCTTCCATAAGTTCTTCAAGACAATTTTCACAAAACATAAACCATTGCATAGTAGTGATTTTATGGTCTAAATATTGTTGTCTCATATCCTCATATTTATCCAATAGCATTTGAATTACCTCTCTTTCACTAGGTATATTATATCATATATGATGTTATTTGTCAATAGTTTTTTGAAAAATTTTGCGGCCGGCGCGCCTATTCGCACCCGGACCGCTCGGTTAGGGTAGCCTACACCGCCCCAACCGCATAACTTTAAGTATAAATACAATAGGTTTTTTCATTTTCCATTTCAAAAATGGTTGCTCCATCGTCCCACCATTGATACGATTTGATTTCGTCTTTGTGCTCCATTACCCAAGACACAAGTTCAAAATCGCTATCGAAACTGATATGCTCCATTATCTCACCCCCAATAATATACTTCTTTAATATCATTGATAGATTTAATATCATCAAAATATATAAGTTCTGCAATGGCTTGTTCAAGAGTAGTGCTTTCTGTACCTATTTTATATACTTGTCCATATTTGTCGGTAATTTGCCACATATTATCTTAACCCCCTTAATACTTCCATTATGTCTTTTGGCTCATATGCACCGAGACCCCAATTATCTCTATTAGGTTTTTCATCGTCGAATAAGATACCCTGACAGAGTTCGTGCTTTGGTGTTCCATATGCGACGATTTTAATCTCGTCAAAGGTCACACTCGGCAAGTGTACTCGCAACCATTCGATTTTTGCTTGTGTTACCTTTTGGTCATACTCATCGTTAGAGCATTTACTCAACCAAGAGATGATACCTATCTCATAGCCGAGCCTTTGGGCTTTATGCAAGAGCCTTGCGAGATTTGCCATATTGACCATCGGCTTTGCTACTTCATAGGGAGTGGGGTCATAGGCTCTCAACATTGGAAGCCAACCTATCACACCATAGAAGTCAACCATTGTGCCGTCCATATCAAACCAAATTTTCTTTTCCATTTCAATTACCTACTTTCTTTATCTTGTCTATAATTATTGTATCATATAAGGGGATATTTGTCAAGACTTATTTTTGGCGGTTATGCTACCGCCAAAAGTCTTTCCAATGTCTTGCTTGTGCATAAGGCGGCTTTTTCGAACTTCACTTGAATTTCAATTCCGTTGATATTCAAGTCACCCGCTTTATGAAAGGGAGTACAGTCTTTTTTCCACTCTTTGCCATATCGTTCTGCCACCGCTTTTTCAAACATATCGCCTTTATTATACTTTTCGTCGATAAGCATTTCAAGAGTACCTATGCAAACCGCTTTCAAGAGCATTTCTGCTTTATGTTCTGCTCTTGGTCTAAATCTTAAACTCTGACCTTGATTTTTCGACGCGGGTTCAAGTGTTATCATATCGGGGTTTAAGTTCTCTACAAGTTGCATATAAACCTTGCCTTTGTGTGAGAAACCTATGATATACTTTTCCGCTTTGTTAAATTTTTCATAATGTGTAAGCATTTCATTTTTTTCCATTGTGTCAACCACCTTTGTTTTAGTGTACCTTAATTATAGCAAACGGGACTGAATTTGTCAACACTTTTTTAAAAAATAGTTGCGATTTTTTTATCGTCAAATTGCACAAACTTTAGGGTGTGTTTTTGTGCAACTTGACGAAGCCGAACTGTCCACGAGTGGTGGACACTTTCGGGATTTAACGCGTTAACACTTTAGTGTGGTGAAGCGAGAGAAATTTAACGCTTTAAAGTATTAAAGCGGAATTCGGGGGGCTGTGCCGCAAGCGCCACGCTCAAAATAAAAAGAAAGATGAAGACCTTTTAGTCTTCATCTCCCACATCTAATCTCGCAGTGACCATTAGCACTGCACTTAAAACCGCACCCATAATGAAACATCTCTCTACCCCAAACTCAATTAGCATAGCGGTGAAAATACCCAAACTAATTGCACCGAAGTAAGAAATTGCGGTTTTAATTGTTTTAACTACTTTTGTCCATTTAATTTTTTTCATATTTATCAACCTCTCTTTGTCTTAATTGTATCACACTTTAATTATTTTGTCAAGCCTTTTCTTTAAAAAGTTCTTCGATAATTTTACCTGTTTCCGCAAGTCTTTTTTTGCTTATCCCATCAACTAGCGCTTGAATATAGCCAATACATTCATCATCTAGGTATAATGTGTAGTTAGGTTTTGAATTGTCAATAGTTATATCATTATCTTGACTATTGTGTACCATTACTTCGCCATCGTGGTTTAAGAGAGCAAAAGGAAAGTCTAACATTACACTTGCTATGCGATTTGCGGTTGCCCATTGTTGCTCATCTACTGGATAATACTTTTTAAAACACACACAACCGTCTTTTGTAGTATAGATTTCGAACATATCACCAGGTTTAAAACCCATTGTTCGTCTTATCTCTTTTGGAATAACTATGCGCCCTAAGTCATCTATGCGCCTTACAATATGAGTATTTGTCATTTTTTATTACCTCTTTTCAATAGTTTCGATATTTACCCATTCGGGTTCGGGTACATAATAATCAAGTGTGAATTGACAACCGCAACCGCATTCCGCACTAAGAGTTAAATAGGCTTGATTATCACTTAATACTGCGGTTGGGGATAATTTAACTTGTGCGGTGCTACCGCAATGTGGACACTTAACCATTTTATTCTACCTCACATTCTATTACATAATGGTGGCAACTATGATATTTTTCATTTAAATCTTGTGCGTACTTTTCAGCCTTTGCCTCGTCAGTAAATCCTTTTTCAA
>JAEIGA010019110.1_pt1 | contig 10447 bp, 11 predicted proteins | sample 9270691 | NCBI WGS metagenome assembly JAEIGA01 (sample SAMN17057246, study PRJNA624740) | gut metagenome | biome: biome; isolation source: fecal sample | host: Bos grunniens | place: China: Xizang | collected 2019
ATGAATCAATCCTACTTCTTTGCCTATTTTACCCGATTTATCCTTCAGTTCCGCAACTTTTTTCTCGAGATTGTCAAGGATTTTGTCGTACTTGGGATTGTACTCCACATTTTTCCTATCTATCATTTCTTCTACCACATCTGTCGCAGCATCTTCGGCTTCAGATTCCGCTTCTACAGTGTTTTCATTGTCTTCAGAGCCTACAATCTCTTCAGTAGTTTCCTGCATTGTAGTTTCTTCTACTTCTTCATTAGTTCTTGAAGCATTGCCACCGCATGAGCACATCGTGCCAAGCATAAATACAGCAGCAAGGAGTAATGTGTTTCTTTTCATAATTTATAAGATTTAATAATTACCCGTTGGCGGAATTAATTTAGTGCGTACTTAACCCATCCTGCGGGATTTCCTTTAATGTAAGTCAGATATATTTTGCTTTTATGATTACTTACAAATATGAGATTTAGAATAAAGCGTCATGTAATCCGCCAGCAGACTATAAAATTATCAATGCCATATCAGTCACCAATTCCTGGTATTTCTCATACTGTTCTGTAGTAAGCTTGCTATCGTCTATTTTATCCAGTTCGTTTTGAATATTCTCCTGAAGCTTTTGAAGCCTTGGCACTTCGATTATTCCTACGCCCTTACCTATTCTGTCAGATTTATCCTTCAGTTCAGCAACTTTTTTCTCAAGCTTGTCAAGGATTTTGTCATACTTGGGATTATGCTCCACATTTTCCCTATCTACCACTTCTTCTACTCCCTCAGTCGCAGCATCTTTGTCCTCAGATTCCGCTTCTTCAGTGTTTTCATTGTCTTCAGAGCCTACAGTCTCTTCAGTAGTTTCCTGCATTGTAGTTTCTTCTACTTCTTCATTAGTCTTTGAAGCATTGCCACCGCATGAGCACATCGTGCCAAGCATAAATACAGCAGCAAGGAGTAATGTGTTTCTTTTCATAATTTATAAGATTTAATAATTACCCGTGGCGGAATTAATTTAGTGCGAACTTAACCCAGCCTATGGGATTTCCTTTAATGTAAGTCAGATATTGTAATACGGTCTGCGCACTAATTTTGCCGATGATTATGGCAAACAGACCACTTGTTTTTATCGCATAGTTTCTGATGAGCATGAACTGGTCAGTCAGCAGAGATGGTAAAATTTTATAACTCAAATAACAGATGCCCCAAGAAACTCAATTGCCGAAGTCGGGAGCTATGGCGAAATCATCTGCTCAAGTCACAACCCAACCGAGCCGCAACCCACGAGGCAGATAGTCCCTGACTGCGGATTGCGGTTTCGATGAGCTTGCCAATATGAATCTTTGCAGGCTCTGTATTTAATTGTGTTTCATTGTTCATATTTTTATACCTTTTGCTTTTCACACTGCAAAGGTATAAAAATAGTATGGAAGGGCAAGTTGTCTTTTTTTGTCTTCTTTACTTGCCGGTATACGGCTTGTAAAGCAAACCCTCCCTTACAAAACTATTACAACGTTAGTTTCATTCTTTCTGTATACCGAACAGGCACCTCCGTATCTGTTCAAATATGAGCTGCCACATATAAAGCATGCAATGATAGCAAGCAAGACCTATATTCTCCCATCCTCTGCCCACAAAGCGAAATCTTCACTCATCTGCACACCATCTGCACACAAACGAACTCATTAGTCCACAGCAAGTTACACTCATCGTGCAGATGTGCAGACATTTCAAAAAAACAATAATACAAGTATGAAATGTTGAACATACAGTTCAAAAAAAATCCGCAATGCCAGTTTCGGCACTGCGGACTAATCATATTGTCTTTTCCAACTTTTAGCGAACACCCATAATCTGTAATACCGTGTTTATACTTTTATCCTTTGAGTTCTTTATTTGTAATTCTATGTCGTTAACTTGAGCGTTATTAACCACAGAAACAAAAGTTTCCTGTACCTTTTGTACATCTTTCAACTTCAGAATATCTGCACCAGGAAACCAACTAAAATCTAAACTCTTAAGATATTTCTGATAAACCTTGTAAATATTTTTATAAGAATCTTTTGTTTTAGATAGGATGGTGTCTGTATTACTTTCTGTCTTTTTTAGTTCTTCTACAAATAGCAAACAACCCTCCTGCACCAATTGTACGTCCTTCAGTTTTTTAACATCTGTACCTGGCAACCATGTAAAATCCAAATCCTTAAGATATTTCTGGTACACTTTGTTTATGTCTTTATAGGAGTCTTCTGTTATAGTAAGGATAGTATTTGTATTACTTTCTATCTTCTTAAGTTCCTCTATAAACGACAAACAATCGTCTTGCACCTTCTGTATATCTTTTAACTTCTGAATGTCTGCACCAGGAAACCAGTTAAGATCCAATTTTTTAAGATATGTTCTATAGGCAGAAACAATGTCCCCATAAGAATCGCCTGCAGCGGAAAAAACTGCACTCATCTTATTCTTAATGTTTTTCACTTCTGAGCGGAATGACAAACAGATTTCTTGCTCTTTCACTAAAACTTCCATTTTATCTATACTATTCATCAACCCATTAGAAGCTATTAGTGCAAGCTGTTTGTCCTCATACTCAGAGTACATCTTTACCAATTCTAAATCATCCTTTATTGATTTTATTACTGAAGAGTGTGTATTTATTTTTCCAATTAAGTCGTTAGCCTTATTGCATATTATAAAATCCTTCTCTATTTTATTTGTATATTCATTAAGTTTACTTATATCCTTAGCTTCAAACTCATTCAGTTTTTTATATTGGCTAATTATAGGACTATATTCCTCTTGAAGAGCACTATTAAGGTTTGAATAAAGACTATTTATTTCACGATTCAATGAGAGATAACGATTAACACTACTAACATACTGTTGAGTTTTTTTCAAACTCAAACTATCAGAACCTCTATCTGCCCATATCTTATTGAATGTAGATTTATATTCTGGATAGGATTCTATAAGCTTATTTATTTCATTTGCCAGAGGTATTTCAATATATTCAAGCTTTTCTTTTTCCTTGATTCTATTTTCTAATATTGATAATACCCTTGGCTTAATATTATTAGAAAAGTATTTATCTGCAATACAATTCTTTTCCTGCGCTGTAGATAATAATTTTAATAAATATTTTTTTGAGTAGTCATTGCCATTTACTAAAGACACGACCTGCTCTTCCGTTAACAAATCTACCCGTTCCAACATATATACAGGAACACATTCAAAATAGGGGAAACTGTCCACTCGGTCTAATTTTTCATCAAAATAGCTCAATGCAAACCCCTTATAACAAGAAGAACTAGCATCTACTAAATTCATATCATTTGTTAAGCAATTAGCTATCGCTCCTGATATTTTATCATTAGAATCATCATTAGAACATGGAACAAAGCCCATATCAACTATTGCATCAAAACCGACAGAACCATTAGCATATTTAGCAATAACCTCTGCCAGTTCTTCGTCTATTTCTCTTTTTACCCCAGTCTTACGTTTACAGATAGATGTATTAATGCCTCTCTTAAATGTTGTGCCATCCCATTTTCCAGTTAAAGTGTTATCTTCATGTATAAGAACATTATCAATCTCGTTCTTATTTGAATAGCCTTTAACATTTGCATTCTCTTCTATTTGTCTTTTCAAGCTCTTAAGTTTACCATCATGAAATGACAATGTGTACGTCGTCTTTCCTGAAGAGGCTCCTGAGGCTCCCGGAATATTACCAGAAACATACATTACAAGCGTCCATGTTCCTGCAGGCTTGCCGTAAGAATAACTTGCTTTCAATGTTTTATCTGCAATTATAGTATAAGGCGATGTAAACCTTTCACTCTGTGTTATTTCAATATCACCATGAAGAACATTATTCTTACAAGTACCTTTAGCATTATAAATCAATGCCCCTTGTACACCATTTCCATATAATTCTCTATTACCTGCTGCCGTAAATGGACCATCTAGAATCTCGTTATCATCTTTATCATAAAATCCGGTCACATTTAAGTTTATTTTTAATGGTATATTGCTCTCTCCAGACCAATCGAAGGTGCGTCTAAAATTTGTTCTTTTCGTTTGACCAAACATCTCGCAAGGAGATATTAACAAAATCATCAAAATTAATAATCTCAAGAGAGCATTAATTTTTATTCTTATTGGAATATACTTGTAACCATGGTAACTTTCTTGTCCCTTTGGCAAGGTTATTTCTAATAAACTCATAATATTTGTCTTTAATTTATTAAACAATACTCAACGATAATAGATATAAGCTAAAGCATTATTTTTGCACAATGGCGAGAATATGAATCTACATCACACATTCTTTATTCTTGAAAGATTCCAGAGAATAAAAAAATGCACAACTAACAATATAGCCATCAATATAATATAATATGCCATATCAACAACCGTCCATGCAAAGACAAGGTTAACTATCAGCATAATTATAAATGCAACTATACACCAAACATTCACATTAACACCCACTCTCGAATTTGCATGCTTAAAAGACATACAAAATGCCAATGTAGATAAAAAAGAAATTGCAGCTCCCGTAGTCAAAACGGCAACATCATCATTTTCTTTTGCTATATTATAGACCAAATAGCTCAATGCTGCTGTCAATATTATAGACAGGCAAGCAGGAAAAACAGATATCTTCATAATTCATTATTTGACCTTTGCATGCTATGCATGCTTTGTTAATTAAGGATTATAGAAAATTAAGGACAATATCCTACAACAAAATTACTGCAGATATTATATTGTCCTTAATTTGTCACAAGATTATTCCTACATCATCACCTAAACATGCGAGAATAGAAAATTCCACACTTAAGGAATTGGTGGCGGAGGTGGAACGCTACCTGGCATAGGCGGAGCAAATAGAGCAGCCAGCTCAGGAATACTGCCCGCAAGCTGCCAAGAAGGCATACCTTGTTTCCAAGCATGAGTCTGTGGGGTAAGTTGTCCGTTCTGAGCTAATTGTTGTAACTGCTGCATATTGAAAGGACCACTCTGAGCACCATTTATTGACAAATGATACATTGATACAGGCATAGGAGGAGGCATGCTAGCTGGCTGCTGCATTTGCTGTCCCATATTGTTCATCATGCCAGCCATTTGTCCGCCCATAGCACCACCCATGGCCATACCCATCATCATTCCTGCTGGATTCATGCCGCCACCGCCTAAATCCATATTACCCATAGCTCCCAGGTTCTGTGCCGCAGTTTTAAGGACTTCTGCCTGCTGGTCAATAGCATGTGCCTGTAGGAACTGTGATTCGACTGACAATCGTGACATTCGTTCGTACTGCTCGGTGTCTATTTCACTACGACGCATCTGCTGTTCCTTCGTTAAGCGTACAAACTCTGCATAATTTGCATCAGACTTGTCTATCTCAATGGCAGCCAAATCAAACCGCTTCAAATTAACGCCAAAATCTTCTGCAAGTAATGGCGTCAAATGGCTTTGCACCAAGTCACTAATTTCTACAATCTTGCGTTCAATCTGTAATACAGAGATGCCATTTGTCGAAGGACAATTGCTAATAATACTTTTAGTATGCTTAGCTACAGCATCTTTAATCTGATACGAGAATTTGTCTAAATCAAAGTCAACAAGGCGGTTAAGTTTGATAAAATTCTTATAGTCTACAAGATTAAACGTTACGGTTCCTCGTGCAGCAACAGGTATTGTAAAGTCTAAATAGCGAGGATCTGCAACATCAAAGTAAGGCACAGCAAATCTTACCTGATTGTTTCCCTGCAGATTTATAAAATATATCTCTGCCTGAAATGGTGAGTTTCCCCCGAATGCCAACCCAACTATACTTGCTAATATCGGGAAATTAGCAGTCTTAATAGTGTCATCATAAGGGCCCACAATATAATCCATTACCTGGCCACCATCATTCTTATAAACGAAGACAGCCACTTCTCCTTCCTTCACACGCAAAGAACTGCCGTATCTTATAGCATTCTCTTTTGTTGTTGAATTTGCACTACCAGAAGGACGCCATTTCCATACCAGATAATCCTCTTCATCACAACGGATTACATCCATTAATCCGCCATTCTTATTGTTCCAAAATAAGCCCATAATCAATATCTGTTAATAATGTCATTAAGTTCTTCTCTAATCCAGCTATTTTCTTTTGTTTCTCTTTTAATAAATTTACGTGCCTCTTCTTTTTTATTATTCTCACACATGTGTTTCACCACAGCCTTCAAATAATCAGAACCCTGCCAATATTCTCCTGCTTCTTTGTATTTTCCCTCATTAACATATATACGTCCCAATATTTGGTTCAATCCATACTTTTTACAAAGATGCTTTGCGAAATCATGGCGACCTTGCTCAATTGACACATTTGCAGCAACCTCAGCATACGAAACGTCATCAATATTATATGATAATTGCTTTCTATCATATCCTGCTTCAAGTTTATCAAGAAAAGATTCTAGTTCTTTATCTAATCCTGCTTTTATGCAATGTTTTATAATATTATCTATATTTCTTATATTCCTATATTTATCTTTACCTGCATTTATCTCTGTAAATTTTCCTTCGAAATCTCCAATACATTCCATTGCTTCCTTAACATTACCTTCATTTAATAATTCAGTAACCTTTTTATTACAATCGTCTGCGCTATACTTAGGGTTAGGCAAGAAAATTAACAATAAAGATATTACACAGAAAACTGCAATAGAGACCATAAATATTTTTCTAATTACATCTCGCAATTTGTATTCTCTATTTGCACATTTTTCAATTTCTGTAATTCTCTCATTGATTTTCTTATCTTTTGAATATAAATATTTGGCATTTGTGAGTGTGGATTCATATTCTCCCCAATATTCATTTATGGTATCGTATTCAAATGCCCCCAAAAATACTACTATAAAAATAAGAAAAAGATAGGCTGCTGATAACAAAACGGACAAGGCTATATACCATGCATTACCAACGACAATAGAATAACACCAAAGAGCAAACAGCGCTGCTAATAATAATAAATACAAAAAGGTGAAGGGGATTTTTCCGCTTGTAGATATCTTTTTATATATATCATCTAGGTCAGACAACAACTTAAGGTCTTTTCCTTCATTGTCAAAAGCAAAACCACATGACGGACATATTCCAGATGTTACAGGAATAGCCTCGCCACAATTAGGGCACTTACGCATCTGACTTTTTAACGTATTAAAATTATCACGCTGTAGTTTCTCGCCTAATCGGCCTTCTAATATCATATCAACCTCATCAGGATCATATCCCATCTGCTCAGCTTTCCTTCGAAGAATCTCACGCTCTTTGTCTGTTATTACACCGTCAGCAATAGCATAATTCACTAATTGTTCTAATTCCTTATTCATAATTCATACTTATTTAAGATTAAACATTATTATCTATTTCCTATACTCCTTCCTTAAAGACATCAGGAACTTCAACCACTCTTTAGAAACAGTTTTATTTCCTTGAATATTCAGAGGATAACTATAGTCCTTATGAGTTAACTCATTGTATTCTATTTCAATCGCATCCTCTGTATATTCCCATTCCCAATAGCAATTTTCATTCATAAAACAATTCACGTAATCCTCCGATTCTATCATATTTTTACGTAATAGCGCACTCAAAGTTTGACGAAGAGTAGACAAATATCCAGATTTCACAGAGGAATTACTATGGTGCTGACATATATGCCATTTTGCACGTTGCATCATATCCTTACTTATACCAAAATATAACGCACAATAAACTTCTCCGTTAATTATACGTTCACGTAATTTGCACGTGTCAATTTTGTAATAATCATTCAGCAATTGGTGTATTGCATCCTTCTTAAACCACCAACAATATACTCCTGGACATTTCTTGACCGGGTTTTCTTTCCGTGCAATCATTACACGTAAGTTATTAACAGATTCAATATTTTCCATACGTTCTTACAACAATTCAGACTTAAGAAAACTCAAGATGTAGCCTATCCCTTTAAGACCTTTGTAAGGCAATTCGTACATCTCCATTTTACCTTCTCCAAGTAAATACTGATAATATTTCTTGCCTGCTAGAAGATAAAACGTGTCTTTTGACAAGTCGTAGCCTTTCTCTTTCAATGCATTCAAAACATTATCCGACCACTCCCTGCGTTCTTTTGCCGATTTATTTAATAGAGTTTCATTATACCATTCGATTCTATCAGTTGGGGCAAGCAGTCCATGCTTTGCCGACAATATATAGACTCTATCAACTCCTAGGTTTTCTGCATAAGCATACGCCATCTTAAATAACGAACTAGTGTACAAATCCTTGGCTGGTACAAACTCCCCTTTAGTTAATTCTAATTTCTTTGATACGCATGAGATTAATGCTATTTTCATATATTTTTATTATGATATTTTCTCTGTGACTCGTATATAACATCTTAGGTTCCTTCTACTATAGATGCTGCTAAGTCATCTGTTTCTTTCAAATATGCATTATAGTCACCTAACCAGGAATAAGAGCATTGACCACATTCTTGCAATAGGATATCTTCATCTTTCGGCTGACAAGTGAGTATTATGGTGAATTCTGTACGGTCAATATGTAAATCACCCACAAAAATTTGTTCATTCTTCCATGAACGAAGTAGCAGGTTGGCTACATATTCAGGATCATCATATATTGTTCGGTCGCCATCGGGTATTTCTGTTATGTGCTCAATAACTAATATTGGGTCTTTGCTTGCTTGGGATACTTTAGACAACCACCCATAGGCATCCCCTTTGCACAAGGTTCGACAATCCAAGGAATAAATAGAGCGATGCTGATGTACCTGTAATTCTGGGAATACAGCATTACTTATAAGTTCCTCTACCTTTTGTGCAAACGGGATCAAGTAATTAGTATTCACACCATAGATACCAGAAACCTTCTTTAACATGAAATTTTCTTCTTCTTTGTATACGACAGCGTTAACAAATCCACGACATAAAAGGGCTTTCTCATGTAGACCTTCGACTTCATTTTTGATACTAATTATCTTGTCACTTTGCTTTTCTAATTCATCTATATCATCTAATAAACTCATAAGTTTTTATTTGTTTATGGATGTGGTTATCATCATTATTAGAATATCTCAATAAAATTAAGTATAAAGATTTTAGTTATTTAGTTTTATTAGTTTTCAGGCAAAAGGCATAAGGTTTTAACGTTTGCAAAATTACGTATTAAACCTTAGATTATAAGTGAAAGAGTGTTTGGATAATTAGATGTTATGTAGAATATTCTTCTACAAACAACCGATCATTCCTCGGTTTCACTTGTCTCCTTACATCCTTTTATATAGTCAGAATAGTATTTGAAGAAGTCAACATCAAGTAATATGGAGAGTTTCTGTAGCAGCTGGGTGTCTACGCTTTCTCGGCGCATGATGTTGTAAATGTTAGAACGGTCGCAACATAACTTCGCAGCAAGCCATGCGGGAGCACGTCCCTGGTCACGGATTGCGGCTTCGATGAGCTTGCCAATGTGTATCTTAGCTGGTTCTTTAGTTATATTTGTGCCGTCAGTCATATCTTTATTCCTTAAGAATCAGTCCATTATTTACTGACTCATGTGTTTTAAAATCATAGTAAAATACTTATTACGGCAAAATTACATATTAAATTTTACAGAACGAAGACAATGCTGTTTGTATAATTCTACGTTTTGTAGAATATTTTTCAACACAATGTCTAAATATCTAAACAAGGAGGTGTATTTTTCTGCTCCTTGAGGTAGTCAGAGTAATACTTGAAGAAATCAACATTGAGCAACAGGGAGATTCTGAGAAGCAGCTGCGTGTCAATATACTCCCTGTGTATAATATCGTAGACATTAGTACGATCACAACGCAACTGAGCCGCAACCCACGAGGCAGATAGTCCCTGACTGCGGATTGCGGCTTCGATGAGCTTGCCGATATGAATCTTTGCAGGCTCTGATTTTATTTGTGTTTCATTGTTCATATTTTTATACCTTTTGCGTTTCACGGTGCAAAGGTATAAAAATAGTATGGAAGGGCAAGTTGTCTTTTTTTGTCTTCTTTACTTGCCGGGATACGGCTTGTAAGGCAAACCATCCATTACAAGTTTCTCATAATACGTCTTTTCCTCTGAAGAGAGAGATGTATCACTCCAAACAGAAGGCATGGCGGCATGCTTCTCTACGAGAACCTTAAATAGTTCGTAAAATCTCAGAGAGAAAACTTCCTTCACATGACGCCTTACCTGTTCATCAGCAATAGGCAGAATTTCCTTATAGTAATAGATATCATGCATACGATTAAAATGAAACAGGTAATTATTCCCGAAATCACAATATGGCACTTTCGACAGACTATCTGCTGAAAGCCTGTATGCTTTCTCCAAATAAGTGACAACCTTCTGGCTCAGCAAACTGCACTGGGCGGCACGCTCAT
>JAEIGA010019111.1_pt1 | contig 10447 bp, 10 predicted proteins | sample 9270691 | NCBI WGS metagenome assembly JAEIGA01 (sample SAMN17057246, study PRJNA624740) | gut metagenome | biome: biome; isolation source: fecal sample | host: Bos grunniens | place: China: Xizang | collected 2019
CATCCCAACAGATTAATTCAAAATCGTTACCTACATAGAGCATACCACCTCTTTGTTCTACTGACCCTAAACCTCTACTTGAAACCCCAACTTTCAAACCTGAAAGAATCCAATGTGCAAGAGTATCTGCACACGTAGAAACAATGCCTAATTTTCTATATCCGTCAGTAATAGGTATCTCTACCTTACCAACAAGTGTTTTACCTTCCCAATGTAATTCTATTATGTTTAATGCTATACGCCCCAAATCAATACTAGATTCACTAGGGTGATTGAGTTCACCATATGCTCTTTTTTCATTTACTGCTTGTTGGTATTTATTAACCTCCCTTTTAAGTATATCCTCAGGGTATACACGTCCATTGGCATTAGGCGTATCAAATTTTTGAAATACAGCATTAAAAATAAGTTTTGATGGTAAGTTTCTTTCCTCCCCTTCATTTAATCCATATGATTCACATAGTGATTGATTTTGTGGCATATCAAGTGATATGTATCCATCATTTTCAATTAATAAACCTGTACCAGTTTTACCTTTTGTAATCTCAACTATATTATGTTTCATAATTTATATTATCATTTAAATTAATTCCTCATCACTCAAATATTCACTGTCATTGAGCATATTTTTATTATTACGTTTTGTATTCATTCTTTCCTCAAAATCATCGTAATCAATATCATCTTGTATTGAAAGAAGTAAATCTTCTATATATTGTTTACCCATCTTTGTATTAAGAAGCACTTCACTTACAATCTTTTTTAAATTATCATAACTTAATGATGAAATTTCTTTAAAGAAGAAAGGTAAAATATTTGTATCAATGTTATTTGTATGCATTATTGACATTATTTTATTCCACAAAATAGGTCCTATTACCATTGCATAAGATTCATATTTTAATAAATCTGCTTGATCTATTATATATTCACTAAGTTGTCTATCTGATGGTAAACCATGTGAAATAAATAACTCAAATAACCCCTTCATTGTTTCATATAATAATATAGGTAAACATTGTGCTTTACTCTCAATGTTTGTCTGTCGCTTTTCATTACCTAATTTAACTAAAACAACACCACTCTGACAATGCTTATCATCTGTTATTTGTGGAATATTTTTAGATAAATTATATTCATTAATCCATAACAAACGTCTATAATTATCATATAATGTTTTATCTAAGTTTATAATTTCATCTTTTTTTATTGTCAATAAATGTTTAGTTAATACAATAGAAGCACCTATAATTATTAAATTAAGGAGCATGCGTTTTTCAATTTCATTATCAATATCAACCGCTTCACTAATAGAATCAAATTCTATATCAATTGAAGGATTAATATGTATAAATGAACCATTGTTATCAATACTATTAACTAAACCGCAATCAACATTTACAACACCTTCAGGAATTGCAAACATGTCATTTATTGAATCAAGACACATTTTTTCTAAAAACTCCTTAATATTTTCCTCAGTTTTAATAATATTTGTTAATAACTTAGAAATAATATCATCATAAGGTGTATTACTTAAATCAATAGAAGGGAAAAGTTTTTTAACTACATTAGACAATTCTTCGTCTCTTTTTTCTAATATTTTTTCACTATACTTTTCTGGTATAATATTTTTAAGTGGGGTATTTTCATATATCTCTCTTATTTTAAAAGGAGTATTGGATGATAAACTTTCATTTATCATCTCCCTTAATATTTTTTCTTGAGATTCTGTTATGAAAATACGTTTCATATTATTTTACACTTTTCAATATTTCACCTTTAGTTAAAACTTTACTCTCCTGAATACGCTTTGCTTTCTTTGCTTCCTTAATTTGTTTTTTAGTAAAAACAATAACTGATTCGTTAACTGAAGAACACAATCTATTCATAAGAAGATTTATTATTTCACTATACAATGAATTATTATCGTATTCCATCTCCTCACCAAAACACTCAATATAAGCATCCTGTATTGCATTTTTAATTTCTGAAATTGTTGAATCACAAGTTATATCTTCATAATTGTTTAATATGAAATCAACTACCTGTTCAGAAACACTAATACCAGAATTTGCATCTTCAGTTAATTCATCACTACTAACAACCAAGTTAACATCAGCACTTGGAGCATCTTTTTTTGCTTGTGTGAGAGCATCATGTGCAGCAGCATCAAGATCCTGTCCAGGTTTCTTATCAACTGCCATATTAATAGTTTCTTTTAACTTTAAAGTCTCTTTCAATTGACTTTCTGTTATAAAAATACGTTTCATCTTATTTTACATTTATCAATAAATACCTATAAGAAATAAAAAAAACCCCTAAATTAGGGGTTTTATTGTAGAATATTTTTACTTAAATTTTGGAGCAATAAATGGTTTTGAACTTTTCTTTAATTTACTTTCTTTTTTAATGTCTAAATTTTCTTCTTCCTTTTTATCTAAATCATTAAAATTTTCAAAAAGTTTATTTAAATCATTTTTACTTAATGTGTAAGATTCCGTTTGTTGTTCAATATCTGGTGTTTCCCCCAAATCATCTGACATATCATCTTCAATTGGTTCGTCATCACCTTCTGAATCAGTCATTTTAATTTTTTTGATAAGTTCTTTTTTATCATCCTCACCCATGTTTTTAGCAACTTGTTTAACAATCATGCCTCCAACATATTTACTTAATTCAGTATCAGGTTCACCTAATTCATTATTATATTTACCCAACTCCTGTGAAAGTTTCCCAGTTAACTGTTGAATATATTTCTTAGGATCTTCATCCTCATCTGCTTCAACACCTGCATCAAAATTAGTATCAAATTCACTTCCTCCATCAGATTCCATAGATGAGTCACCCATCATATCATCGTCCATAGGCATTTCACCACCCATATTTGGATCTGTCATTCCCATATTTGAATCTACAGGCATTTGAGGTTGAGAACTACCAACTTTAAGAACCTTTCTTTCAACTAATGTGGATTCAGTGGTTAATTGTTTATACTCCTCAAACTCCTCATCAGTTAAACCCTCTGAGTCAGGAGAAGTTAATTTCATATATAACTCCTCCATTCTATCAGATTCGTTAATATTTACTTTTTTTTTAAGCTTTCTTTAATTGTGTTCATAACAGCATCAGTAAGCATATTAATCACTTTCTCATCAAACGGTGCGCTACTACCAATTTTTTGACCAAATGGTTGTTCTCCCTTAACTGAATCATCGTTCCAATCTTTATCACCACTAGTTACAATAACTTCTTTATTTGAAGGAGTTGTCATTGGTTTCTTACGATATCCTGGATGCTTACCAAAAACATTTAAATTATGAACCTCTTCGCTAACTATTTCATCAACTTTTCTTTGGAATGATTCCATAAGTTTCTCCTCTTTACTTTTCTTAGTAACAGTAATATGCTCTTTAAATAATTCCTTGCATACACCTTCAACTATAGTTTTAAGAGAAGATTTAGATTCCATAGACATACGTTTTTCATCGAATTCACGATCAGTCATAAATTCATCATCACTCTTGAATGGTTCAGCATCTTCTTGTGGTTCAACCACATCCTCAGTTTCACCATTTACCAAAGCATCACTAACTTCGAAATCTGTCATATTATCTTCATTAGGGAGAATTTCAGAAATAGGTTCCTCATCTTCAGTCCTTGTTAATGTATCAACTGTTTCATCATCAATAACACTATCACCAACCATTGTTGCCTCTTTATCAATACCTAATATGTCATCAACACCTTCATTAACACGTACAACCTTACCACCGCTTGGTTTCTTTGCTGCTACAGCATCCTCAGGAACATACTTTGCATCCTCATAATCATCACATGATTCACAACCCTTAGGTGCCTTATCTGATTCCATGTCAGAATCAGTTACCTTTTCTTCTTTTTCAAATGGTTCACCAACTTTTTTAGGGTCCGATGCTGTTGCTTTTAAATCTTTATCCAATTTTGCTTCTGCTTTCTCCTCAAATGGAGTACCTATACTTGGATCGAAAGTTGCAGTTTTAGGTGCTTCAGGATTACCAGTATTTTTCATACCAATAGTCATAGAGTTCTCCAAAATTGAGTGCATCCTATCTAACTCCTTTCTTGCTTCTTCAGTTAAATAAGTTAAAGTTTTCTCACTTTTCTTAAAATCGATTGTTGATGATTTAACAGCTGCGCCATGTGACTCATTCAATGACATAAATTTTAATTCAAAGTGTTTAGTTGCTTCATTGTAATTCTTGTACTCATGCTCCTTCTTTGAAGTGATACCATGAATATAATCATAAGACTCAGCGAGATTTGCCTTAGTCTTGTCATTACAAACTTTAATGTAGTATTTAGCACCCTCCTTGATGATGCCATAACGTTTACCGTCAGCTGCCTCTGCAGAATAAGCTACATTACTGTGCTTGCTCTCATTAGTAGGCATACGATAACCCATCAAATACTCCATTCTCTCAAGTTGTTTATCGAATTTATTTGCCATTTTGTATATTATTTTTATACTAATTATTTCATTTTTAAATATAAATAGTTTTCAATAAGAAAAAAAGTATTATTTTAATGATTTAATTTTATCATATGTGTTTAATTTTAAATTATATAATGTGTCAATATATCCCATTCTTCTCAAAACTTTGAAAATTATGTTAAAACTATTGAATTCTCCACTCTTTTTTAAACCTTCTTTTCTCAATCCTTTTATCTTATCAAAAACATATTTTACCTTTCTTGATAATACCTCCAATTTATGTTCATCATCTTCCTTTTCAATCTTATTTGATAATGATTCAATTGCATCAATAAAATCTTGGGACTTCTGTTTAATGAATTTTTTGTTTAATTTAATATTCTCAAATGTCTCCTTCTCAGGTTTCTTAATCCATTCGTTTTTTTCTAATGAATATATTCCACTTGATGTGTGCTCCTCGTTTTTATCTTGTACGTATAACTCTACAGGAAAACCATAAATCTTTAACGAATCATGTTCATTATTCCATATTTTCTTCTTGGAATTAAAGTAGTTTGAAACAAAATCACTACGTTCATCTACTTTCTTGAAATCAATTATGATATGTACATCAAAATCAGAAAACTTTGACCAATTATAATTTGCTAATGAACCTGTTAATATTATATCATCAATTTCAACCCAATCAACATCTAATGTATCAACAAAAGCATCCGCAATATCCAATAAGCGTAATCTTACCCTTGAATTTAAATAACCATCCTCATCCCATACTTTAGAATTTAACTCATCCTGTGGAATAAATGATGAAAGATCAACCTTCTTTGATTCCATCATATTAAGAATATCAGACTTGGTAATTGAAATTCCATCTTTAGTTTCATTCATTACCTCATCTATTGTTTCATCAATATAATGTATATTATCTGTATATTTTTTAAATCCAATAATACCCATATTAAATTGCTTCATTGTTATCACTTCCATTATTCTTATTCCCAACCATACTTCCAACTTTCCTTACTCCTAATAAACATGTACCAGAACCAATTAAAATCAATACTTTATCTATTAAACTCATTACAAAAGTTGCATTACCAACTGAGCAAAAGAAGCAAATTGTACTTGTTATAAATAATATTAAACCAAATATACAAAATAATACACCAATTACACCAGATGCAGAAATTTTATTCTCCCTAGCATTAGTTACCATTTCAGTAAATTTGGAAAATTTTCTATTCAAACTCATAATATTAATAACTATTTTTTGAGAGTAATCCCTCCCTTGTTATTTTCTTATTATACCAATCCTCTAAGACTTGTTTTAAAAATCTACTTCTCTTCTCTTCATTAGTATAAATATAATGGAATTTATCTTCAAGTAAATCTAAAACTTGTTCAAATGACATATTTTTTATAACATTACCGTCATTCCCTTTCATACCAACAACATTGGTATTAGTTGGGTATCCGTTAGGTGATATTGAATCCATTTTTCCTCTTGAAAACATTTTATCCATGAATTTCTTAATAATTAACACCTTAGTTGTGTCTACGAAATAATTATTATTGTTTTCATTGAGATGTTGTTTCAACATATCTAACTGTGACTCTGTTACAAATATTCTTCTTGTTTTCTTACTTTCATACATATTATTAGATTCAGGATTAAATAATTGATTACTTATTTCCTTCGCTTGATTTGGGTGATGAATAACATATATTTCTCTCTCAGGACACATTATTCCATCATAACCAAATAATTCATATAATGTATTAACAACAATGTTATAATCACCACTTGTATTTATTAATGCACCTACTATTTCAACATCATTATCAGATGATGAATATTCTAAATCAGCAGCACTTTTTAATACATTTTCTCTTCCATCAGTTTCAATATCTCCGTAATCCGAAAGTATTCCATACCCAAACTCAGGGTCTGCTTCACATTGTTTTTTATCAATGGCATCCATCAACTTAATGCAATCATTATAAGATAATGTTAATTCATTAGTTGATAGAGGTTTCCTTATATTAAGGAAAAATGATTTTATGTTTTTACCGAAGTTTTCAGCAAATTTCTTATTAGATGTAAAGTAAAATCCCTGTCCATGTTGTGTTCCAAGTTGCCCAATAAACTTACTACTAAATTCATTAAAATCAGCATCAGTACCATGATGAACAACCAATGGTAAACCATTTTCATCAACAACTTTACTTGACGTTTCGGGACTATTCTCCCAATCGCCAAACCACTTTTTAAAATTCGAACTATTTATTATTTCGAGGGACATATATACACTATTTTTTAATAAATATTGATTTTAACAAGAAAAAAGTTATTTTTTAATAGAAAAAATTGTCTGAAGACAAAAAAATAACTTATATAAATGTAATAATATATGAAACAAACAAACGGAAAAATGGAAAAGAAATCAATTGTTGATTTTCTAAGTGCACTTGAAGGATATCATAGTCTCCTCAAAACAATACATTGGTCAACTACAAATAAGTCAGAACATCTTCTTACTGATGATATTGATGAGGAGGTTCTTGAATTTGAGGATAGAATTGCTGAGGAAGCAATGGGTAAACTTAATACAAGAATTAATGTAGGTGAACTCAAGACACTCATGCCTGATGCAAAAGAGTTGGGTCCTATGTTGAGCGAGTTGGAGAATGATATTATTAAACTCATGAATGAGATTGGGGATGCTCCTACTTATTGTGGAATGATTAACATCCTTGAGGAGTTTATGGAGAAGGTAAGTACTTGGAATTACTTAAGAACACTTAAGTAAATAAAAATGGAGCATTAGATGCTCCATTTTTTTGTTCTATAATTGATTTAATCTTATATGAGTTGTTGCTGGATATGAATCTTCACTTACATACATTTTTCTTGATTCAGCAAATTTATTTGCAATCTCCCAAACATTTTTTTCATTATATTCATCAGTACTTATACTAATACGTGGAACACCAGTTCTATATTCACTAACATGGGCACTCTCGATACCGTATCTTTTAAGTATTTTCAAAAGATCCTCTAAGGGTTTTCTCTGTGTATCGACATACTCTCTCCATGATTCATCATTATTAAAATCCTCAGATAATATTTTCTTTACAGATTCAGCAACAATCTGTTTCAATTTGCTTTCAGTTAATTTAATTTTCATGATATTATTTTTTTATTTTGTATTATTCTTTATCTTGCCATCTACCATCTTTATACTCCTGTTTTCCCTGATAGAAATTTGTCATATCTTTTATTCGCTGAGACGCACGTTTTAGTTCACCTTGTGATGGTATTCTTTCTCTTTCACTTCTAGGTAATTTTTCATCATTATCAAAATCCTCCAAACCATATTGTTTAGAATATTCATCATTACCTTTTAAATAAAAAGCGTGTCTCTGTCTATCCCTGCGCATTCTTTCATATTTATCAGGTGCATTATCTGCTGCCTGTGCTGCTTTTTCTGAAGCGCTTGCATATGTTCTCCAATCTAATTCACTTAATAAGTTAGATTTATCAACACTTTCATTAAATTGAGAATAATCAATACGTGGTAATTGTTTGGTACTACCTTTTGGGCATAATCCAACATATTTCCATCCTCTTTCTTCTCTTACAAATGTCATATACAAGTCTGTATAATCTTCTGACATATCATATGCCTCACCAGGTTGGAAAATACCTCTACTATATGTTGTTGGTGGTACAGAGTTTGCTAATTCCTCAACAACTTCATCCTCAACATAATCACCAACTTCAGGTTTGAGACTCCCATCTACTCTCCAATCGTCCATTGTATAGAATGGTTTTTCTCCGAAATTTTCATCATCAACACTTTCATTTATTCTTAATGGTTCCCCCTCTTTTGCATCTTTATTAATAATAACAGCATGATTATCATCTATTGTTGCAATTTCAAGAGATGGGTTTTTTAACAAGAAATCATTTATTCTTTTTTGGAAATCATCATCCATCCACTTTCTATCAAATACAATTGCCATTACATTTTTCCCATTAATATTTACGTTTTGTATTTGCTTAGTTGGATTTGGTACTAAATCTGATTTGGAAAAAAGGTTTGTAACTGCACTTCTAATATCTTCATTTAGTGTTTTAGAAATAGATTCTTGAATCTCTTTATCACCATATCCTCTATAAAATGAAACAGAAATATCATATGCTGACCACGGGTTATCAATAGTACCACATAAGTGGCAGTTAACATTACCGTTTATTATTGTATTAAAATCTGTGAGAATATTAACTTTATAAACCTTAGTCATTTCACCAAATTCCTCTCCGTGTTTACGATATCTACCATCCCCTACAAATAAATCAGCAATACCCTCAAGTTGCCTCATTTCATCAAGCATTGCGTGGACATTACTCCAATCATCATCGTGATATTTATTCTTGTAATTTTGAGCAACCTTATAGAGTTTTTTAATCAACATATTTGTTAATTTAGTACTCTCTCTCCCTTCTTTTATAATGACATTTTTAATACTTTCCTGTATTAAACCTCTTAAAATAGATTCTTTTATTTTCATTTTTTTCACACCTTTTACAAATTTATAATCATAGAATGGTTTTCTCTGTTTTTTCCCATCATATAACCATTTTTTAAATAATTCCTCAGATACCTCAGTTATTTTTTTAAAACCCTTCCAATCCTTCTCGTAGTTTTTTAAATAATTTTGTTTTGCCACATCAATATCATTAAAACCTAACATTACCTTACTCTCATCAAATTTACCATTAATGAATTGATCAACAACGTATATTTTTTTAGAATTGAAATCATCACCGAGGAAAACATCAACATGATCACCATCGTATCCCTCACTATTAAGGAAATATCCGTAATCATTATTCATTTTAATTTTCCATTCTTTACCATTAGAATCCACACCACTTCTATATGAATTTTTTGGATTTTCTATAGTAATTCTAAACCCGTTAATTGATACATGTCCCTTTTTGTAATTCCCACATTCTTTCTGTTTCTCAGTAGGATTTGTATCAATTTCCTTTCTTATTTTTTTTATATTTTTTTCGCTACCATTCATATTAATAAATACTTTTAGTAATAATAAAAAGATTTCAAACATGTTTATTAAATAAATTTTTTGTATATTTGTACAAATTTTAAAGAAATGAGTGAATTTTTAATTAAACGTGGTGAAAACACTTATAAACCATCCATATATCAGGAGGAGATATTGAAATTTGCTAAATATGGGGTTGGTAATTGTTTTATTAATGCCTGTGCTGGCGCTAGTAAAACGACAATGTTGGAAAATATTCTATATCAATTACCAGAAGAAAAAAGCAAATTATTCATTGCCTTTAATAAGAGTATTGTTGATGAAATGTCTAATAGGGTTGATTATGTTAATAATCTCAAAATTACAACATATCACTCATTGGGATATTCAATTTTAAGAGAGAATTTTCCTAACAAAGAATTTAATGTTTCTGAAGAAAAATATAGTAATATTATACGTAATAATATTATTGATCTTACAACTTTTCACGATATTTCAACACTTGGAAAAAATTATAATACATATATTAGTAATATAATACACCTTGTTGATTATGCAAGATATTATCATGTATCAAATGAAAGAGGCATCAATTCTATGGCAGAACGTTATGGTTTGAATATAATAAGGGATGAAATACCCATTTGTAAAAAACTTTTAATGTGGGGTTCATCTAATATTGATATGATTGACTATACAGATATGGTTTGGTTAGTGAATGAATTAAACCTAACCACTAAAAAATATCTCTATGATACAATTTTAATTGATGAGGCACAAGATACATCTATTATGCAACAAGAAATGACTGAGCGTTGTAAAAAACGTGGCAGTCGCATTTTCGCTGTTGGAGATGAGAATCAATCAATTAATATTTGGTGTGGTTCTGATATGGAGGCA
>JAEIGA010019112.1_pt1 | contig 10447 bp, 8 predicted proteins | sample 9270691 | NCBI WGS metagenome assembly JAEIGA01 (sample SAMN17057246, study PRJNA624740) | gut metagenome | biome: biome; isolation source: fecal sample | host: Bos grunniens | place: China: Xizang | collected 2019
GAAGACCTTGAAACGTTGCTTGCAAAGCTCAACGAAGGTTTAGAAGACTAAAACGAAAAGAACGTACAAACGAAAACCGCCCTTGCTTTTTCAAAAAGCAAGGGCGGTTTTCTCGCATATAAAAACTTTATAAAATTTAACCCGTTTTATAATCCAACGCGTTCTCTCGCGCGCCGATATTGCAAAGGGGATTGCCCCGTGCGTTCGCGGAAGAGGCGAATAAAATACGTATAGGAAGAAAACCCGACTTTTTCGGCAATAAGCGTCACGCTGATAGCCGTGGAAATGAGTAAATTTTTCGCCATTTGAATACGGTAATCGAGCAAATATCCGTGCAAGGTTTTCTTGGTGGAAGCTTTCATTATACGGTTTAAATGATAGGGGTGATAATGGAAATACTCGGCTATCGTTTTGTTGGAAAGCTCGGGCGCGGCGTAGTTTTCGTGAATATATTCTATAACGCTTTGCACGAGCGGATATTCCCCGTTGATTTGTTCCCGTAAAATTTCCAAAAGTGCAATTTTCGTGCGCGCGGAAGCTTCTTCCACGTAGTAGGGCGGACGTTGCAAAAACAAATCCACGCATTTGGAAATATGCCGATGTACGGTGAACCCGTTTTTCAAAAAGATAGGCTCGGAAAATTCAACGGGCAATTCATAGGGGAGCATTTTCGACGGGTTAAACGTTTCTTCCGTCGCCGTACCAAGTGAGCGTCGTTTATCGGAAAATTGGTCGGTTAAATCCAAATTCAACACGTAAATTTTCAAAGCTTCCGTTTCTTTTATGGAAAAGCGATAATGGCATAAAGCAGGTAAAAAGATAGCTTCGTTGCCTGAAAAGGCGTAAGTTTCTCCGTTTGCGGTTAGCGTGCCTTCGCCTTGGGCAACGTAAAACAAACGGCAGTCGTAGCACACGCTCGTCGCCTTCGAGGGTTTGAACGCTGCGTGTACGCTGGCATATCGGATAAACGGATTGAGTTGCGTTAAGTTCATATCAGTAAATCTCCCTTCCGTTTTTTATTATATAAACTAAATCCCCGTTTGTCAAGCGTTCAAGGGCAAATGTTTGTTTTGTTATGTTTTTTGTTTGTTGATTGCTATTATCATAACAAATAATATAGTATAATAAAGTCGTAGCATTAAGGAGAGTGGAAGTATGCTGTTTTCTGTTGGGTATCGAGTACGAGCAGACGAAAGCTTCGTAGAAGAGATTATTTCGAGAAAGGATAGTATTCACGAAGTATATTGTTCTTGGGGCGCGTTTCCGAGCGGTAGAAACGACCAAACGCGGAGCGAAGGATTAACGCCTTGGGAAGCGCAGGCAAAGCAACTTGCGGATTTGGAAAAAATCGCAGGGGCAGGCATTAAGCTTAATTTATTGTTCAATGCGAATTGCTACGGGCATTTGGCGCAGTCAAGGGCGTTGTTCAATCAAGTGGGGGAAACGTTGGATTTTGCAAAAAAATTCAATCTCACGTCCGTCACCACCACGTCGCCACTGATTGGGAAATTTATCAAACAGAATTTTGAAGGGATAGACGTGCGCGCTTCCGTGAATATGAAAATCGGCACGGTCCACGGCTTTGAATACGTCGCGGAATACTTCGATAGTTATTACGTCCAACGTGAGAAAAACCGTGATTTTAAAGCGTTGAAAGAACTTCGCACTTGGTGCGATAAAAACGGAAAAGAGATGTATTTGCTAGCAAACAGCGGTTGTTTAAACGATTGCTCGGCGCACACCTTCCACGATAATTTAGTGGCACACGAAAAGGAAATAGCAAAAATGGACAACGGCTACGCTTTTGAGAGCGTTTGCCGAAAATACTTAAAACAGGAAGACAAACGCGACTGGCTTCTTACGGGTACGAGCTTTATTCGCCCCGAAGACACGGAAAAATACGAAGGGCTTGTCAAAGCGATGAAGCTTGCCACGCGCGTTCACAACAATCCCACGCGTATCTTACGGGCGTATATCGATCGAGGTCGGTACGTCGGTAATTTGGCGGGATTGCTCGAACCCGATCATTCGGGTACGATTTATCCGTACGTTTTAGAAAACAAAAACGTGACGGTGGAATACGAAAACGAAAAAATGAAATATACGAACACGGGAAACGCGTTCGTAAAATTGGAGGAGAACTATGCTTACCAGCAAAATGATTAAAGAGGCGGCGTTTGAAGCAGGCGCAGATCTTTGCGGTATCGGACCTATGAGTCGTTTCGACGGCGCGCCCGACGTAATGAATCCGCAGTTCCTGTTCCCGAACGCAAAGAGCTGTATCGCTTTCGCGTTCAGAATACCGCGTGGCGTACAAAGAGGGATTGAAGAAGGGACGCAGTTTTATCAATACCCGTCTATGGCATACGGTGGTATCAACGAAATTTTCGCACCTGCCGTGCTTTACCACGTAGGTAAGGTAATTGAAGACGCAGGCTACGAAGCGTTCGTGTACCGTAATACGGGTGCGCGCGGTGCGGTGTCGGATATGGACGGCACGCCCGGGAACACGCTCTCACCCGAAGAACAAATCGAAGTGAGCAAGCACGCAAAAGGCAAAACGGCGCACCACAGAAGCGTACAGTTTACCCGTCCTGCGGAAGAAGGGAAACAACCGCCCGATTTACAATTCCAATTCCGTTTGGCGGCGGTTGCGTGTGGTCTTGGGGAAATCGGTTGGAGCAAAATGCTTTTAACGCCCGAATTCGGACCTTTGCAACGTGTAGCGTTCATTTTCACGGACGCGGAGCTTGAATACGACGAAATGTATTCTGGCAAACCTCTTTGCAGAAAGTGCGGCGCGTGTGTTCGCGAATGCCCTGGTGGGTGTATTCCTGCAATCAAATCGGGTAAAACGGTTTCGGTAAATCTTGCAGGCAAGCTTTGCGAATGGGGCGACATCGATATGTGGCGTTGCTACGCATTCTATACGCACGGTGGCAGATATTATAACCCGTTCGTGCCGAAAGAAGTATTTGATAAAAACGAGAACGGTATGCTCGACCTTTTGGAAGGGGTGACGGACGTTGCCAACGAAAAAGAGGTTATGAAAGTATATACGGCGCTTGAAAAGTACTTCCCCAGCTGGGTAGGTTATAATATGGCAAAATGCGGTGGTTGTATCCGTGCCTGCGTAAGTATGCTGGAAAAGAAAGGTGGCTGTATGGAAGGACGTTTTGAAAATCCTCTGCGCCACGAAATGCGCGCTTGGAAAATGGACAGATGATTGAAATCAAAGAAAATCCCAAAAACGGGAGCGGTTTCGACACAATACATACGTTTGATACTTGGAAAGTTGCGTTCATCACGAGCGCCACGCAGTATGGCGATTTAACCGATTTAAAAATCGTGAAACGGCATACGCAAACGGACGAAGTATTCGTGCTTGTAAAGGGCGAAGCGACCATTTTCACAGGCGACGGCGACGAGCCGTTAAAGCGAACGCCTATGGAAAAGGAAAAGCTGTATAACGTAAAGAAAAACACGTGGCATCACGTGCAGGTAAGCGAAGACGCGCTTCTCGTCGTAGTGGAAAATAACGGTACGACCAAAGAAAACACAGAAACGAAAGTGTTGACGGTAGAAGAAATAAAGGAGATAAGAGAATGATAACGGCTACAATGATAAAAGAAAAAGCCAAAGAACTTGGTGCGGCAACGTGCGGTATCGGCGATATTAAATACTTTATCGGCGACGATCCCCAACACAATCCGCTTGAAATTTTGCCGAATGCAAAGTGCATTATCGGCTTCGGCTTGCCCGTACCCAAAGGCTTATACGAAGCAATGGAAAACGGAAGTCAATTTTATAACTACACAAATCTCGGCGTGAAATATACCGACGAAAGTTTTGCGGAAATCTTCTTGATTAAGATGGGCGCAATGATTGAAAACGCAGGCTACGACGCTTGTTTGCAAAGAAGCGTACCTGGGTTTAAGGTAAAAGGGGATAAGAGCTGTAATCCCGAAGTAAGCCGTATTTACGAATTGCAGTTTGCTTCGCCCGTAGCGGAAGGCAAGCCTGCACCCGACGTAATCATTGATTATAACAAGGCGGCGGTTGTCTGCGGTTTGGGTAGCGTTGGTTTGCACGGCAAAGTGATTGCGCCCAAATACGGTCCGTTTATGCGTTGGGTATTTATTATCACGGATATGCCCTTGGAATGCGACGAACCGTTCAAAGGCGAGCTTTGCGATAAATGCGGTAAATGCTTAACGGCTTGCCCTGGGAAAGCAATTTCTGCGGAGAACGGGGTGGATACGTGGCAATGTAGCGTATATTACCGTGGCGCGCACAAATCCAATCCGTTTATGACGGAAGAATTTTTGAAAGGCGACCCTGAACGGGAAGCGATTATCAACGGTGAAAAGAAATTTGATGCAGAAAGCGCAAAAGAAATACACGCAAAACTCAAATTCTTGCCCCAAACGCACTTTGGCTACGTAGCTTGCCTTTGCGGTAAGGCGTGTGAAACGGTTTGCTATCATCACTTAAAGGAGAACAGAAAAATATGAAACAACAAATAATTGATTTGGCGAAAAAATGCGATGCCGACCTTGTTGGATTTGCTTCGCGCGATCGCTTTGATGCAAACGATCCGCTCTTTAAAATTTTCCCGAACGCGCAAACGGTAATCGGGCTTGGCTTCCGCGTACTTCGCGGTATCTATCGTGGGGTAGAAGAAGGTACGACGTATTATCAATATACCACGATGGGCGTGGAAAACTTGGAAGAAACGGTGATGCCTATGGCGCTTCTGCGTGTGTCGAACTTGATTGAAGCGGAAGGCTACACGGCGTTGCCCCAAAGAAAAAATCCCTTGATTTTAAACGAAGAAGACGAAACGAACCCCGAAGTCGATTACACCGACGTTTTTCGCGGTGTAAAGGCAGAAAATCAGCTGAATTTCTTGGATTGCGCGGTGAAATGCGGTTTGGGGGAAGAGAGCAAAATTCACAGTCTTTTAACGCCTGAATTTGGTCCTTTCGTGCGTGTTTGCTTTATTATCACGGACGCAAAAATCGAACCTACGCAGTTGAAAGAGTTTAATCTTTGCGACGGTTGCGACGAATGTATTAAAGCTTGTCCTGGACGCGCAATCGACGAAAATGGGGAAACGAACAGCTGGCGTTGCGCGGTGTATTATAACGGCGCAAACGGCAGTAAAAACCCGTTTATGCCCCCCGAAGCGTTCTCTGATTTCGATTTAAAAACGAAAATGGAAATCATCAAGGGCAGTGCGGAATTTGATAACGAACAGGCGAGAGAAATTTTGGATAACATTTATTTCTACCCCCCTGCAAAGCACTTCTACCGCACGTCTATTTGTGGCAGAGCTTGTGATAGAGCTTGCTATATCCATCTTGAAAAGAAAGGCGTTTTGACGAAATCGTTCAACAAACCGTTCCGTGAAAAAGAAGATTGGAAATTATCCATCAAACAATTTGAAACGGGCAAAAGAGAAGATTGATAGCAAGAGAAAAAATTTGAATTAAAATAAAAAAGGAGAATAACTATGAATAAAGACAAATTAAGAATAGTAATTATCGGTTGCGGTAGATTCTGCAAAAACTTCGTGCCTCTTTTCAAAGCGCACCCCGTGGTAGAAAAGGTGTACGTATGCGATATTAGAAAAGAACGTGAACGTGAGTATATGGAAAAATTTGACGTCGAGGGATACGAAAGCTTTGAAAAAGCGCTTGCAGACCCGTCGATTAACGCAGTTGCAATCTTCACGGAACGTTTTAGACACGGTCAAATGGTAATCGACGCGCTCAAAGCAGGAAAGAACGTGTATTCGGCAGTACCTTGCGCAATTTCCATTGATGAAATGCGTGAAATCGTTCGCCTTGTTAAAGAAACGCGTTTGACGTATTCAATGGGTGAAACGGGTGTTTACCGCGCGCCTGCGGTATATTGCCGTAGAGAATTTAAAAAGGGTACGTTCGGTAAATTCGTGTATGGTGAAGCGCAGTATAACCACGATATTCGCAATATGGAAGGTAGCTTCAAGAGTTCTGGTGGCGAAGAGCATTGGAAAGAATTTGCAGGCATTCCGCCTTTCTTCTATCCCACGCACTCTACGTCTATGATTTTGAGTTCTATGCCGGGCGTGTACGCGACGAAAGTATCTGCAATGGGTTTTGCAGGCAGTCCCAGAACGGACATTTACGGCAGAACGGGACAAAATTATTACGACAATCCGTTCAGCAATGAAACGATGCTTTTGCACCTTTCCAACGGCGGTATTGCAAGAATTAGCGAAAACCGTTGCGTAGGTTGGATGTCGCCTGAAACGTATATTACGCAATTCTACGGCACGGACGGTGGCTACGAATTTTCGGTGGCGAACCACCACCAAACGCATTGGGACCCTGAACGCCCTGGTAAAGTGATTATGAAGTGCGTGACGGACGAATTACAACCCAAATCCGTTTCCGATATGATTAAGGAAGATTACGACGTAGCCGTGCAAAAAATCGCGGACACGGCAGGGTTCACGGAAACTTCGCCCGTACAACCCACGTGGCGTTTGCCCAAGGAATTTGAAGGGATTAGAAACGGACATAACGGCACGCACCATTTCTTAATCGACGATTTCTGCCGTGCGTATGCAACGGGTAAGCTTTCGCCTACGAACATTTGGGCGGTTGCAAGATATAATATCCCTGGGCTTGTTGCGCATATGTCGGCAATGGCAGGCGGTCAACTTATGGACATTCCCGACCTTGGCGACCCCCCTGCAGATTGGGAAGTGCTTGACTTCGATAGCTAAAAGGAACGCTTTTAAGCTTAAAAAACGAAAAAGATTAAGAGATACCGTTGGGTATCTCTTTTCTCTTGGCTGGGGATAAGTGATTCGAACACCCGAATGACGGAGTCAGAGTCCGTTGCCTTACCGCTTGGCGAATCCCCAAAATGAAACGGAAATCGTTTGTTTTTACTTTGTTATTTTATCAAACTTTTCCGTTTCTGGCAAGCGTTTTTGTGGGGCGTTTATAAAGTTTTTAAAAAAATCATAAGATTTGCGAAAGCTTGTTATAAAAATCTAATTTTTTATTTGCTTCTTGCTTTGCTTGGTCGAATAACGCTTTTGCTTTTTCGGGGTTGGATTTCATAAGCGAAGCAAAACGGTTTTCACCCATTAAGAAATCGTTCATATCCAAATTAGGCGCTTTACTATCTAGCGTAAACGGTTTTTCTTGCGTGGGGTTATATCGGAAAAGTTGCCAATAACCGCTTTCGACTGCTTTCCGTTCTTCTTCCATACTTTTGCTCATATTAACTCCGTGGGAAATACAAGGCGAATAGGCGATAATCAGAGACGGACCCTGATAAGCTTCCGCTTCCGTGAACGCGTTCAAAAGTTGTTGCTTGTTTGCGCCCATAGAAACCTGCGCAACGTACACGTCGCCGTAAGTCATAGCCATAAGCGCGAGATTTTTCTTGCTCTTTTGCTTACCTGCGCTCGCAAAGCGCGCGATTGCGCCAAGAGGCGTGGCTTTGGAACGTTGTCCGCCCGTGTTGGAATATACTTCTGAATCCAAAACGAGTATATTTACGTTTGCACCGCTGGCTAAAACGTGGTCAAGACCGCCAAAACCGATGTCGTAAGCCCAACCGTCGCCACCGATAATCCAAACGGATTTGTCTGTGTTTTCTTGCGCCAGCCACATACCGTAGCCAAATTCGGCGTTATCTTCAAAAAGTGAGTTTGCCCAAGCCGGACCTTTCCCGTTTGCATTCACGGTGTAAGGGCAGGTAGGGGCAGAACCGCCGTAAATAGACGAGCAACCCGTGGCGTTGGCAATCAGCATTTTTTCACCGAATAACTGCGTTAAAACTTTGATATACGGCGTTTCACCGCAACCCGAGCAGGCGTAGGAAAACTCAAACAACGGTTGCGAGAATTGACTGCCTTTTACGGTATTGCGTTTAAAATTGCTCGTATCCGCTTGCTTTACGTTTTCGGCGAATTCCCAATTTCTGCCTTCGCTGGGCATAAGCTCGGTGGCAGGGCGCATCACGAGCGCTTTTTCCTTGGCAGGGCAGGTGTTTGCGCACACGCCACAACCCATACAATCGTGGGGCGAAACCTGCACGCGGAAACGTGCGCTTTTCAAGCCCACGGCAGGCTTTGTGATAAAGCTTTCGGGCGCACTCGTTTGTTCGTCTAACACGAACGGACGAATACACGCGTGCGGACAAACGAAAGAACACTGATTGCATTGAATACAGTTTTCGGGTATCCATTTGGGCATCAGATAAGGCACGCCGTGCTTTTCCAAACGGGTCATACCCGTGGGGATTTCTCCGTCGGGTCGGAATGCGGAAACGGGCAAATCGTCACCCTTTAAAGAGAGTATGGGCGAGATAAAGTTTTGGAAATACTCGTCTTTCGGGCGAGCAAGCATTCCTTCGTTTTTATTTTCGTTTATCCATTCGCTTGGATAATCGATTTTTTGAAGCGCTTCTTGCGCGCAATCGAGTGCGGAGAAATTATTTTGCACCACTTCTTCGCCTTTTTTAGCAAACGTTTTTCGTATGGCTTCTTTCATATATCCGATAGCCTTTTGATAGGGCATAACGGCAGGATTGAGATAGAAAAACGCCGCTTGCATAATCGTACTCGTCCTGCCCTGTAAGCCCGTTTCATTGGCAATTTTTGTGGCGTTGATTACGAATAATTTTGCTTGTTTTTCCGCTACCGCCCGTTTAAACGCAGGGGGCAGGTATGCGTTGAGCGCACTTTCCGTGTCGCAGGGGCAGTTGAGAAGCACCGTTCCGCCCGTTTTTAATTTTGAAAGCATATCGTAGCGCGTGAGATAGGATGGATTATGGCAGGCAAGAAAATCAGCGCGGTCAATTAAATACGCCGAACGGATAGGCGTTTTGCCGTAGCGCAGATGAGAAACGGTCGTTCCGCCCGATTTGCGAGAATCGTAGCTAAAATATCCCTGCACGAACAAATCGGTGTAATCGCCGATAATTTTAATGGAATTTTTATTTGCGCCCACCGTACCGTCCGAACCCAAGCCGTAAAACAAACACGACGTATGGTTTTGGTCGGTGAAAATTGGCGTAGAGCAATCGAGAGAAGTATGCGTAATATCGTCGCAAATGCCCAAAGTGAAATGATTTTTCGGCGTTTCGCTTTGCAGGTTTTTAAACGTGGCAAGGCACATTGCAGGGGTAAATTCTTTTGAACCCAAGCCGTAGCGTCCGCCCACCACTTCCATTTGTTTCAAACCGTGTTCACGCAGGGCAGTGCAAACGTCGAGATACAACGGCTCGCCAAGCGCGCCTGCTTCTTTCGTGCGGTCGAGTACGGTGATTTTTTCGCACGTTTGCGGTAGGGCGGCGATAAACGCGCGGCTGTCGAACGGGCGGTATAACCTTACGTTTATCAAACCCACCTTTTCTCCCGAGGCGTTGAGCGTTTCCACCGCTTCTTGCATCGTGGAAGCACCGCTACCCATTATCACCGCAACGCGCGTTGCTTGGCTGTCGCCGAAATAATCGAACGCGTGATAACTTCTGCCCGTGATTTTCGCCACGGCGTCCATTGTTTCTTGTACGATAGCAGGCACGGCGAGATAAAACCCGTTTGCCGCTTCGCGGTTTTGGAAATATATATCGGGGTTTTGCGCAGTGCCTCGCGCCTTGGGATTATCGGGCGTAAGCGCACGGGCTTTAAACGCTTGAACGGCTTGTGTGTCAAGCAACGAGCGCATTTCGTCGTATTCAAGAATTTCGATTTTGTTAAGTTCGTGAGAAGTTCTGAACCCGTCGAAAAAATGCAAAAACGGAACGCTCGATTTCAAAGTGGCAAGGTGAGCAACGAGTGCGAGGTCGTGCGCTTCCTGCACCGACGACGAAGCGAGCATCGCAAACCCCGTTTGCCTTGCCGACATCACGTCTTGATGGTCGCCGAAAATACTTAACGCGTGCGTAGCGATTGCGCGTGCGCTCACGTGGAATACGGTGGGCAAAAGCTCGCCTGCGATTTTAAACATATCGGGAAGCATCAAAAGCAATCCTTGACTGCACGTGTAGGTGGTGGCGAGCGAACCGCAAGTAAGCGCGCCGTGCATTGCGCCAGCCACGCCACTTTCCGATTGCATTTGCACAATTTTCGGCACGTTTCCGAAAAGATTGGGCTTTTGTGCGTTTGCCCATTCGTCCGCTTGCTCTGCCATCGGTGACGACGGAGTAATCGGGTAAATCACGGCAAGTTCGGAAAAGGCGTAGGAAACGTAGCTTGCCGCCGCGTTCCCGTCCATAGTCCTTGTTTTCTTATTTGTCATAAAACACTCTCCTTTTGCTTAACCTTAATAAAGCTTCGCGATAAAATATACAAGTTTATTATACTATATTTTTTTTGACAATAATAGCATTTAACGAACGAAAAAACGTAATAAAACAAACGCTTGACGCGCCTTGTTCC
>JAEIGA010019113.1_pt1 | contig 10447 bp, 1 predicted proteins | sample 9270691 | NCBI WGS metagenome assembly JAEIGA01 (sample SAMN17057246, study PRJNA624740) | gut metagenome | biome: biome; isolation source: fecal sample | host: Bos grunniens | place: China: Xizang | collected 2019
ATCTACTTGTGCTTGAGATACACCATCAGCTTCAACGATTTCGTATGCATTTACTAATGCTTGATCTAATACTAATAAGCTTTCTGGAGTATATTTAGCTTGTTCAGCAAATTTAGCTAATGCAGTTTCGATTGCAGCTTCTAATGCTGATTTGTTTACTTCAGGTACAACTGGAGCATCTGCTTTTTCATAGAAACGAATTTCTGCCATAGATGTAAACATGTTTTGTTTACTTGCATTATCAGATCCTGAACGAGTAACTGTCATTTTTACATAACGTCCGCTAGCTTCAAACATTACACGTTGGAAGGCATTTCTGTTTGCAAGTTTTTCATCAGCTGCAGATCCTGTAGTATCCATTACAACATGTTTTACTAATGTTAAGTTGTTTACATCATCACCTACATATAAATCAAATTCGAAGATATCACCGTTCCATGATCCATCTTGACGTGGTAAGTAAGCAATGTTAGCTAAATCATAAGATTGTCCTAAGTCATAAGTAATAGAGATAGGAAGTTTATCTGATCCACTCCAGTCAGAGTGCCAGTGTGTAGAGTTGTTGTAGTCTAATGTTTTATCTGCAGTTTCCCCTGTGTATTGTGAATCAACTGCTTCAATTGTTACACCAGAGTTTGCTGATTTGTTAATTAAGTATGCATCATCTAATGGTTTTCCTACTAATGCGTTGATTGCATTTTCGATTTCAGTTACAGCTGCATTTACACTAGCTTGTGTTTTGTTTTCATCAGCAATTAATGCTTTCGCTGCTTCTACTTTTGTACTTAATGCTGCATAACTTTCTTCTGTATATAAGTGAGCTGTTAATGCTTCTGCTTTTGCGATTGCTGCTTCTAAAGCGTTTGTAGAAACAGTTGCACTTACTAATTTAATATCAAATTTGTCAATTTGAGGAGATTTTGAACTTGGTCCTGTGAATGTCCATACACCAGTTCCAGCATTTTCAATCACTAATGTGAATGTTGCAGTTTTTGTAGTTGATGCATCAGAAGATCCTGCTGTTACATCTTGCGCTACGATGTTTCCTGCTGTATCAGTGAATGATAATTTGTTGTTAGGGTCTCCACTACGGTATGTAACTGTTACTTCATATGTTCCAGCTGTTGCAGCTTTGTAAGGAATACGCATGATGTCATTTTGGTTTAGACAGTTTACGAATTTTCCATTGCTTGCCCATTCAGATGTAGAAACACTTAATTTCCAAGTTTCGTCTGCTCCACCTGTGTTTTCAAGTGCTGCATATTCTGCTTCTAATGTGTTAGTAGTTCCTACTTCAGCAGGGAATACATATGGGTTTGCTTCTGTGAATGATCCTAATGGTACTAATGCATCTTTCGCAGCTTTTAATTGTAAGTATGCTTTACCATAGTTTACTGCGTCTTCATTTGCAAGTGTAGTTTGCGCAAATGCTTTTGCTGTTGCAAATGCTTCCCAACCTTCGTTGTATGTACCTTCAATGTATCCAGATACAGAATCATATAATTCTTGTAATTGTTCTTTAGAGTATCCATCTAAATCTTCAATTGTAATAACTGCTTCAGAGTTAAATCCAACGATTGCTCCATTTGTTGGTTCTACAAGTTCGATTGTAAAGAAGATGTCTCCTTTTACTTTTGAGTCACGTTTTGTACGGATTGTTACTGTTTTTTCAGTTTCACCATCCGCAAATTCAACTACGATACCTTCTGTAGTGTAGTAGTCACCTTGTACTGCTGAACCTGGGTTGTCTTGTAAAATAACACTTACCGCACCAGTTGATCCACCTGTACGTTTAATTTTTACATCTAATTCAGATTCTTCTGGCATTCTGTACGCAGCGTGTTCAATTTCTAACATACCTTTTCCATCGTTTGCTAGAATTGCGGCAGCTTCAATACCGATTGCTCTGTTTTTAACAACTAATCTTAATGTGTGTTGTCCAGGTGCTAAATCTGGAGTTGCGTAAATTACTTGTCCAACTGAACGAGTTGTTGCACTTGTATCAACGATACCTTGGCTTACACCATCGATAAACACTTCCATTGTACCGTGGTTTGGATCAAATGTTCCAATTAAGTAAGCGTTTGTTCCATTGAATGTAAGAGTAGCTTCAGCTCCTGGGTTTGCATACATGTTTGTTTCGTTTACATATTGCGCACCAGTTTCTTGTGTCCATCCACTGTAAGTGAATCCAGCACCATCGCTAGTATCTGTATCAGTGTTGTCTACTACTAACATTCCATCAGGAATTGGGTTTGGCATTTCAAAGTCACGTGTAGCTTTGTAAACACCTACTTCAGAGATTAAAATTTCTGAATCAGTTGTAGCCATTGTAATACGTACTTTGTCAGCTTTTACTTCTTTGAAACGAGATAAACGTTTTGCCCCAATTGTTGCACCTTCGTCTACTGTTTTCCATTCTCCACCATTGTTAGAAACTTCAACTTTGAATGATTTAATACGTTGACCTTTTTGAATTGCTTCTTCAATTGATACGATATCAAATGATTTTGTTGCACCTAAGTCAATAATCATTTCCGCAGTGTTTGTTCCTTCTGCAGTTGCCCAGTAAGTTAAATCGTTTTCATCTAACATGTTGCTTGGTTTGAAGGCGATGTCATTACCATAAACGCTATCTACAGAAATTGTTGCATCTGCTGCTAAGTTTTCATCAAATGTGTTTTTAATTGCGCTACCAAATTCAGCCAAACGGTTTAAGATATCAGTATCTACTGTTCCTTGGTTGTTTGGTGGGATGTTTAATAATAATGGTGAGTTGTGTCCTACTGAACGGAAGTACATTTCACCTAATTGTTCCATTGATTTAGGAGTTTTTTTACTGTTTCCCCAGAACCATCCAGAAGTAATACGAGCATCTGATTCCCCAATTGTCCATTGGTTTCCATCTTCATAACCTTTTGCATATTCACCTGTATGGTTAGAATCTACAGTACCACCGTTATCTAAAGATTCAATACGAGAACCGTTGTAGTCGATCATTTCTTTAGCATTGTAGTCTACTTTTGATTTTGACCATGTTTCATCAGCCGCAAAACCATTTTCGTTTCCAATCCAACGTACTGTTGTGAAGGCTTTCGCACCAAATAACATACTGTCTGCGTCAAATCCTGCAGCTTCTCCTTCGTATTGTTGGATTGTATCAAACCATTTTTCGAAGTCATACCATTGTACAGCACTTCCTCCACCTTTGGCTCCATCCATCCATACTTCAACGAAATGTCCATTGTTTCCATATTTATCACTGCTTAAGATTTCGATTAATTGGTTGTTGTAGTATTCGTTGTAGTCTAAGTAGTCTAATTCATCTGCTTGTTCCCAAGTCATACCATTGATTGGGTATCCATTTCCAGCAATTAATGAAGATCCATCTTGTTTAAAGTATCCATAAGATTTCGCATTTACATCCCATGGTGATAAGTATAGACCCATGTCTAAGTTGTATTTTGTACAAGCTGCTGAAATTTCAGCTAATACGTCACCTGAGTAGTTTGTTGCCTCTAAGTCGTGATCAGTGTAAGCACTTCTCCAAATACAGAATCCATCGTGGTGTTTTGCAGTTACGATTACTTTTTTAAATCCAGCATCGTAAATTGCTTTTACTAATGTTTCAGCATCAAATGGGTTTGTTAAGTTAAAGTTACTTGGATTTTCACGTCCATTACCCCATTCACTACCTGTGAAAGTGTTCATACCAAAGTGTACGAATGCTGCTAATTCATCTTTTTGGTATTTGAATTGGTTCGCATCAGGAGTTACTCCCCATGCTTCTGGTTCTGCTGTTGCATTATCGCTTAATGCAGCATCAGTGATGTTTGCTGCAGCTTTCATATCTGTTGGCACAACAACATTTGGTAATACTGTTGTCATTGCTAATAAAGCCGCTAACATCAATTTTAGTTTTTTCATGTCCATCATCCTTTCTTTTTTTATAGTATATCATTTTTTCAACCGCTTTCATAACTTTTTTATCATGGAATTTTAAACTATTTTATTTGATATTTTGATAATAAAAAAAGAGGCAATTTTTCATTGCCTCTTCATTGATATTATTGTGCGATGTAAGTCAATACTTCACTATAGTTTGTATATACTTTTACACCATCCATAACATTATATGCTCTTACTTTATAGTAGTAAGTTTTTCCAGCTTTTACCGTATTGGTTGTAGTTGTAGCTGTTGTGCGTTTTAATAATGTGTATTTTCCATTCACACTTGTTGCACGATATACGTCATAGTATTTCATTGTTGCTAGCTTGTTCCATGTAATTGCTACTTGTGTATCACTCGCTTTTTCGGCATTCAATGTTAATACTTCAGATGTTGCTACACCAACCACTTCATTTGAGCCATTTGTCATCACACGATCAACTGAGTCATAACGAGCAGCTTTCACTTGGTAAGTATATGTTCCTTCTGCCATCGCTTTAGAAGTGTAGCTTCTAGCATCTTTTCCTAATGTAAGGATTTTTTTCCATGCACTTGTGTCAGATTTACGGTAGATAATGTAACGAGTTGCACCTTCTACTGCAGTCCAAGTTAAATCAAATTGGTTTGAACCATTTGGTGTTAATGTAAGTTCTACTTCTCCATTTAACATTGGAGTTACACTTGCTTCTTCACTTGCTTCAAATTCTTCATCAGCTTTCATTGCTTTCACGCGGTAAGTATATTCTTTACCAGTTTTTACTCCATTTGCAACATAAGTTGTTTCCGTAGTTTTCGCAACCACAATCCAGTCGCCTTCTGCACTTAAACGTTCTACAACATATTGATCAGCGTTTGCTACTGAATTCCAGCTTAATTGAATTGTTTTGTAATCAACAGCTTCTGCGATAAGTCCTGTTACTTTCGTAATTGAACTTTGTGCAGCTTCTAAAACTTCATTAATTTTAGCTACCATTGCATCAACATTTTCTTGTGATGCTGGGAATTCTAATACTAATTTTGCTTCATCAACCACATCAGCGATTGCTTTTAAGCTTTCTTCACTCATTCCTGCTGTATCTAAAGTTTCAGCTGATTCAATTGCTACTACTAATTCATCTGTATTAATTTGTGATGCATAAACTTCAAGCTCGTTAATTCCAAGCGTATGTTCATCTGTATTACTTAATTTTGTTTGTACAAGACGTACATAACGTGCTTGTGTTGGTTGGTCTAATTTTACATTAACTTTACCTGGGTTCATATTGTCACCCACAAATGCATGTGCTCCAGATTTCACAAAGTCACTACCATTTAGTGAAGTGTAAATGTCAAAGGCACCATTCATTGGGTAGTAGTATAAAGTAATGTCAGTTACATTATAAGTTGCTTGTAAATCTACTTGGATAAAGTTTCCAATAGTAGCTTTTAATGATGTACGGTTAGCGTTTAATGCAGATGTATCAATAATTCCATCTGTTGCCACACCTGGATTAAATTGAGGATATTTTAATGTTCCATCAGCTTTATATCCACCTTCAATTTCATTAATCGTAACTGGTTTATTTAATGCTACGTTTTCTTTTACAATTTCTCCAACTGTATTTGGTTCTAATGAACGCATCCAGTATCCAATATAAGGAGAAATCAAATCATATCCATGTCCACCAATGTGAACTTCACCTTTATCAGATTTATATAATGAACCTGCATTTGTCATATCAAGGATGTCATAGCTATATGTGTTTTCAACACCATTTAATTCAATTGTTCCTGAATATAAGTCGATGTAAGGAATATTCCATTTTTCACATACTTCTTTGGCTTTCGCAAAGTATGCAGACATATCTTTTGTTTCTCCTCCCCAAGTTGAGTTTGGAGTAGCATAGTTTACGATATAACCAATTTTAGCACCGACATAGTTTGATACTGTATAGTGAATCATTTCTTCTAATCCACCTGCAAATGTAGAAACATCAAAGCTTTCAACATCATAAGAATCGCTTACTTCACCAATTGGTGCTGAATCCATTGCGTCATTTACTCCACCATGTAAAATTACATAATCATATTGTTTTGTTGTATTGTTTTGTAATTGTGTAAGTACACGGTTGTTTGGACGAATCGTAGAAGCAGATGCCCCACTTACTCCCGCATTTTTCCAATCCATTTTGTTTTGGGTACCAATACGTCCTGCCCAACCATTTTGTTTGTAGTCATCTTTCACAGCATTTGTAATAGAGTCCCCAACAAATAATACTGATTTTCCAATTAAAACATTTTCTTCAAATGGAATATATGCCTCTGGGAATTCATGTCCAGCTACTGCTAAGTTTTTAAATACTTCAAATTGATCAATTGTTGAAATATTTCCTAACATTCTTACATATGCTGCGTTATCATCAACAATTGTATATGTATAACGGTACACATCATTCATGCTACCTTTTACCCCAGCTGCTTGATATCCTAATGGAGTTGCGATTGTTTCTTCAAATGCTACTTGTCTAACTAGCTTGTGGTCTGCAGAGTAAACTTCCATTACATAGTTTTCTTTCGCAAAACCTGACCAATCAAGAACATCGCCTTTGACAACTGGAATTTGGTGTGTTGCGAAAAGGTTTGCATAGTTTTTCGTATTTACTAGTTTTTCTCCATTGTAAGTTAATGCTTTATACCAGTTATCGTAGTGGTTACGATCAAATAAGTTTTCAATTTCACGGTGTGATAATTTTTGAGCAAATAACCAATCGATTAATCCTTCTGTTTCAGCAGCACTTTTCCAAACGTTGTGTCCAGCTCCATCGTATGTAGTGAATGTGATTTTTTGTCCACCTGCTTTTTTAATCGCATTTACCATTGTTTCAGTTCCGGCATAAGGCACAGTTGGATCAGCTGTACCATGGAATGTCCATACTGGAACATCTTTCATAATATCCGCTTTACGATGGTCAGCACCACCACAAATTGGAACACCAGCTGCGAATACATCAGAGTGGTTCATTAATAAGTTCCATGTACCAAATCCACCCATTGAAAGCCCCATTGCATAAGTACGATCTGTATCTGTAGAGTATTGAGCTTTCACTGTTTCTAAGATTTTCATTACTGTTCCTAATTGTTGTTCAGGAATCAATGAGCTATCATAATCACCATTTGCCCAATCTGTTTCAACCCAACGTTTTCCACTTGGACATTGTGGGGCGATGATAATAGAATCCCATGTAGCAGGATGAACCTTAAATAAGTCATCAAATACATGTAATAATTGAGCAATGTTATTCGTTCCACGTTCTCCAGCACCGTGTAATAAAACGATAACTGGATATTTTTTAGATGCATCATAGTTTTCTGGAACATATAAACGATATGGCATACTTGCTGTTTCATCGGTATATGTTAAAGCTTGCGTCATTGCGTTTTGATCAATTGTTGCATTTTTTACTGCGTTGTAAATAGCAGTTGCATATCCATCAACTACCGCTTGTTCGCTATCTTTTTTATCATAGTTTACAGCATCAATTGCTGCTTGAATTGTAGTATAGTTCGTTACATTGCCTTCAAATTTTTCTGCAAATGCCACAGCTTCATTTACTGCAGTATAATCTGCAGGGTCTTGCGAACTTAAATCATAAGCATATACTTCAATTTCATTTATCCCTAATGAGTATTTATTGTTATATAAGCTTGTTTGTACAACACGCACATAGCGTGCATCGGTTGGGCTCTCAAGTGATAATGTGATGCTCCCTGGTTTATTGTGTAAATCTGTAAATGAATGAGAAAGCACCTTTGTCCATTGTGTTCCATCTACTGAGACTGTTACATCAAAGGTTGGGCTCATCGGATAGTAGTACACTGCTACATTTGTTAGAGCATATACATCCTGTAAGTCAATTTCATAATATTCTCCTACGTATTTGTCTACAGAAGTACGGTTCGCATTGATTGCAGAAGTATCAATAATACCATCGGTTGCGACAACTGGATCAAAGAATGCATTGACCAATGAACCATCGCTATTATATCCACCTTCTACTGAACTTAATGTAACTGGTTTATTTAACGCAATATTATCATCAGACGTTAATCCAGTTGCTGGTTCTGCTGCAAAGACATTCATGTTCATCATTGAAATCAACATTGTGACTGTACAAAGCGCTGATAAGATTTTTTTCCAAACTTTCATAATTCTTCCTCCTTAAGTCATACTTCTATTATACGCTTACCTAAATAAAAAACATAGAGATTTTGAAAGCGTTTACCAAACAAATCCAAAAAAAGTGATAGATTTTTAAGTCTATCACCTTAATTCTACTAACTATTTTGCAGTTACAAATTTAATTGTTGAATATGGAGTGTAAACTGTATATTTAATGTCTTCTCCTGATTTGTATGTTTTGTAACCACGTACTTTAAAGAAATATTTTTTACCTGATTTTAAAGATTTCGCTGTGTAACTTAATTCTTTAGTTGTAGTAAGTTTGGTGTATTTTCCATCAATACTAGTTGCACGGTAAACTTGGTAGTGGGTTACACCTTCCACTTTTTTCCATGAAACCTTTACTAGCTTACTTCCTGCTGTTAATGTTAAAGATGGTGCCAGTTCTTCTACACTTCCTTTTACAGTATTAGATGCATCGCTCATTACACGATCTTTTGAATCATAACGCCCAGCTTTTAAAATGAATTGGTAATTACCATTTGGCATTTCTGCTGTAGTGTATGTTAAGTCTTTTGCGCCTAATGTAAGGACTTTTTTCATTTTGTCATCATTACGTTTACGATAAACTATGTAACGAGTAGCTCCATCAATTGCGTTCCAGCTTAATTTAAATTTAGAAGCTGAAACCTTCTCGCTTGTCAGTGTTACTTTACCATGTAATGTTGTCGCTTTTGAAACTGTTGCACTTGCTTCTGCAGAATAGCTATCATTTTTCGCTACGACGTAGAATGCATATTCTTTACCAGTCATTACACCACTTACTGCTAATGTAGTGTCTTCAACTGTTTTGTAAAGTTTGAATTCTTCACTGTCCCATGCTTTACGATATACATCGTAAGCTATAGCTGTTTCAGATGCATCCCAAGTTAAGGTAATTGTTTTGTAGTTTGAATCTTTCGCTACTAAGTTTTCAACTTTTGCAGGCGCTACTACTTTTTTCACTAAAGCATTCATAGCAGCATAAATTGCATCTGCCATCGCATCAACACTCGCTTGATCACGAATATCTTTTCCTTCTACCACTGCATTTACAGCTGCAGTTACATCATCAAAGTTTGTATATTCATCTTTATTTAATGCATTCACTGCTGCGATAGCTTCATTTACACTTGTATAATCAGCTGGTTTGTATTCTAAGGCATTGATTGCATCATAAATTGCTTTTGCCATTGCATTTACTTCTGCTTGATAACGAATATCTTTTCCTTCTACTACTGCATTTAAGGCTGCAGTTACATCATCAAAGTTTGTACATAGGCTTTCATCAATCGAATTAGCTAATTCAATTGCTTCATTTACACTTGTATAATTAGCTGGATAGTATTCTAAGGCTGCAATTGCATCTGTAATTGCTTTTGCCATTGCATCAACACTTGCTTGTTCACGAATATCTTTATCAAGTACAACTGCATTTAACGCATCAGATAATAATTGGTAATTTTTCACCATTCCACTTTCAATTTTTGTTGCTGTTTCAATTGCTTCAAATACTTTTGAGTAGTCTGCAGTTTTATAGATAACATTTGTAATACTTTCATTTAATGCAACCACTGTAGCATCTACTACTTCTTGAGTTGCTTGCGCATCGTCATAAATAGCTTTAGCTTCTGCAATCATTGTTTCTAATGCATTAGCTGATTCATCTTGCAATAATGAAGTATCGAATGCTTCTGCTGCTTCAATTGCTGCTCTTAATTTTGCTTTGTTTGCACCAGGTAATACTTTTGCATATGCTTCTAATTCGGTAATATGAATTTTATTACTATTGTTTGACTCAATACCTTGAATTTTTACATATTCCACAAGCATTGGTTGTTCAAAAGTAAAGGTTTGTCCTGCTACACTATATTTACCTGTTTTATCAGTATAAGTTGCTAATGTTGTCCAATTTTCATTATCAGCACTTACTAATACTTCATAGTTATAGTAGTAGTCACTACGATAGTAATAAGGGATCACTACAATACGATCTAAATATGCAGGTTGAATTAATTTTACCACGATAGAACTATCTTGGGCATCACCATCGCTATCCCAGTAGTTTCCACGTGCTGGTTTTTCCCCATCGTTAATACGACCTGGGTTTAAACCATTATAAGAAATAATATCTCCATTTAATGCTAAGTTTACTGTATATACTATAGTTTCTAATTCATATACAACTTCATCTACTTCTGCTTGGGTTGCATCTGAGTTAATCAACGTTTTAATTCCTTGTTTATAGTAGTATTCATATAAACTTTCATTTGATGCATCTTCCATTAGCTTATTGTTTA
>JAEIGA010019114.1_pt1 | contig 10447 bp, 12 predicted proteins | sample 9270691 | NCBI WGS metagenome assembly JAEIGA01 (sample SAMN17057246, study PRJNA624740) | gut metagenome | biome: biome; isolation source: fecal sample | host: Bos grunniens | place: China: Xizang | collected 2019
ACTTCGTTTGCGGTGGTCAATAAGATAAGGTATCACTTGTGTCGTAAGATAGGAGTGAAGAAACTGAAGGTAGGTCATGCGGGTACACTCGATCCTTTGGCTACCGGTGTGATGATTATATGTACAGGCAAAGCAACCAAACGAATTGAGGAATTCCAATACCACACCAAGGAATATGTCGCTACGTTGATGTTGGGCGCTACCACTCCATCGTTCGACTTGGAGAAGGAAATAGACGCCACTTATCCTACGGAACACATCACCCGTGAACTGGTGGAAGAAACACTGAAGAAATTCATCGGAAGCATCGAACAGATACCTCCGGCATTTTCGGCGTGTATGGTAGACGGAAAACGTGCATACGATTTGGCACGCAAGGGCGAAGAAGTGAACCTCAAACCCAAGACATTGGTTATCGACGAGATTGAATTATTGGAATGCAACCTGCCCGAAATAAAGATTAGGGTAGTATGCAGCAAAGGAACTTACATCCGTGCATTGGCACGCGATATCGGAGAAGCCTTGAAAAGCGGTGCACACCTTACCGGGCTGGTACGTACCCGCGTGGGAGAAGTGAAGCTGGAAGACTGTATGCAGGTAGAAGGCTTTGAAGAATGGTTGGAGAAACAAGAAATAGAAATTACAAAAGAATAAGGAGGACTATATAATGAAGCTGTCACAATTTAAGTTCAAGTTACCGGAAGAAAAGATTGCTTTGCATCCGGCGAAATACAGAGATGAGTCGCGTTTGATGGTTGTACATAAATCAACCGGCGAAATAGAACATAAAATGTTCAAGGACATCTTGAACTATTTCGACGATGGAGATGTATTCATCTTCAACGACACCAAAGTGTTCCCTGCACGCTTGTACGGCAACAAGGAAAAGACTGGAGCACGCATCGAAGTATTCCTATTGCGCGAGCTAAACCAAGAGTTCCGTTTGTGGGATGTGCTGGTAGATCCTGCCCGTAAAATCCGTATCGGAAACAAATTATATTTCGGTGAAGACGAATCCATGGTGGCCGAAGTCATTGACAACACCACTTCCCGCGGACGTACCCTCCGCTTCTTGTATGATGGTCCTCACGATGAATTCAAGAAAGCTTTGTATGAATTAGGAGAACCACCGTTGCCTACATTCATCAACCGCCCCGTAGAACCGGAAGATGCCGAACGATTCCAATGCATCTTTGCCAAGAACGAAGGTGCAGTAACAGCTCCTACTGCCGGTCTCCACTTTAGTCGCGAACTGATGAAGCGCATGGAAATCAAGGGTATTGATTTTGCCTATATCACCATGCATGCCGGACTTGGCAATTTCCGCGACATCGACGTAGAAGATTTGACCAAGCATAAGATGGATTCCGAACAAATGCTTGTAGAAGCTGACGCTTGCCGCAGAGTAAATGCCGCCAAAGATGCCGGAAAGAATGTTTGTGCAGTAGGTACAACCGTGATGCGTACTATCGAAACAGCTGTAGGTACCGACGGACATTTGAAGGAATTCGATGGATGGACCAACAAGTTCATCTTCCCTCCATACGACTTTTCGGTAGCGAACAGCATGGTCACTAATTTCCACCTGCCACTTTCTACCCTACTCATGCTGGTAGCTGCATACGGAGGTTATGATTTGGTTATGAAAGCATACGACGTAGCGTTGAAGGAAGACTATCGCTTCGGTACATACGGTGATGCCATGCTCATATTGGACAAATGATGCTGTATTTAGGGATTGGAACTAATCTGGGGAACAAAGAAGCGAATCTTCGTGCAGCAGTCCAACAGATAAAGGAACGGATAGGGACATTGGTTTCCCTTTCTTCCTTCCATGTTTCAGAACCATGGGGATTTGAATCGGAACACACTTTTCTGAATGCCGTTTGTGGAGTAGAAACCCATTTACAGCCATTGCAAGTGCTGGAAGAGACCCAAGCCATTGAACGGGAATTAGGTAGAATCCAAAAATCTATTGACGGAGTCTATAGCGACCGATTGATAGACATCGACATACTGATGTACGATAATCTGGTGATGACAACTCCTGAACTGAGCATCCCTCATCCATTGATGTGCCAACGAAGTTTCGTGATGGAACCATTGGCCGAAATAGCCCCCGAAGTGATACATCCCGTAACAGGAAAGAAAATGAAAGATTATATTTAAATACTTAATACTATTATATTTTATGAAGAACTACTTTTTATTAGCTCTGACTCTTTGTCTGGTAGCTTGTGGAGCACCCGATAAGAAAAATGTTGAGGCCGTTCCTTATTCGCAACAGATGGTAGAATCACACGGTTTGATCGATTTCTACTGTAACCGTAATCATCACGACAGCTTGTGTACTACCGGTTGGGACTATGTATCCGGTTTGGTTGCCAATGCCGTACTCAAGACTTGGGCTTATTATCCCGAAAAGATAGAATATTACAATGCCGTAAAGGCTTTCGCCGATTTCAGTACCAATGAAGACGGTTCCGACATCATGAATTCTAAAGGCACTACCGCCCTTCGCCCCAGCAATATCGACGACCTTCCTGCGGGCAACATCTTCTTTGTGCTTTATCAAGAAGAATTGAAGAAGGGCAATAACAAGGATGCCGAACGCTACAAGAATGCCACTACCGTTATCCGTAACAAGCTCAAGTATGACCATTCACGTATAGCCGAGGGGCTTCCTGGTGCAGGTGGATTCTTCCACAAGGCTATATATCCTAACCAGATGTGGCTCGACGGTTTGTTCATGGGTTCACCCATCTATGCCCAATGGCAGAACGCTTTCGGTAAGGACAATGTGGAAGAAAATACGGAAAGTTGGGATGATATCGCTCATCAGTTCATGACCATTCATAAGTATACCTATAATGCCGACAAACAGTTAAACTATCATGCTTGGACAGCTACTCCCGATGACGAAAATTCTTTCTGGTGCCAAAAGGAAGGTCAGTACAAAGGTTGTAGCCAGGAATTCTGGGGACGCGGTATGGGTTGGTACTTCGCCGCTTTGGCCGATGTACTCGAAGTAATGCCGAAAGACCACAAGCATTATACCGACGTACTTGCCATTTATCAGCAGGTAGCTGCCGGTTTGAAGCGTTGGCAGGATGCTGAATCAGGCGCATGGTATCAGTTGCTCCAATACGATGCCACCAAGACAGCCGACGGTAAGGGTGATGTAGTCGATGGTGAAACATTCAATGTAGGTACACAAGCTAATTATCTGGAAGCTTCATGCTCGGGTATCTTTACTTATGCTTACTGGAAGGGTATCCGTCTCGGATTACTCGACAAGGCAGAATATACTCCAGTAGCCGAAAAAGCATATCAAGGTTTGGTAAAGACATTTATCCGTAACCGCGAAGACGGCAAGATTGACATCGTTCAGACTTGTGCTTCAGCAGGCTTAGGACCGGCCAAGGACCACTCACGTACAGGTACAGCCAATTACTATTTGGCCGGCAAAGACATTACCGTAGTCGAAAACGAAGGTAAGGCCATCGGTACATTCATCCTCGCTTCTTTGGAGTATGAAATGAACCACGCCAAATAAGATTTCAAGACACTCTTATTATTGATAACATAGCGAAGGATCTGTATACATCATGTATTCAGGTCCTTCGCTTTGAGTATATATCATTAGTTAAATTTACATCTATGAAAGGCGTCTCGTATTTCGACGGTTTATTCACCGCAAACCGACGGTTTATTCATCATAAACCGACGGTTTAATTTAGAAAAACGGCAAGCATCGTTTTCCGCATTGTAAAGTGCCACTTTCTTCCCCGTAAAGTGCCACTTTACGGGGTAAAAAGTGCTACCTAAGATTTGTTGATTTTTCAGTAACAGGAGTGTGGCTAAAGTGCAGAAATGAGGGGAAACTATAAGGTTCTTACCAAATAAAGTAATCATGCCTTGCTACGAGGCATTCTCAATACACTGAGCACCATAGAGCCCAAAGCGAATATCACCGCACAAAGAATACACATCTGGAACTCTCTGTCTCCGGCAAAGAAGCGGAAAGTGAGGGCTACCAAGGTGGCTCCCAAAGTCTGGCCCAACTGGCGGGCTGTTCCGAGCATACCACTAGCACCTCCTGTACGGTTCATAGGAACAGAGGATGTAATGGTTACGTTGTTGGGGGTCTGAAAAAGACCGTATCCCATACCGCATACCGCCATACGCCAGATTATCTGCCACTTCTCGGGATCTACGGGCAAAAAGTAGAGCATGAAAAGACCCAAAGCAAAGATGGCCATACCGACACCTCCCAACAAACCGGGATGTACATGGCGTTCCAGCAAACGGCTGGACAAGGGGGCAGCAAGGATAGTGGCAAGCGGCCAAGGGGTCATGAGCAAGCCTATCTCTACGGCATCGAAGCCTAACACATTCTGAAAAAAGAAGGGAAGGGATACCATGGCAAGCATCTGCGCCGTAAACGAGGCGGTAGAGCTGGCAATGGAAAGAGAGAATATAGGAATCTTGAACAAATCGACCGGCAGGATAGGGGTCTCCAACTTCTGTTGGCGACGTACGTAAAGAGTTCCGATAACTATAAGCAACAAGAATTGGATATAGACAAAAGCCCGGTTTTCGGCATGGGCTACCCCTTCGAGGGTATAAATCAACAAACCGAATGTCAAGGCATTACCCAATGCGCTGATTTTATCAAAGCTTCGCTTGATATGGCTGGAAGGATTGGCTGGAAGCAGTTTCCAACCCAACAACAAGGCAACCAGCCCCAAAGGAAGATTGATGAGAAACAGCCAATTCCACGAAGCAACCGAAAGAATAAGCCCCGCCAAGGTAGGTCCCGAAGCGGCCGATACGGAAATGACCATGGCATTGATAGCCATACCACGCCCCAACATCTTGGGAGGATAAATAAGACGGATAAGGGCAATATTCACACTCATGGTGCATGCCGAACCGAATCCCTGAAGAATACGCGAGGCAACAAGCATCTCGAAAGAAGTGGAACAGGCACACAGAATGGATGCTCCTATGAATACGGACACACCGGTAAAGAATATCCGGCGGTAACCGTAGATGTCGCCCAAGGTGGCGAAGGAAAGCATCAGCATGGTAATGACCAATTGAAAAGCGTTCACCACCCAAATGGCCGTGGAAGACTCTACCGCAAAGTCCTTGGCAAAGGTGGGAAGTGCCACATTCATAATGGTACCGTTCAAAACTCCCATCATCATGGCCGCCAAAACGGAAGCCACCGCTAAGTATTGCTTGGTTGTAATTGCTTTCTTTTCTTCGTTCATGGCACAAAGTTAGTGAAAACATCTTTATTTATGAACGAGGTATCGAGAAATATGTTTATCTTTGCATCCGAAAAACAGTGGAGAGATTTGAGTAGCTTGCAACCACGAAAAAAAATGCTAAAACAACATTGGCTTTCTATGTCGCCTACTCCGAATTACTGTCCCCCGTTTCTATTTTAAATTATCAACTTTATCGATTAAGAATGGGATACTTATTCACATCCGAATCGGTGTCTGAAGGACACCCCGACAAAGTGGCCGACCAAATATCGGACGCAGTACTTGACAAACTGTTAGCTTTCGACCCCAATTCGAAAGTGGCTTGCGAAACTCTGGTTACTACCGGCCAAGTGGTTATGGCAGGAGAAATCAAGACCGAAGCCTACGTAGACCTGCAACGCATAGCACGCGAGGTAATCAACCGTATCGGCTATACCAAAAGCGAATATATGTTTGAAGGAAATTCGTGCGGTGTACTTAGTGCCATCCACGAACAAAGTGCCGACATCAACCGTGGAGTGGAACGTGAAGATCCGATGAACCAGGGAGCCGGCGACCAAGGAATGATGTTCGGTTATGCAACCAACGAAACGGAAAACTATATGCCTTTGTCGCTCGACCTTTCGCACAAGTTGCTGATGATATTGGCAGATATCCGCCGCGAAGGAAAGGAAATGACCTACCTCCGTCCCGACTCCAAAAGCCAGGTAACCATAGAATACGATGACAACGGAAAGCCTGTACGCATTGATACCATCGTTGTCTCTACCCAACACGATGAATTTATCCTTCCAACCGACAGTTCCAAGGAAGCCCAACTGAAAGCCGATGAAGAGATGTTGGCACAAATCCGCAAGGACGTTATTGAAGTGCTGATGCCTCGCGTAGTGGCAAGCATCCACAATCCGGAAGTGCTGAAGTTGTTCAACGATGAAATAACCTACCATGTGAATCCAACCGGCAAATTCGTCATTGGCGGTCCTCACGGTGATACAGGTTTGACAGGCCGTAAGATTATTGTAGATACATACGGTGGCAAGGGAGCTCATGGTGGTGGAGCCTTCTCGGGCAAGGACCCCAGTAAAGTAGACCGTAGTGCTGCATATGCCGCACGCCATATAGCCAAAAATATGGTCGCAGCCGGTGTAGCCGATGAAATGCTGGTACAGGTATCGTATGCCATCGGTGTAGCACGTCCGGTAAGTATCTATGTCAACACATACGGCCGGAGCAATGTAAATATGACCGACGGCGAAATAGCCAAGAAAATTGACGAACTCTTCGACCTCCGTCCGAAAGCCATCGAAGAACGCTTGAAACTCCGTAACCCGATATATGAAGAAACAGCCTCGTATGGCCACATGGGACGCGAACCGAAAACCGTTACCAAGACCTACGAATCGCTGTATCGTGAAACCAAGGTGATAGAGGTAGAGCTCTTCACCTGGGAAAAGTTGGATTATGTGAACAAGATAAAAGAAGCATTCGGACTTTAATATGAACGATATAAAGAGCGTTTGTGTATACAGTGCCTCCAGCACTCAAATAGCCCCCATATATTTTGAAGTGGCCGAGGAGCTGGGGCATCTGCTTGCCCAGAAGCAGATCAATCTGATCAATGGAGCGGGTCATAGAGGACTGATGGGCGCTACCTCGAATGCCGCATTAGCAGCCGGAGGTACGGTTACAGGCATCATACCCCGTTTCATGGTAGAACAAGGATGGCATCACCGGGGATTGACCCGTTTGGTAGAAACCGAAACCATACACGAACGCAAGCAGCTCATGGCAGAAATGTCGGATGGCGTCATTGCCCTACCCGGAGGGTGCGGCACCTTGGAAGAACTGCTCGAAATCATTACATGGAAACAATTGGGCTTGTACCTCAAGCCCATTGTTATCCTCAATATAGAGGGTTATTACAATCCGTTGTTGGAAATGTTACAGCAGGCCGTCGACGGAAACTTCATGCGTAAGGAACACCAGGCTATCTGGCAGGTGGCCACTACGGCAGAAGAAGCCATCGAACTATTATATCATGCTCCCGCATGGAGCAAGGAAATCCGTAAAATAACTTCTATATGATGAACGGGGAATCCTTGCCTTACCTGTTACGGAACGATTCGATGATAACCATCATCCTGTTTGCCAGTCTGATGTTGGTTGCTTATGTCTTATCTAATGGAAAGAAACACCTGCTACAACAATTAAAATATCTGATTGTCAATCGAGAACGGAATAATTTATTTGATAATTCCACCACCGGTTATGCCCATTATACCCCCTTGCTAATATTACATACCTGTATGCTTTCAGGTGTATGCCTGTATTATTATTCCGCAAACACCCAACCTGCACTTTTTCAACTATATCCACACAGCTTGCTGTTAGGAGGATACGTTGGCAGTATCCTTGTTCTGCTTTTGGCCAAATACCTATGTTACGGATTCATCAATTGGATATTCTTCGACAAAATATCCAATAAAGCTTGGATAAATATTTACAACGATTCCATTATTTGGTCGGGATTCTTTTTATTGCCGATTATTCTATTGGTTGTTTATTTTGATTTATCATTGATAATTTCCTTGTTTTTGGTCTTCATTGTCATCATTATTTCAAAAATAGTCTTGTTTTACAGAGGTTTTAGTATTTTTTTTAAGAACTTTTATGGCTGTTTCCATTTAATTCTATACCTTTGCGCCCTTGAAATTTTACCCGATGTCCTTTTATGGGAAAGCATCGTGCTGATTAATCAATTTTTATTACAATAAAATACTTGAAGCCTTGAAGATAAAGAAGATTCTCGTGTCTCAGCCAAAGCCAGCGACAGAAAAGTCGCCGTATTATGATATAGCTGAGAAATATGGAGTGGAAATCGTTTTTCGCCCATTCATCAAAGTGGAAAGCGTATCAGCCAAAGAATTCAGACAACAAAAAGTCTCCATTCTTGACCATACAGCTATCATATTTACATCGCGTCACGCTATAGACCATTTCTTTACCTTGTGTACAGAACTGCGTGTAAATATACCCGAAACCATGAAATATTTCTGTACGTCAGAACAAATAGCTCTGTACATTCAGAAATATGTACAGTACCGCAAGCGTAAGGTATTTTTCGGAGCTACGGGTAAATTTGTGGATTTGATGCCGGCTATCGTCAAGCATGGAAGTGAAAAGTATTTCGTACCGATGTCTGACGTACACACCAATGAAATCAAGGATTTTTTAGACAGCAAGAATATCGTCCACTCTGAAGCGGTGATGTACCGTACCGTAAGTAACGACTTTACAGCAGAAGAAGCATTCGACTATGATATGCTTCTGTTCTTCAGTCCGGCAGGTATCACTTCACTTCTCAAGAATTTCCCGAATTTTGATCAGAAGGATATAGCAATCGGCTGTTTCGGTCCTACAACAGCCAAGGCAGTCAAGGATGCAGGCTTGCGTCTTGATTTGGAAGCTCCTACAACCGATGCACCGTCCATGCCTGCTGCATTGGAGAAGTTTATAGCTGAAAACAATAAAGATTAATCATTTTTTCATACTATTCGGAGGTTTTGTGTAACTTTGCACAAAACCTCTTTTTTATACAAATATGGAAGAAAAAAGATATACACTTACCAAATCGGAACGCTTGTGCAGCAAGACTATGATTGAACGGCTGTTTGCAGGAGGAAACAGTTCGTTCCCGGCGTATCCTTTGAGAGTGGTATATATGTGGCTGCCCCCTACAGAAGGAACAGCAGATGTTTCCATATTGATTAGTGTACCCAAAAAGAGATTCAAACGTGCGGTAAAGCGTAATCTAGTAAAAAGACAAGTACGCGAAGCATATCGCCGTAACAAATACATTCTGATTGACGCTTTGAAATCCCGGGAAGAAGGGAAGCGGTTGGTTTTGGCTTTCATTTGGCTGGACAATCAAATCCATTCCTCCGAAGAGGTGGAACGCAAAGTAAAGAAACTGCTCGTTCACATAATGGAATCCATGCAATGAGGAAACTGCTGGTTTACATATTGCTTCTCCCCATCCGCTTTTATCGTGGATACATTTCACCGCTTACACCTCCTTCGTGCCGTTTTGTACCCACCTGTTCTGAATATGCCATTCAGGCGCTTCAGAAACACGGGCCTTTCAAAGGACTTTATCTGTCCATTCGCCGCATTTTACGATGTCACCCTTGGGGCGGCTCCGGATATGACCCTGTACCCTAGAACCTATGAATTGTTTTGATATTCATACCCATCACATTCCTTTACATCCCGAGCAAGCCATTCTTGCCTGTTCCATAAAAGATATGCCTTTGCCCGAAACGGGAATTATTTCCGTAGGTATCCATCCCTGGCATCTTACGGAAAAAAATGCCGATGAACAATTACACTGGTTGGAAAAGATGGTCAAACAGCCCGGAGTGGTAGCTATAGGTGAATGTGGCATGGACAAGCTACGGAGTATATCTATGGACAAGCAGATAAAAATCTTTAGGGAATGCATCATGCTTTCTGAAGAAACTTCATTACCTGTCATTATTCATGCCGTGAAGTGTACGGAAGAACTAATCCGTATCAAGAAAGACATGAAACCGCAAATGCCATGGATAATCCATGGATTCCGTGGAAAAGCATCTGTTGCAAAAAGTTTGTTAGACCAAGGAATTCACCTCTCTTTTGGAGAGCACTATCAGAAAGATTCCTTACGATATACACCTCTTGACCGGCTTTTTCTTGAAACAGACGAAAGCCTGCTTCCCATCGAAGACATCTACCAAAAAGCAGCTTTTGATTATGGTGTAACAATGGAAATATTCATGGAAAGTATCATAAGTAATGCTAAAAAGTTTTTGTTTCTTCGATAAAGTATCGTACTTTTGTACCCAATAAAATCAATATCAAAACATTAAAAGATATCATCCGATGAATTTTGTAGAAGAATTGACATGGAGAGGAATGGTGCATACAATGATGCCAGGCACCGAAGAATTGTTAGCAAAAGAACAAGTAACCGCTTATTTAGGAATAGACCCTACAGCGGATTCATTACATATAGGACACCTCTGCGGGGTAATGATGTTGCGTCATTTCCAACGTTGCGGCCACAAGCCATTGGCATTGGTAGGTGGTGCAACCGGTATGATTGGCGACCCTTCAGGTAAATCGGCCGA